>ENA-UESE01000363-UESE01000363.1-human-gut-metagenome-genome-assembly--contig:-NODE-363-length-61937-cov-109.019625_pt1 | contig 61937 bp, 47 predicted proteins | sample MGYA00242995_ERZ507996 | MGnify/ENA primary metagenome ERZ507996 (study PRJEB26167, sample SAMN06115489) | human gut metagenome | host: Homo sapiens | place: China:Sichuan | collected 2015-04-15...
AGTAATATCACTCTTGAAATACGCATCTCTACATCCTCCGCTCTTATCATCACGACTCTAATATAACACATTTAAACGCAATGTTCAATCATTAATTTTCGCAAGAAGAGGGAAAAATAAGACATAAAAAAACCTCCGAAAAATCGGAGGTTCTGTTTTCCTGATTAAAAAACGTTATTGTGCTGCAGTAGCAGGAATAACCGGATCTGTAATTTCTTTACCATCCAGAGAATATTTCTGGATTTTAGCATTTTGATACAGATTGCCGACCGTGTTGGCAATTGTTTTCTGCGTCAGATAGCCTTTCAACTGCGGTTCAATCTGTTTTTTAGGCAATGGTTTGGCATCTCTGACGTCTTCAACCAAAATGACGTGATAACCAAACTGAGTCTTGACCGGAGTTTGGGAATATTCGCCTTTCTTCAGGGCAAAAGCAGCTTTTCCAAACTCGGGAACCATTTCCTGCTCAGTAAAGTAACCGAGGTCGGCCGGCTCTTTTGAATATGTCTTAGCCAGAGCGTCAAACTTTTCGCCTTTTTTCAATTTGGAGATAACTTCTTTGGCTTTGGTTTCTGTGTCAACCAGAATATGTTTGGCCTTTACTTCCTTTTTGTCTTTAAACTGCTCGGAATATTCTTTGTATGCTTTATCAATGTTTTTGTTAGTCAGTTCTTTGTCAACTTGCTGTCTCAGATAAATCTTGCGGGCAATTTCTTCCTTGGCAATCTCTACTTCTCTTTTATAAGCCGGAGAGTTGGTAACGCCTTCTTCGACAGCCGCCTGATACAGTAATTCACCGTTAACATAAACATCCAGCGCTTTGGCATAGAAATCGTTGAAATTGACTTTTTCGCTGATTTCCGGATTTTCTTTGTAACCCTGGCGCATTTCCTTGACGGTAATTTCTTCGCCGTTAACGACGGCTGCAACGCCGTTTTTGCCTTCAGCTCTTGCCTGTAACGGATTCATAACCAACAGGGAAAGCGCTGCCGCTGCTAATAATTTGTTACGCATTTTGTACCTCCTAAAAAATTAATTCTTGTCATTTATATAAGAATTTAGCGTTTTTTCCAAGATATTTTTTAAGAAGTTCATAAATCTGTGCAAAGTATTGACTTTATCCCGCAGACACACTAAATGTAGAAATAATTGAAATAAAATAAGGTAATTATAATGTTAGGTAAGATAGCGAAAACGATTTTCGGCAGTGCCAATGATAGATTTGTAAAAAAACAGTATAAACTTGTCCAGAAAATCAATGCCCTTGAAGCGGACATTTCCAAACTAAGCGATGAAGAATTAAAAAACAAAACTGAAGAATTCCGCGGCCGTCTCAAAGAGGGTGAAACGCTGGATGATTTACTGCCGGAAGCCTTTGCCGTTGTTCGCGAAGCCGCCAAACGTACACTTGGACAACGCCATTATGATGTCCAGCTTATCGGCGGTATCGTTCTCCATAAGGGAATGATTGCCGAAATGAAAACCGGTGAAGGTAAAACGCTGGTAGAAACGCTTCCTGCATATCTGAATGCGATTGAAGGCAAGGGCGTGCATATCGTTACCGTCAATGATTACCTGGCGCAGCGCGATGCCGAATGGATGGGGCAGGTCTTCCGTTTTTTGGGGCTGACCGTTGGTTTTATTGTTCATGGCAAGAATGATGATGAACGCCGTGCCGCATACAACAGCGATATTACTTATGCGACCAATAACGAACTCGGCTTTGATTACCTGCGCGATAACATGAAGTTCAGTCTTGGCGAAATGGTGCAGCGCGCGTTTAACTACGCTATCGTTGATGAAGTCGATTCTATTTTGATTGATGAAGCCAGAACGCCGTTAATTATTTCCGGTGCGGCGGAAGATTCTTCTGAAAAATATATCTCTGTCAACCGTGTTATTCCGCAGCTGGTTCCGGCTGATTATGAAAAAGATGAAAAGGCTCGTACGGTTGTCTTGACCGAAGCCGGTATGTCCCACGTCGAGGAACTTCTCCGCAGCGTCGGACTGATAAAAGAGGGCTCGCTTTATGACTTGGCAAACGTCACACTAGTTCATCACGTCAATCAGGCTCTCCGCGCCCATAAAATGTTTACCCGCGACGTGGATTATATCGTCAAAGACGGCAAGGTCATGATTATTGACGAGTTTACTGGACGTATGATGGAAGGGCGCCGCTATTCTGACGGCTTGCATCAGGCGCTGGAAGCGAAAGAAGGCGTCGAAATCCAGTCCGAAAACCAGACGCTGGCCTCCATCACTTTCCAAAACTATTTCCGTCTTTATCCGAAACTGGCCGGCATGACCGGTACGGCAATGACCGAAGAGGCCGAATTTAATGACATTTATAACCTGACCTGCATTGAAATCCCGACCAACCGTCCGGTTCAGCGCAAGGATGAACATGACGAAATTTACCGCACCGCGCGTGAAAAATATAATGCCATTATTGAAACGATTTTGGATTGTCACCGCCGCGGCCAGCCGATTCTTGTCGGAACGACCTCAATCGAAAAATCGGAACTCGTTGCCGATTTGCTCAAAAAACGCTCGGATATCAAGTTTGAAGTTTTGAACGCCCGCCATCATGAACGCGAAGCGGCGATTGTGGCGCAGGCCGGTGTTCCCGGAGCCATAACCATTGCCACCAACATGGCCGGCCGCGGTACGGATATCCAACTTGGCGGTAACTTGGATATGCGCCTGAAAGAAGTTTTGAAAGGCGATGAAAGCGAGGCTGAAGTCGAGAAGATAAAAGACCGCCTGAAAGCGGAAATTGCCGCCGGAAAAGAAAAGGCTCTGGCTGCCGGCGGATTGTATGTTCTGGGAACGGAAAGGCATGAAAGCCGCCGTATCGACAACCAGTTGCGCGGCCGTTCCGGCCGTCAGGGCGACCCCGGAACGTCGAAGTTTTTCCTCTCACTGGAAGACGACCTGATGCGTATTTTCGGCTCAGAACGCATGAGTGCCATGCTGCAGCGTCTGGGGCTGCCAGAAGGCGAAGCGCTGATACATCCGTGGATTAGCCGCGCGATTGAAAAAGCTCAGCAGAAAGTCGAAGAGCGCAACTTTGACATTCGTAAAAACCTTCTGAAATATGACAATGTCATGAACGACCAGCGTAAGGTCATTTATGAACAGCGCAAAGAACTGATGTCCGCCAATGATGTTTCCGATACGGTAAACGAAATGCGCGACGAATATATCGGCGACATTGTTTCCTCCTATATTCCGCATGGTTCTTCCCCGGCGGAATGGCCTCTGAAAGAGCTGAACGCCGAACTTATCCGCGTAACCGGCTTGGAAATGCCTTTGGAAACTTGGGCCAAAGAGCCGGAAATGGATGCCGAGGAATTTTCCGACCGCATTGTTAAGGCTGTTGCCGAAAATATTCAGGTTAAAAACAGCGGCGTTCCGGCTGAGTTGATGTGCATGGTGGAAAAGAGCATTTTGCTGCAGGTCTTGGACCAGCTGTGGAAAGATCATATTGCTGCGCTGGACCAGATGCGTCATACGATTGTTCTGCGTGCTTACGGCCAGAAAGACCCATTGAACGAATATAAAAAGGAAGCGTTTAATATGTTTTCCAATATGTTGGATCAGCTGCGCGAAAAGCTGACCTTCCTTATCTGCCGTGCGCAAATCCAGATGGGTGATGCCGATACGCTGCAAAATCAGGAAGTCAAGCACAAAAACATCCGTGAAATTCACGAAGATCCCGAAAATCTGGTTAATGCTCGTGAAAAACAACAGGCGCCTGAAGTTGAAAAACATTCTCCTTTTGTATATAACACCGCGGAATTTGACCCTAAAAACCCGGGAACATGGGGGAAAATCTCCCGTAATGATCCATGCCCCTGCGGCAGCGGCTTAAAATACAAACATTGCCACGGAAAAATCTAACCTAACAAAAAACACCCTGAAAATAAAATTTCAGGGTGTTTTTTTTGAATCCTAATCTTGGATAAAAATTAAAATTCAATCACCGGCCGAACATTGTAGCTGTCAGTAAGTTTAAAACCATGATCATTATTGGAACAGGCACCATTTAAACAGCTGACCCAAGCTTCTTCTTTTGAGTATTCTGTTGATGACCAGAAGCCATAAACACCACCCACCATATTTGCGCCACCTATTTTTGCCATAAGCATATCAATAGTACTTAATTGTTTTATGTAAATCTCATTCAAAATCCCCTCTGATGGCAGACACCATTTACCTTTAGTTTCAGGAGCAGAATTTGGCGCATAATTAACTGTAGCCCAAGCTGCAGGATAAATACTCTCATCACCATCGTTAATGATTTCCAGAGTATTTCCACAACTGTTATAATCCTTTGCTGCCGTCTGCCAATATGTTGTGTTCTTTACTCCGGGGACAGACTTTTCATATATACTCCATTGATATTTTCCAAGATCTTCTCTGGCAATTGCCCAACCGCAATTATCACCGCCGATATAAACAACCACGCCGATTGGCGTTTTACTGCTGATTTTATCGGAGGAGCAAGTCCCATCGCTGTTTAAAATATCACCTATTTTACAATTCTTGGCATAACCGGTGCAGGCTCCAAGAACAGCTTTTTCTTCCGCTTTCGGGCAAGCCCAATATTCGCCAAAAGGACATTTTAAGCCATTGTCGCATTTTTCAAGAGAAGTATACCCCAATTGCTGGCAATCGGTAACAGCGCATTGTGCATATAATAAGTTTGGAATTAAGGACAGACTTGTTCCTAAAAGCAAAGTTTTAAAGTTAGTATTCATGTTGAAACATCCTTGTTTTCAGTTAAAACAAAACCCGCTTCATTAAGAAGACGGGCGGATGTTCGAAACCGTAATAAATCCAAAACGGCTCAGCGCTTTCGTGCACAGCCTTATAACACTGACATCCGCCTCTAGCACAGTAGACAGATATCAGCATATTCTTATTTTAAGTCGCAATTATGCTTGACGACTAGATTTATTAAAGGGTTTCGACGCCCTCAGCGGCAAACTCTGCCGCTTAAAATCAGGGTAACATAGAGAGGGGGCTTTAGCAAGATGTTTTTATTTGATAAAATATTAGTTTTTTTTTATAGAAAAGTGGTAATGTTTAAAAGTAATAGCAATTTTTATAATTGTTTGTCAGGTAATTAAATTTAAACAACAAAATGCCCTCTTCAAAGAGAGGGCTATATCAACATTTTACAGCTTATTGTGCTGCCGGAATTTCCTGAGCCGGCGTTGCGGCATTGTTTTCGCCGGTTGCTTCAACAGTTTCTTCAATAACCGTTTCTCCGCTGGAACCGTCATCAGCCAAAGCTTCCTCTTCCGTCATTTCTTCCGTCTGAATAACTTCCTCGTCACCAGCGTCGGTAACGTCGCCTTGTTCGTTAGCATTACTTTCGTCAGCGAAATTATCAAAGAAAACGTGTTTGACGATGTCCCCCTGTTTGATGTTGAATTTTTTTACATCACCGGCGTTCAGTTCAATAACGGCATTGGCCGGAACAGGGGAGGCGATAATATCGGTTGAGTTTGGCTGAGCGTTCTCATAAATCCAAACGACGGAACCGTCGTTAACAAAAATCATATCCAGCGGAATTTGTGTGTTTTTCATCCACATGGCAACATGTTCATAACCTTTAAGATTAAAAATCATGCCATGATTTTCCCCGAGAGTCTCACGGTTCATTAGGCCTTTTTGCAATTCTCCCGGAGAAACGGCGTTTTCGACAGAGAGGTTAACACTGCTTCCGTCAGCGGATTCGATGGTTAAGTTATAGTCGGCTTTTTCTTCATCTTTTTTAGAGCAGGAGGCAATAATCAAAACTGCCAGAAATAACTTTAATAATTTAGACATGGTTAACTCCCTGTTTAGAATTAAGTTCGGAAACTTTTCGCGGATGCCATTGGGAAACGACAACCGGACCGTTTTGTGATTGCAGAACTTTTCTTTTCTCATCACTGTTAGCAGATATTTTACTATTCTTATTTAAAGATTCAACAATAGATTTAAAATCAAGAATAGTTTTTGTATCTTTTTTGTAATTTTCTTTGTATATATTAATACTTTTAACAAATTTTGCCATATCGTTGGTTGTGTAATCGGCGTACCTTTTCCAGATTTCTTCCAAAAAATCGTTAATTTTGGAGTTAAAACGCACCCGCGGCATAAACGGGCGTCCCTGCGACAGTATTTTTTTGAGGTTGGGTTCGAAAACTCCTTCTTCCGAACAAACAAAAACGGATGGGACAAGCATTGCCCGGTCATAAGCGCCGGCATAAAGCAACTGGGACAAAAAGACCAGATGTTGCGTTTTAGCGTCGTCAAGAGGTTTCATATCGTCGGCAGCCCGGTCAAAAAACCAGTAGGCCACGTCAATGGAATTATCCGCCGCGGAATATGACATAAATTTAATCCCTTAATTGGTTAAACGTAAACAAATTATAAACGATTCATTTCAAAAAACAATAAAATTAAAAATATCTGTGTGCAGACATTCTTTTTTTTGCATTAATTTGTTTTTAGTCTTGTGTTAGCGGATTTAATATTATATCTATATACAAAGTTGTTAATTTTTTTGTAAGGTTCGGCAATGTCTTTGTTTAAGAAATTTAGTGTTTTAGGAATTATGCTGTTTGCGGCCTCATGCGCGTCAAACGCCGCTTTCCCGGATATTTCAGATGAAGTCGGCACGATCAGAAAGAGCGAAGGCCTGGCTTCCGACGGCGCCCGCAGAGCCAGCGTCCCGGAGGAAGATCCTGCGGAAAAGGCTGCCGAGGAAGCGAAAAAGGCCGAAGCTGAAAAAGCGAAGAAAGCTGCTGAAGCCGCAAAAAAGGCTGAAGCTGAAAAAGAAGCGGAAAGCGAAGAGGTTAAACTCATCAGTAATGAAGAGTTTATGTCTAAGGCCGAAAAGCTTGACGGTGTCAGAACTAAACCGGTCAAAAAGTCTGAAAGTAAATACGCTGTGGATGACAGCGCAGACGAAGAACGCTATTCTGAAATCTTTGGAAAAGAACCTGAAGAAAAAACGGCGGCCCCCGCTCAGCCTGAAAAAGACGAAGCGCCGAGCATTACTTACCGCCTGGATACGTTTTACTTCAACAACGGCAGCTCAAATCTGGATGATGAAGAACGCGCCCGGATTCGCAATATCGTGAAAATTGCCAAGAAAAACGACGCCAAAATAAGAGTCTTGGGTTATGCTTCCAGCCGCACGCGCAATACCGACATTGCCACTCATAAGCTCATGAACTTCCGCGTATCCCAGGCGCGCGCTGACGCTGTTGCCAAAGCATTGGTAAGAGCCGGCCTGCCTGCGTCGGACATCACGGTTGAAGCTTTGTCGGATTCTAACCCTGCTTATCTTGAGGTAATGCCCGAAGGCGAGCGTTTGAACCGCCGTGCAGAGGTGTATATCAGTTATTAATTTAATTTTTTTCGGCAGAGGATTTTTCTGTGAGTACTGATTTTGAAAATGAAAAATCTCTGGGTGGAAATTTATGGAAAATTCTGCCTGTTGATGAAAGACGGGCAGAATTTGTTTCCCAAAAATACAATTTGCCTTATATAATCGCTAAAATTATCACCAGTCGTGGCATTGCGCCGGATGATGTTGAAAATTTCATTCATCCCAGGCTGCAAACCCTGATGCCGGATCCGTATTGTCTGAAAGACATGAAAAAAGCGGCTGAACGGTTGGCTGAAGCCATTATTAAAAAAGAAAAAATCGCGATTATCGGCGATTATGATGTTGACGGCGCGACTTCAACATCGGTTCTGCGCCTTTTTCTGGAGAATAATGGGATTAACCCGCTTGTTCATATTCCCGAGCGGGACGAAGGCTACGGTCCGAGCCGTATGGCTTTTGACGAGTTTGCCGCTGCCGGCGCCAGCCTGGTTGTCACCGTTGACTGCGGAACAACGGCGTTTGATGTTTTTGACTATGCCTCAACCAAGGGCTTTGAAGTCATCGTGCTGGATCACCACGAGGCCGAAGTCCGCCTGCCACCGGTCTATGCTCTTGTCAATCCCAAACGTCTGGATGAAGAAAACGATTATGAATATCTGAAATATATGGCGGCGGTCGGCGTTGTCTTTCTGACGATTGTTGCCGTAAACCGCGAACTCCGCCAAAGGGGATTCTACAAAAACAAAATGGAACCGAACCTGATGGCCCTGCTTGATTTGGTGTCGCTGGGAACGGTTTGTGACGTTGTGCCGCTTTTGGGGCTGAACCGGGCTTTTGTCCGTCAGGGGCTTAAAGTCATGGCAAAAAGACAGAATCTCGGCATTAAGGCGCTGATTGACAAAGCAGGAATAAGCGAAGCGCCGGGCGCGTTTCATCTGGGATATGTACTAGGCCCCAGAATCAATGCTTGCGGCCGTGTTGGAGAAGCGGCGCTGGGCAACCGGCTGCTTTGCGCCAAAAGTGAAACCGAAGCTGAACACTTGGCCGAAAAATTAAATGAATTCAATGACCAGCGCAAGGAAATTGAAGGATACGTTTTGCTTAAAGCCATTGAGATGCTGGAGGGAACGCCGCAGGAATATCCTATTGCCTTTGTGACCGGAGATGACTGGCATCAGGGGGTTATCGGCATTGTCGCCGGCAAGCTGAAAGAACGTTATAACGTGCCTGCGTTTGTTATGTCGATAGAAGCCGATGAAGTCAAAGGCTCGGCGCGTTCCGTTCCCGGAATTGATTTGGGGGCGCTGGTTATGTCTGCCAAAGAACGCGGAATCCTGACCAAAGGCGGCGGACATATTATGGCGGCCGGTTTTTCCCTGAATAAGGATAAGATTGATGAGTTCCGCAAGTTTGCCGGGGAATATGTGCTTGAGCGCTTGGGCAATGAGGATATTGTGCCGGTTTTGGATATTGACGGCAGTCTGGATTTGTTGGGTGCCAACGTTGATATGGCTGAAAAACTTGAGCTTTTGGAGCCTTATGGGTCGGGCAACAGTGAGCCGAAACTGATGTTGAACTCGGTTCGGGTTGTCAAGCCGTCGATTGTTGGCAGCGGGCATGTGCGTTGTTTTCTGTCATCAGGTAACGGCGGCAGTCTGAAAGCCATGGCTTTCCGCGTTGGCGATACGGAACTCGGCAAAGCTTTGCTGACCCCGGAAGGCAGTCTGTTTAACGTTGTCGGCGTTTTACGCCGCGATAACTGGCAGGGACGAAATTCCGTTCAGTTTATTATTGAAGACGCAATGAGGATAGTCACATGGTAAAAAGTGCCAAAAAACGCGCCAAAAACATTAAAAAGATTCGTCTGGAACGAGAACGCACCGTGTTTATGAAACTCGGTGCCAAGCTGCGTGCTTATTTCTTTACCGGTATTCTGGTTACGGCGCCGGTGTCCATCACTTTTTATATGGCTTATAAAATTTTTGTATGGATAGATGTTTCCGTTAACCATCTGATTCCGCCGGAGCTCATTGCCCGTTACAATATCCCGTTAACGACCATTCCCGGTATCGGCATTGTTATTTTGATTTTGGCAATGATTTTTATCGGTATGTTTGCCGCTGGCTTTGTCGGCCGGTTCTTTTTGCACCTTGGCGATTGGATTGTTCGCCGTCTGCCGGTTATCTCCAGCATCTATTCTTTGTTGAAACAGGTTTTTGAAACGATGTTTTCTGATAAGAAACAGTCTTTTAATAAATGCGTGCTGCTGGAATATCCGCGCAAAGGGATATGGATACTCGGTTTTGTCAGCGCTGAAACCAAAGGCGAGATAAAAAAGGAAGTGCATGAGGAACTGCTCAGCGTCTTTATTCCGACCACGCCCAACCCGACTTCCGGCTTTTTGATTTTTGTGCCGAAAAAAGACGTCATTCCGTTGAGTATGAGCGTAGAGCAGGGAATTAAATTTGTCATTTCCTGCGGTATTGTCGAACCTGATAAAATGCCGCGCTGATTGCTAGGGAAAGATATAAATTGACTTCTGTATTTTCCGATGTTACAAAAACATCGGAAAAATATTATTTTATTGTCTAATTAAAAAATATCATTATGGAAAAGATTGAAAATTTAAAAGCTTTGTTTTATCCCGGGGATGTGCATCGTGCCCGTTTTATTTCGCAAGACAAAGGCCTGATTACCATGAAACTTGAATGTGGAATTATGGGCTTTATTCCGCAAACGATTGTCAATCTTCCTTTGGTTTCTCCGCAATGGGAAAAGATGATGGTTGATGTCATGGTCTGCGGTTATAATATAGGGGCTCTGAATAGTTTGTTGGTTTTGTTTCCGGTTTTGAATAGTGCTAATTTTCTGACTGAAAATCTATGCGTTTACGAAGGAAAAATTGAATTGATAACCCGGCGGGGAATCCTAATCCGTATAGAAAATGAAGAATATGTTTTTGATACGTATCAGGATTATTTTCGCAAGATGAAACAAGGGGATAAAGTTCATGTTTTCATGATGGGGACGACATTGGAAAAACGGCATGTTTTCACGATTAAGGAAGCCTGCATAAACGGTGTTAATGTTGATTTCTATCCAAAACAGCACCTGGAAAAGATATCGGAAAAGTATGGTTTCAGAACAGTTCTTTTTCTTGAAAAAACAGCAATGGAAGATGTTGTTTCTTATCGTCATGAAGCCAGCAATACAACTTTGCATAATATCAAAGCTCAAAAGAATTATTGTATTTATGACATTGTTGATAACAGGGTTTTAACCGAATGGGATTAAAAAAATAAAGAGCAGTTCGATGACTGCTCTTTATTTTTATGCCGAAAGCTTGGCAATAATTTTTTTGGCAATCTCTTCATAGGCCTGCGTATGCGGGCTGTCCGGATCGGCAAAGACAATCGGCGTGCCGTTGTCGGCATTTTCGCGAATGGCGTAATGCAACGGAATTTCACCGAGGAATGTTTCCCCCATGGCTTCTGCGGTTTTTCTGGCGCCTTCATGCCCGAAAATATCGGCGCGGTGTCCGCATTTTTCGCAAATATAATAACTCATGTTTTCAATAATGCCCAAAATCGGCACATTGACACGCTTGAACATATTGATGCCCTTAACAGCGTCAATCAGGGCAATGTCCTGCGGTGTGGAAACGATAACCGCACCGTCGGTTTTGACCTTTTGCGACAAAGTGATTTGAATATCTCCTGTTCCCGGCGGCATATCAATAACCATAATGTCAATGTCGCCCCAGTTGGTGTCGGTCAAAAGCTGCTGCATCGCGCCGCAGGCTTTGGCACCGCGCCAGATAAGCGGCTGGCTGCGGTCAATCAGTGTGCCGACGGACATTGATTCCAGGCCGAGGTTGACGAAAGGTTCAAAGGTTTTGCCATCTGTCGTTGCCGGAGGCGTCCCTTCATAACCTAACATGGTTGGAATGGACGGACCGTAAATGTCAGCGTCAAATAAAGCGACTTTTTTGTTTTGGTTGGACAGGGCAAGCGCCAGATTGACCGCGGTGGTTGACTTTCCCACACCGCCTTTGCCGGACGCTACGGCAATGATTTTTTTAACACCGCGGATATGCCACATCTCGTCTTCCTGCCGCAGGCCGTTAAAGGCCTTGGCTGCCGTAAAAATAACCGTGGCTTTGGCAATGCCGTCAACAGCTGCCGCTTCCGTCTTGAGGGCAGCGGTCTTTGCTTCGTCCTCTGTCGCGTTGACCAGGGTGATAATCGCCCGCCCGCCGGCAATCTTGATACTGTCTATGCTGTCGGCCGGATAATATTTTGCCGTAATTTTTCTGATTAGTTCTTCCATGTTAATATCATCTCTTCTGTAATTGTCTTTAGGTAATATCTATATTATATATAATGCTATTGCAATCAATTTATGAAGAGGTGCGTATAATGGCTGAAAAAAATAACCCTTGGGATGATGCCGGCGAACCGGAAAAAAACGGAACCTGGAGCAGTAAGGCTGCCGCGGCGGAAAAGATAATCCGTATTGATGCCGTCAAAGTTGCCAAAGGCAGCGGCGGCTGGGATTTCAACCTGTGGATTATTGTTGTCCTGATAGTTTTGGCCTGGCTGTCAACCGGCTTTTATCAGGTGCAGACCAATGAACAGGGTGTAGTCCTGCGTTTTGGAAAATATCAGGAAACGACGGACGCCGGCTTGCATTATCATTTACCTTACCCGATTGAAACCGTAACCAAAGTCAATATTACGCAGGAACGGAGTATCAACCTCGGCAGTCAGGAAGCCTACAACGCTTCCAACAGCGCCTCTCTGTCCAACAGCCGCAATTCTGACACTTATGCCGACAAGCTGCGTTCTTTTACCGAAAGCCATATGCTGACCGGTGATGAAAATATTGTCGATATCAACATGGATATTGTCTGGAAGATTAAGGATGCCAAAGATTATCTGTTTAACATCCGTAATCCCGATCAGACCGTCCGCATTGCCGCGCAGTCTGTTCTGCGTGAAATTGTCGGCCAGTCGGAAATGCAGCCGATTATCACCGGAGACCGCGGCAAGGTTGAAGATGAAACCAAGGAAGAACTGCAAAAGCTGTTGGATAACTTTGGATCAGGCATAACGATTGTCCGCGTCAAGCTGCAAAAAGCAGACCCTCCGAAACAGGTTGTCGATGCTTTCAATGAGGTTCAGCGTGCCAAAGCCGATTTGGAAAGCTACAAAAACAAGGCCGAAGCCTATCGTAATGAAGTCGTTCCCAAAGCACACGGCGAGGCGTCCCGGATTATTCAGGAAGCCGAAGCTTATGAAGCCGCTGTTATTAACAAGGCGCAGGGTGACGCCGAACGCTTCCTTTCGGTTTACAATGCCTATAAGAACGGCCGTGACGTAACGACTAAGCGCCTTTACATTGAAACCATGGAAAATGTTCTGCAGAACTCGGACAAGGTTATCCTTGATCCGTCATCCAAAGGCGGAAATGTTCTGCCGTACCTGCCGCTCAAAGCTGCGAAACAATAGGGAGGGAGAAAAAATGAGTAAAAAAAATACGATATTGCTGATAATCGTTGCCGCAGTCATCGTTCTGCTGGGAAATTCCCTTTATATTGTCAGCCAGCCGGAACAGGCCATTGTTCTGCAGTTCGGCGAACCCGTCCGCGAAGTTAAGGAACCGGGGCTGAAGGTAAAGATTCCTTTTATTCAGAAAGTTGTCATTTATGATACCCGTTTGCTTGATTTGGATCCGCCGGCGCAGGAAATCGTTCTCAATGACAAAAAACGTCTGGATGTCGATACCTTTACCCGTTACCGTATTGTTGACCCGCTGAAGTTTTACCAGACGGTACGGACGGAATATCAGGCTGAAAGCAAATTGAAGGAAATCGTCAATTCTTCCGTACGTAAGATTCTCGGCCGCATAACGCTGCAGGAGCTTCTTTCCAAAAAGAGAACGCAGATTATGGAAGATATTAGCAATGCGGTTGCCAAGGATGCCGCGCAGATAGGCGTCAGCGTTGCCGATGTCCGTATCCGGAGAGCCGATTTGCCGATTGAGGTTTTGCAGGCGATTAATGAGCGGATGAAAACCGAACGCGAAAGAGATGCCAAGGAGTTCCGAGCTCAGGGACAGCAACAGGCACAGCAGATAAGAGCCGGCGCCGATAAGGAAAAAACTATCATTTTGGCCGAAGCTGAGAAAAAATCGCAGATTATCCGCGGTAACGGTGATAAAAAAGCGATTGAAATCTGGAATGACGCCGCCAATCGTGATCCGCAGTTTTTTGCCTTTTACCGTTCTTTGGAAGCGTACCGCAATTCTCTTGGCGATTCGGCATTAGTCCTGTCGCCGGATTCCGAATTCTTCCGTTATTTCGGAAAATCTTCGGGGCGTTAAAATGAAAGCGCTGAAAATAATAAGCATGGGAATACTGCTGGGATTGTTAAATACAGTCCCGGCAGTGTCGTCTTCGGCAGCGGTTCCGGCAGTGTCTGCTGGCGTCGCTTTTCCGTCTTTTGCCGATTTGGTTGAACGGCTGATGCCCTCTGTTGTTAATATTTCAACCTGCACGAAGCCTGAAGACGATTCCCAAGCCGGCGGGGAGGAGGCTCTTGCCGAGGCGTCTCCCGAATTTCATCGCTATTTTGAAAATGGCAGAAAACAGGAAGCGCTGGGCTCGGGATTTATCATTGATGAAGAAGGTTATATTATCACCAACAATCATGTTATTGCCGATGCCGAAAAAATCAGCGTAACTTTGTCTGATGACACGACTTTGGAAGCGCGGATCATCGGCAAGGATTATAAAACCGACATCGCTCTGATAAAAATTGATACGGACAGAAAATTGTCCCCGGTAATGTTTGGCGATTCTGATAAAATCAGAGTCGGCGACTGGATTTTGGCCATCGGTAATCCTTTCGGTTTGGGTGGCAGTGTCACCGCCGGAATTGTTTCCGCCAAATCCCGCGATATTGAAGCCGGGCAATACGACAATTTTATTCAGACCGACGCATCCATTAATCAGGGAAGCTCCGGCGGACCGATGTTTAATATGCAGGGAGAAGTCATCGGCATTAACAGCGTTATCTTTTCGACCAACGGCGCCAGCATGGGCATCGGCTTTGCTATCCCGATTAATCTGGCGGACTGGGTTATTGCGCAGCTGAAACAATATGGCGAAATTCGCCGCGGCTGGATTGGAATTAAAATTCAGCCGAATGAAACGGAAACGCCGGGTGTCAAAGGCGGAGTACTGGTTTCTGACGTCACCGTTGGTGCACCGGCGCAGCGCGCCGGAATTTTCGCCGGCGATATAATTCTGGAATTTAATGGCATAGCTGTGAAAAATACTAAAGATTTTTCCAGAAGGGTTGCCGAAGCCGAAATCGGCAAACCGGCAGCGGTTACCGTCCTGCGTGACAATAAAAAAGAAGTTCTGGCTTTAGATATTGAGAAACTGCCGGAGGAAAATCCGGCACCGCTTTCGGCTCCGGCAGAAGCGGCGGTTGTTAAAAGTGTCAACGGCAGCGAATACTTTTTGCCTGAACTCGGTGTTAAAATCTCGCCGGTCAGCCCGGCGTTGGCACAGCTTTACGGAATTTCTCCAGAGAGCACCGGAATGGTTATTACCGATATTCGTTCCGGGACGGATGCCGCGGCCAAGGGGCTGAAAAAAGGCAATGTTATTGTCAAGATTGACAAGAAAGACGTGACGGACATTGAATCTGTCAAAAAACATATCAGCGAAGCTAAAATGGAGCATAATCGGCCGGTTCTGGTGCTGTTTCAGGATGGCGATGCCGTCCATTTTGCCGCGCTGAAATTACAAAAGGGGACAGAGTAAATGGCTCAGGTTGATTTTTACCATCTGCAAAATCAGACATTGGAAAATGTTTTGCCCAGGCTTTTGGAAAAAGCTTATTCAACCGGAAAAAAGATTGTTGTCAAAATCGGCAATGAAGAGCGCGTGGAGTTTATCAACAGCACTTTATGGACTTATAATGACCAGTCTTTTCTGCCTCATGGTTCAAAAAAAGATGGCTTTGGCGAAGAGCAGCCGATATGGCTGACTGCCGGAAACGATGTGCCGAACGGCGCGGAATTTTTGTTTTTGGTTGACGGCGCTTTGATACCGGTGGCAGAAGCCGAAAATTTTGAGCGTATTTTTAATATTTTTGACGGCAATGTTGAGAGTGCAGTCGTCCAAGCCAGAAATTTTTGGAAAGATTTAAAACAAGCCGGCTGCAATGTTAATTATTGGCAGCAGGACAGTGTCGGAAAATGGACTAAGAAAGCCTGATTTTTTTTAGAAAACGGCCGCATTTGTAATCTGTATTTTAGCAAGTTGTTTTTGCGTCGGCGGGAAGCTGTAATGAAAAACAAAAAAGGTGTGATAAAAAACCACACCTTTTTTGTTAAATAACACAGTAATTGACAAGATAATCAATTTGTTTTTCAGAAAGGCAGACATCCCAAAAATCATCCGTCAGCTTATGCAATTTCAGCTTGTCGATTGCGTTTTTGTATTCTTCCTCGTCTGAGTAAATACGCCGGCCGTAAAAATCTCTGCGAATGCTGTATCGCAAAGTATCCATGTCATCAACATAAGCCCGCATTATTTTTCTGATAAACATAGTGAAAAATAACAGAAGATGTTTTTGCATGTCATCTTTTTCAAAAAGTCCGTTTTCTAAAACAGCTTCTCTGCATTCACTGTATCTTCCCGGAAACTGATATTTGTCCTCCGTGTCTTGATGCATTTGCAGAATATCTTTCGGCATATGCAGTTGATAATGAACATCGTCTTGTTGCAGATAATCCTTAAGCATCATTGACAAGCCGTTTAAAGTCTTCCAACTGTCAAGCGTATCTCCGTTATAACGTTTAAGTATTGCGTTGGCAGTTCGGGAAAGTCTGAAAAGCAATGTCAGTTTTTTCTTGTCAAAACTGTTTTGTTTCAGGCTGTAGAGAAGGCCCTTTAACCAACCTCTGAATAAGAACGGCATAGAGTTAATTTGCTTTTCCAAGTCGTTAGGAATTTCCTGAGCTTCAATAAAATTATTGAGCCGCAGGGTAATCTGTTCTTTTATCAACTGTCTTTCTTCAGTCTCTTGAACCATTGCCTTGTCAAAAAGATTAACAAGTTTTTGCGTGGCGGGAGAAGGAGAGTTTTTCCTAAAAAGCTCAATACCATCCATTTTTGCAAAAAGAATTTCATCCCAGAGAGTTTCTATTTCTAAAATATGTTTTTGCCAGGGAAACTTAAACTTTGGCGGCAGCTTTCCGTTATAGTCAGAAAACGGAATTTTGTATTCATTTTCGTCTGTCCCAAAAATAATCCAGAATTCACAGGATTTTGCAAATTTCTTTACATTGATAATCTTCTTTGTCGTATCCATAATAAAATAATTTAAATTAATAATATTTTTATTGATTTTATTATATTATTTGTTGTCAAAAAGTCAAATGAATTGTATTTTTGTGGTAATCTTTAGTTTTTTTAAGAAGATTGGATTACATATAATAGTGTGTAAATCAGTCAGTTGAAAAGGGAAAACAATGCTGACTAAAAAAGATCTGATGAAGCTGGAAAGTTTGGTTTATCTTCTTTCGTTTTCTAAAAGCGGCAGTAAAAGGAATGTTGCGGAAAGCTTAGGTATTTCAACGGATACAATGAACAAGTATATTTCCGAACTTGAAGGCAGTTTAGGATTTAAATTGATAAATAGTACAAACAGAGGGAGTGTGCTAACCCCTCAGGCAAAGGAAATTTTGCCTTTGGCTGATACGCTGAAAAGCATTATTAGGGAAATAGAATTTATAGCCAAATCAGGGCATGAAGTTTCGGGTGTTGTTCGCATAGGCATCCATGACGGCATAACCGCCCCGATTTTTAATACGGATGTGACCGAGTTATATAAAAAGTATCCCGGAATTCAGATTGAAACGATAATAAAAAACACGACAGACATTTCTGAAATAAATGAGGGAGATGTGGATTTTATCATAAGTTATGTAGAGCCGTCCAGTAGTGACAAAGTTGTTTGTGAAAGTCAGGAAATAAGTTGCAGCTTTTATGCTTCTCCGCAATATCTCAAAGAGTTTGGCGAGCCGTATGATTTGGAAGACTTGTTAAGCAATCACCGTTTTTGCCTGAATATGAACAATATCCGGCATATCAATGGCTTGCGTGAAATTTCAAAACAAATAAAGCATGTTTCTTATCAGTCAAACTCTGCATATTCCACTTTCCTGATGGTGCATAGTGGAGCTGGAATTGGAGTCTTTCCGGTGAATTATGAGGTTTCCGGACTGACAAATATCAGTAATCTGATTATTGGAAATATTCCAAAATTAAGTTATCGTCTTTACCTGATAGCCAATAAAAATACAAAGGATATTCCAAAGATTCGTGCTGTTTTAGACTATCTGAAACAAGAGATACGCCAGGTAAGATAGTAACAAAAAAAGGCTGAAATTTTCAGCCTTTTTTTTGATTGGTAGGGGTAGTCAGACTTGAACTGACACGGCCAAAGGCCACAAGATTTTGAGTCTAGCGCGTCTACCAGTTCCGCCATACCCCCATCAAAGTGATGAAGAATAAATATAATAATATTTCCCGTTCGTCAATAGTTTTTTTACTAAAAAATGATAAAAATATTTTTAAGGAGTGGGTTTGGGTGAAATGAGTTCAGAGTTTAACCGGAAAATAGATAAAGCGATAGAATTATACGAACAGGGAAATTTGAAGAAAGCACGCGGTTTGTGCTTGCGCCTTTTGGAAAAAGATGCCGACAATCCACATGTTCTGATAACACTCGGCAATATTTTTTATGTGCAGAATGATTATCCTGCCGCTGAGGAATATTATCAAAAAGCGGCGGATGTTTCGCCGTTTAGCTATCCTGCCCTGGTTAATCTGGCTAACAGTCTCTATGAACAGAAAAAATACGCCGCGGCGGCTGAATATGCCAGACGGGCTGCTGAATGTAAAAATGACGAAAAGCTGGCTTATATCATCTTGGGAAATTCATATCAGGAGTTGGAGGATTATGATTCGGCCGTAAAAGCTTTGACTGCTGCCGCAAAATTAGACCCGTCCGATTCTTGGATATATAATTACCTCAGTCAGGGATATTTAAAACAGCAAAATTATCTGCAGGCAATATCGAGCGCTTGGAAGGCTGTAGAACTGTCTGTTGACGAAGATGATGAAGCGCACCAGATTAATCTGGGCTATTTGTTTTACGAAGTTGCTTTGGATAAAAAGGCAGATTCGATAGCCGACTGTGTCAAATTATGGCTGAAAAAATACAGCGATAATCCGTTGGTAAATTATATGGGCAATGCGTTGCTCAGTAATCAGAATATCAAGACAGCAAATGCCAAATATGTCAAAGATATTTTTGATGTTTTTGCCGCGGATTTCGATTCCGTTCTGCGTGCATTGGACTATCGCGCGCCGCAGCTGATTCGCAAATGTCTGGAAGATATTTATAAAGATAAAAAACGCCCGCGGCTGAAAATTCTCGACCTGGGTTGCGGTACCGGACTTTGCGGCGAATTTTTAAAAGATTATGCCGGATGGTTTGGGCTGGACGGCGTTGATATTTCGCCAAAAATGCTGGAGGCGGCAAAGCGGAAAAAGCTTTATTCCCGCCTGATAAATTCGGAAATGACGGCGTATTTGAACAACAGTCCCGACCGCTATAATCTTATGGTTGCTGCAGATGTTTTTACTTATGTCGGCGACTTGGAAAATTTGTTCAAAGCTGTGCATAAGTCACTCAAAAAGAAAGGGCGGATTATATTTACCATCAGCGAAAATACGCAAAATGACAAAGCTTATTATCTGCATATTTCAGGGCGCTTTGTTCATGCGATAGAATATGTCAAGTTTATGTTGAATGATTCCCTGTTTGAAATAGAAAACTGCGCGCGGCGAAAATTGCGCAATGAAGGCGATAAAAGCGTCATGGGATATGTTATTTCCGCCGTGAAAAAATAGCGATTAAAAAAAGAAACTCTGCTAATTTACAGAGTTTCTTTTTTTTGCTTTTCAACTTCTGTAACCCGCTGATTATTTAACGGATTTTTTAGAAGATGAAGAACTGCTTTTTGTAGATTTTTTTGCTGTTGTAGAAGAAGTCTTTTTCGCAGAGGAAGAAGACTTGCAAGAGCAGTTGCAGTTAGACAACTGTTCTACGGCCATCTGCCAAAAATATTCGTCCTGACCCTGCGGACAGCCGGCATTTTGCCAGTTGTAATAAGCAGCTTCTCTGATAGCGTTTTCGTTTGATTTAACCATAATTAACTCCAAATAAAATTGTTTGGTCAACACAATTAAATATACAACCTGAAATTAATACGTCAATAATAAATCGTTTAAATTTAAAGATTATTTAAAATTAATTGAAGTTGTTGTTTAATTTTCTTGCATTTAATCTTAGATGATTTATAGATTATTTTTGTGAGTTTAATCTAATTATGTTATCAGTCTATTAGGGGATGCTGAATGGAAAATTTATTATCTAAAGAAGAAATGGAAGCCATCATCAATGGCGATCACGGCAATGCTTTTGCAGTTTTGGGGATACACCGTGACAAAGGGTCTAAAAGCGTGTTCGTCAGAACATATCAGCCCGGTACCCGTTCTGTTGAAGTAATCAACAAAAGCGATGGCCAGTCATTAGGCTTTATGGAAAAACTCGATGACCGTGGTTTCTATCAGATTAACCTCGGTGTCGGCGAAAATTTTGCCTATAAATTCCGTATTGAAAATGACAAAGGCGATATCTATGAAAAAGAAGATGTCTACCGTTTCAATTCCACTTTGGGTGACATCGACATCTATCTCCTGGCTGAGGGCAATCATCTGAATATGTATAAGATTCTCGGAGCGCACGTTCGTGAAATGGACGGCGTCAAAGGTGTCAGTTTTGCCGTTTGGGCGCCAAACGCCAAAAGGGTGTCCGTTGTCGGCGGGTTCAATAACTGGGACGGTCGCGTCAACCCGATGCGCAAACATCTGAGCTGCGGCGTCTGGGATATTTTCATTCCAGACATCGGCGAGGGAGAAGTTTATAAATATGAGGTTAAAACTCAGGAGAATTATATTTTGCTGAAATCCGACCCTGTTGGATTCTATGCCGAAAAACGTCCCCATACGGCTTCTGTCGTTTATAATATTGATAAATATCATTGGTCAGACGAAGAGTGGATGAAGTATCGCGAAGAATACAATTCATTTGACAAGCCGATGTCAATCTATGAAGTCCATCTCGGTTCCTGGCGCCGTAAGGAAAATAACGAATATCTGACCTACCGTGAATTGGCGGATACCTTGGTTCCCTATGTATCCAATATGGGCTTTACCCACGTTGAATTTCTGCCCCTGGCGGAACATCCGCTGGATGCTTCCTGGGGATATCAGGTCGTCGGTATGTTTGCGCCGACCTCCCGTTTCGGTACACCGGATGATTTGCGCTATTTGATTGATAAATTCCACCAGGCGAATATTTCCGTGATTATGGACTGGGTACCGGCGCACTTCCCCAAGGACGGGCACGGTCTGGTCGAGTTTGACGGAACGCATTTGTATGAACATGCCGATCCGCGCAAGGGCGAACATAAAGACTGGGGCACAAAAATCTATAACTACGGCCGTACCGAAGTTTGCAACTTCCTCTGCGCCAGTGCTCTTTACTGGCTGAAAGAATTTCACATCGATGGTCTGCGCGTTGATGCCGTGGCTTCTATGCTGTATCTTGATTATTCCCGTAATCCCGGCGAATGGATTCCCAATAATTACGGCGGCAATGAAAACCTTGAGGCCATTTCTTTCCTGCGCAAGATGAACGAGCTGGTGTACGGGCAGTGCAAAGGCGCGTTTACCTGTGCCGAAGAGTCGACGGCCTGGCCGATGGTTTCCCGTCCGACGTCGATGGGCGGTTTGGGCTTTGGCTACAAATGGAATATGGGCTGGATGAATGATACGCTGAAATACATCAGCCATGAACCTGTTCACCGCAAATACCACCACGGTATGTTGACTTTCGGCCTGCTGTATGCCTTTAATGAAAATTTCATTCTGCCGATTTCACATGATGAAGTTGTTCACGGTAAGGGGTCCATGCTGGCTAAAATGCCGGGTGATGAATGGCAGAAGTTTGCCAACCTGCGCGCTTATTACGGCTTCATGTATACTCACCCCGGCAAAAAACTGTTGTTTATGGGCTGTGAGTTCGGACAGGATTGGGAATGGAATGCCGAAGAAAGCCTGCGCTGGTTCCTGCTGGATTATCCCATGTATAAGGGCCTGCAAAACTGTGTCCGTGATTTGAACCTGATGTACAAAGGCAATGCGCCGCTCTATCAGATTGATTTTGACTACCGCGGTTTTGAATGGATTGAACATTCCAATGCCGATGACAGCGTCATCTCTTATATGCGCAAAGGCGAAAAGCCCGGTGATTACCTGATTGTCATTTCAAACTTTACGCCGGTTGTTCGTAAAAATTATCGCCTTGGCGTCAGTGAAAGATGCAAATATCAGGAAATTTTTAACAGTGATGATGTAAACTATTGGGGCAGCGGCGTTAAAAACGAAGGCTTTATGTCTGCTGAAGAAATCGGTTGGAACGACCGTCCGCTTTCAATCAGCTTGACTTTGCCGCCGTTGTCAACAATCGTCATTAAGCCGATTAGAGATTAATTTTTTAGCAAAGGAGCGCGAATTCATGGCTACAGTCAAACCCTTACCTGGAAATGCTTTCCCTTTAGGATCACATTATGATGGTAAAGGAGTGAATTTCGCGCTCTTTTCCGCAAATGCGGAAAAAATTGAACTCTGCCTTTTTGACGAAAGCGGTGCCGAGGAACTGAAACGGTATGAGCTGACTGAAAATGATAATAATATCTGGCATATTTACATTCCGGGACTCAAGCCGGGGCAGACCTATGGTTATCGTGTTTATGGCCCGTATATGCCGGAGCAGGGGCACCGTTTTAATCCCAACAAGCTGTTGATTGACCCTTACGGCAAGAAGCTTGTCGGTAAGCTGATTTGGCATAAGGCTATTTTTGGTTATGATGTTGACAGTCCGAATGCCGACTTGTCTTTTTCAACGCTTGACAGTGCGCCTTATGTGCCGAAGTCGGCTGTTGTTGCCGGAAGTTTTGACTGGGAAGATGACCGCCATCCTTATACGAAAATTGAAGATACGATTGTTTATGAAACGCATGTCCGTGGATATACCAAAGTTCATCCTCTCGTTCCGGATAAAGACCGCGGCACGTTCAAGGGGATGACTTCCCGCAGTGTTGTCAGCTATCTTAAATGGCTGGGCGTGACGGCTGTCGAGCTCTTGCCGATTCATGCTTTCTTTGGCAACCGCCACAAAAAAGGATGGATTAATGACAACTACTGGGGATATGAAAGTTTTTCGTTCTTTGCGCCGGAGCAAAGCTATTTGTGCAATGGTGAAATAGACGAATTTAAGCAGATGGTCAAAACGCTGCATAAACAGGGATTTGAGGTGCTGCTGGATGTAGTCTATAACCATACCGGCGAGGGCAACCAGATGGGGCCGACGCTCTGCTACCGCGGTATTGACAATGCTTCTTATTATACTCTCAGCAATGAAAACAAACGCTATTATTATGACAGTACCGGAACCGGAGCATCGTTTAATCTTCAAAACCAGTATGTGCTGAAACTGGTGATGGATTCTCTGCGTTACTGGGTTGAAGAAATGCACGTTGACGGTTTTCGTTTCGATTTGGCGACGACACTATGCCGTTACCGTACCGATTTTAAAAAAGACTGTGGATTTTTGTATGCCGTCAAGCAAGATCCGGTACTGAACAATGTTAAGCTTATTGCCGAACCTTGGGATATAGGCTATGCCGGTTATCAGGTTGGCTCGTTCCCGCCCCGGTGGAATGAGTGGAATGATAAATACCGCGACACGGTACGCCGTTTCTGGAAAGGCGACACCTACCAGATTCCCGATTTGGCCAGCCGTCTCAGTGGTTCCAGCGATGTCTTCAACCATGAAAACCGCAACATTACGACCAGCGTTAACTTTGTGACGGCACATGACGGTTTTACCCTGCATGATTTGGTCAGTTATAATACCAAACACAATTTCAGCAACGGCGAAGACAACCGCGACGGCAGCAACAGCAACTGGAGCTGGAATTCCGGCGCCGAGGGCGAAACCGCCAATCCGCAGATACTGGAAAACCGCCTGCAAAGGGCAAAAGGCATGATGGCGACATTGCTGCTGTCTTTCGGCACGCCAATGTTCCTGGCCGGGGATGAGTTGTTTAACTCCCGTTTCGGCAACAACAATCCTTATTGTCAGGACAATGTTATCAGTTGGATTGTCTGGGAAGCCATTAGAGAAGATGGGCGCGAGATGGCGCGCTTCACCAGAAGAGTCATTTCCCTGCGCAAAAAATTGAAAATTTTTACCCGCCGCAAGTTTTTTGTAGGCAAGGAACAAAACCGCAAAGGCGTAAAAGACCTGACCTGGTATAACGAACGGGGATTGGAGTTTTCTGCGGAAGACTGGGCAGACAACAGCCGCCGTTCGCTGGCTTATTCCGTATTGAACGGGACATCATCGGTTTTGTGCATTTTTAACGTTAATGCCGGAGAGATTTCCTGGCGTCTGCCCGGAATTAGCGGCGAAAACTGGAATTTGCTGCTTGACAGCAGCGGAAAATTCGTAAACACGGGGGGGCTGGGAATGCACAAAATCATTCAGATCCCGGCGTGGAGCGTTTTGGTTATCGAAATAAAAAAATAATAGGAAATAGGAGCTGTTATGGACGACAATTTAAAGCTTTTGGCAGATAAACTCGGTGTCTTGACCGAATATTATGATGCCGGACAGGATCGTAAAAAATATGAAATCGACGAGGATACTGTCAAGTTTTTTATCAAAAAACTGGGGTATAATGCTGATACGCCGGCGGATGTTGAGCATTCTTTGGTAAAGTTTGACAACCGCCGTTGGCAGGAAACGCTGGATTCCGTTTATGTTGTTGAACAGGGAAATCTGCAGATTGATATTGTAACGCCAACTGGCGATAAAGACGCCATTGTTTCAATCAAAGCCGTCAGCCGCCAAAATGATGCTGTCCATAATCTGGAATATGACATTGTTGCCGCAGAGGAGCGTGAAATCAATCATCGCCATTATGCCAGACAAACCGTTAAAATCAAAAATGAGCTTGATGTCGGCTACTATGATTTGTCTGTCTTGGTTGGTGCGGATGAGTATAAATCCGTTTTGGCAGTTGCGCCGGTAAAATGCTATCAGAACAAAGCACTGGAAGACAGAAAACTGTGGGGATACGCTTTGCAACTTTACGCTATGCGCAGCGAACGTAACTGGGGTGTCGGCGATTTCACCGATCTAAAAAATTTTGTTGATGTTTGTGCCAAATCCGGCGGCGACGTTATCGGCTTAAATCCTTTGAATATCTTGGAGCATAACTTTCCTGAGAATGCCAGCCCGTATTCTTCAATCAGCCGTCTGTTTTTAAACCCGATTTATATTGATATCGAAAGCGTCCCCGAATGCGAACGCGGCGATACAATCGGTATCAAGGCGCAGCTGAAAGAATTTCGTGATGCGGAAAATATCAATTATGAAGAAATCTATCCGCTGAAAATTAAATTTATGGAAACGTTTTACGCCCGTTTCAAAAACAATAAGGATACCGAACGCCATGCTGAATTTGAAGCCTTTTGCAAAAGGGAAGGGGCGGAGCTTGACAAGCTGGCAGTCTTCCTGACGGCCTATGAAGAACGATGCCGCAGCGTCTGGGGTGGTTGGCGCGCTTGGGAACAGGAATTGCGCAATCCTTCTAACCCGGCGGTAAAAGAATATGCCGACAGCCACAAAGACCGCGTTAATTTTTATAAATTTTTGCAGTTTGAAGCTTTTCGTCAGTTTGATGTCGCCGCTGAGGAAGTCAGAAAATGTAATATGAAAATCGGCTTCTATAGGGATTTGGCTGTCGGTGTCGGACAAGACAGTGCTGAATCCTGGAGCGACCCTGAAGTGTTTATTGCAGATGCCGGTGCCGGTGCGCCGCCTGACGCATTTTTCCCCGGCGGCCAGAAATGGGGGCTGGGCGCATTCAATCCGTTTATGCTGAAAGCCAAGGCTTACGAGCCGCTGATTAAGATTATGCGTGCTAATATGCGCAATACCGGTGCCCTGCGTATCGACCATGTAATGAGCCTGATGCGGTTGTATGTCATTCCTAACGATAAGCCGCTTGGAACGTATATCCTTTATAACTTTGCCGATATGCTGAATATTGTGGCGATTGAAAGTTATCTCAATAAATGTGTTGTTGCCGGAGAGAGTTTGGGCAATGTTCCTGACGGTTTTCTTGAGGCTCTGGAACGTAAGAATATTTACTCTCTCAGTGTCTTGTGGGCAGAGCGCGCGGCCGGCTGGGGCGGCGATTTCAACCAACCGGGAACTTATCCTGAAAAAGCTTTCACTTCTGTCGGAACGCATGATATGTCGCCGCTGAAAATGTGGTGGTTTGGCTATGATATTGCTGATATGCGCAAAGCGGACATTATTCCGAATGACGAAATTATGAGCAATAATTATCATGAACGTGAAAATGACCGCCTGAAACTTTTGAATGCCCTTGACCAAAGTGGTTTGTGGCCGGAAGACCGTCACCGTCAGGCAAATTATCTGTTTGGAGAGAATTATCCTGAGGGAATGGCCGAGGCGGTAAACAGCTTTGTTGCCAGTTGTCCGAGCCGTGTATTCTTGGCTGAGCTTGAAAATATCCTTGAAGTGGATAAACGTCAGAACTTGCCGGGTGTTGACCGTGACAAACACCCTAACTGGCGCCGTAAGCTTCCGCTTGACTTGGAGAAACTGAGCAATAATGAAATGTTCCTCCGTAATATCAAGGCGATTAAACGCGTCAGATAAATCCCGACAAAACCCCGGAAGTTTCTTCCGGGGTTTTTCGTCTTATTTTAATCACAATCTTTATAATAGCGATAATAAGCTGTACTAATAACGGTCGAATCAGCAGAACTTCCTGTTTTAACAATCTCGCCGCTATATGGATTTATAGCGTAAACATAATGTGTTGACCAATAAGTATTAGTCCAATACCAATCGTTATAAAGGTTAGGTTCACCCATATCGTTAAGAATTCTGTTAATGGCGCTGATATGTTTTGTCGCTTTTTTCATAACATTCAAAGAAGCAAACTTCCAGCCGGAAGGCGTTTTTTCCATAGCAAAATTTCCCTTATCATATCCCTGATATTTGCTGAGAATAATGCAGAAATCGCCGTCATCAACTTCAACACCGTCAGGATTTTGAGGGCATAAAGACGCATCGCTGACGGTTGTTCCGTCAGAACAATGAATCATAACCTCTTTTTTACATACGCGGCAAGTTCCGCCGCAGCCGTTATCTTGGGTAACATAACCGTTACCGCAGTTTGTTTCGTCCTGACATGTCGGTTCGCAACATTCCTTGCAGCTTGAATAGGTCGTCTGCCCGTTGACAGTACAAGATGTTGCCCCGGCCGCGCCGCCGCATTCGCAGGATTTGTACGAACTCGGACATTGGCAGGAAGCATATTTCCCGCCGCAAGCCTCTCCCACACCCGTTTGCGGATAGGTGCAGGTGACAAGGTCGGAACGGCAGACGCATTTGTCATAGTAAGCGTTGTCATAAAGACATTTCTTGTTTGGCGTCTGCAAATCAGGGCAAGCGCCGCTTTGTCCGTAGCCGTCTTCTTTACAGGCCCGCGGCGTATCTTTTTCACAGGAGGCATATTTGCCGTCACAAGACGGACCAACACCGTAATAAGGCTTATGACATTCTTTGAGGTTGTCGTCGCAAACGCAAATCTTAAAGTAAGAAGAATCGATAGGACAAAAGTTCTCGCCGTGGGCAAGAGAGGGACAGGAGGTCAGTTCATATCCTGCCTCTTCACAGGCCTCTGACGGTGAGGGCTGCGGCGGAATGGGGTTAACCGGGTCAACCGGATTTTCTCCGCCGCCCCTTCCTGAACATTCCTCCGTATCGGTTATGAAACATACTGAGGCTGTTTTTAGTAAATCATCCGAATTGTTTCCCTCCCTAAGGTAGGGAGGGATAGGGAGGGTGTGAATCCCAAACAAATTGTCTTTATGTAAATTAGGAATGCTCGCTCCGCTCGTCACACCCCCTCTAACTCCCCCTACCTTAGGGGGAGTATTTAGATTGTGCCTGTTGCCTGATTGTGCTTGTGGCAGGCACGATGTAAGCATCGCGCTTTCAGCAGACAGGGCAAGACGCGGCGAACTTTCCGCGACCAGCCGTGCTGGCAAGTGTGGACAGTCATCGGCAAGGTGTATTGTGTAGTGTGTGTTGGTACCTGACTTAGGGATACCTGAAAAAACATTAACAGAAGCACAAACATTGTCTGCTCCGTAACAAATCAGCCACGAAGTTGACAGTAATATTACTCGGGAAATATTCTTCATCGTATCCTCCACACTTGTCATCACAAAATCACTATATCATAATTTTCTTTATATTCAATCATTAATTTTGATGAAAAGAGAAAAAATTGACAAAGCGGCCGCCCCAATCTAAGCAACGCGCTTCCTTACGCAAAAAGCAACCAGCAGCAAACTTGCGCCCGCGGGGGCTCCCGCCCGCAACACCTCGCAGGCGTGTTCCAGCTTCCGGGAGTGCTTGGTTTATAAAATCTAACAAAAAAAGGCTTTGGAGTTTTCCAAAGCCTTTAGCTTTTTACAAATTATAAACCGGACGTACCAAATAAACTTCTTCGCGCTGACCGTTTTTCCAGTCACGATGCAGAAAGCACCAGCGCCAGGCGTAAGTATAAGGCCTGTCAGAAGCCGTCCAGTACCAGGAACTGAGCTGAATAGGCTCGCCGCCGAAATATTTTAACATGGCGTTAATGACTTCGGCATTGGCTCTTTCCTTAAAATTAAGCCAGAAATTATAGCTTCCGGGCGTCATTTTCTTCCCTTCGGTCATCATCTGCTGGCAATAGGCTTTTGCTTCAAGCCAATTCATTTTCTGAGGAGCGTCTTTGAGCGTGATAACTTTGTTTTCAAAACAAATTCCCAGAACTTTTTGCCCTTCCAGCGGTTTAAAGGAAACGACATTGCCCTCATAAACAACGCCATACCTGAAATTTCCATCACTGCCAAAAACAAGGCTGTCTCTTTCTTGAGCATCGCTCTTCATTTCGGGAAGAACAATCTTACCCCCGTAAAGTTCCGCTAAATCCTCAATACTAAAACCGGATGCGTCCAGCATGGTTTTAACACTTTGTAAAAATTTAACTTTTTCCATAATAATGTTGTTTTGGTAAAATAATAAAAAAAACATGATTCTTATAGGCTTCTGCCGGAAAAAAGTCAAGAAATTAGAAAATATAAAAAATCAGGCGACGTTGTTCAGGTCTTCCAGTACAAGTTTCTTGAGGGAAACATTGTCCATTTTGCCTGTTGCAAAAACAGGAAGCTGTTCTTTAAACAAAATGAGCCTTGGCAGATATAACTCCGACAATCCGTTATTTTTGATGTAATCATGAATAACTTCCTGCGTGGCCTGCTTGTTGTTGGTCACAAGAACAATCTGCTCGCCTTTGCTTTCATGAGGGATGGCAACAACACCATATTGAAATTCCGCGCCCATCCATTCATAGGTTTTACACACCATTTCCTGAACGGCATTTAACGAAACCATTTCCCCGCCGATTTTGGCAAAGCGCTTAATCCGGTCCTTAATATAAACAAAACCAATCTCATCAATCTCAACAACATCTCCGGTATGATACCAGCCGTCTTCCAGCGGCACCAAAACGCCGGGTTTATCCGGCATAATGTAGCCCTGCATAACATTGGGTCCCTTAACAAGCAACTCGCCGCCTTTTTCAATACCGTCAACCGGAACAATGCGGTGCTCAATAGCGGGCAGAAGCTTTCCGATGGAGCCGAAACGGTTAAATATGCGGTTGTTGGCGCAAACGACCGGAGAACACTCCGTTGAACCGTAAGCCTCCATAACGCGAATTCCCAGCCGCTCCATCCACATGTTGCGCGTATCCGGCTTAATGGCTTCAGCGCCGCCGAACATAAAACGGACATTGTGAAAATCAAACGGGTGGGCGATTTTTCCGTAACCGCGAAAGAAAGTGTCCGTTCCGAACATAATTGTCGCGCCGATTTCATAAACAATCTCAGCCACAACACGATAGTGCAGGGGAGAGGGATACAAAAATAGTTTTGAACCTTCCAAAACCGGAAACAGTGTTCCCACCGTCAGGCCAAAGCTGTGGAACATCGGCAGGGCGTTGAAAACCGTGTCCGTAACGTTGATTGTTTCAATGGATGACATCTGTTTGATGTTCGAGAGAATGTTGGCATGGCTCAAAACAACGGCCTTTGGAGCTCCCTCGGAACCTGAAGTAAAAAGAATGGCCGCTTTTTTGCTGCCGCCGTCTTTGTGCGGAACACGCTTGAGTTTATAACGGACATACGCGCCGATTTTGTTTAGCAGGCTGATTTTTTTAGCCAGACTTTCCAGATAAACGACCTCAACGCCGTTGGCTTTCATGACTTCGACAGCGCTTTCAAGCTTGGCAGTTTTGACAAACTTCAGCGAAGTGATAACTTTTTTGACCATAGCTGTTTTGCACATTGAAACCATGTTCTGGGCACCGACGGAAAAGTTCAGCATAACCGGAACACGTTCATAGGCGGTCAGGCCGAAAAAACTGCACAAAGCAGCAATGGAATTAGGCAAAAGCAGAGCAACCGGTTCGCCGGGCATTGTCTGTTTCTGAAAATATTTGCCGAGAACAAAAGACTTGATGATAATGTCTTTGTATGAGTTGGGAATACGGGTAATGTCCTCAATAAACTTCGGGCGTTTCAAAAAGCCTGATTTTGAATGAATCTTAGCGGCTTTCATCAACTGAGCAAAAAGGGAAATATTAGGATTATAATTGGATTCAAAACACATTTCCCTCAGAATGAGATATACTTCGTTGCTGATATGGTCTCTCTGCCGCCTCAGGGAGTCTTTGAGTTTAAAACTGCGCGGCTTGCCGACGGTTATTTTCATCTTGGGCAGCGGACGGTGCGGGAGCTTTCCTTTGGTCTTGGAAAAATAGCCGTATTGCGGGCCGTTAATCCATACCGGAATCAGCGGCGCTTTTGATTTGTCGGCAACCAGTCCCGGCGCTTCGTAGATTTTCATAAGCCCTCCGTCTTCCGTAACCCGTCCTTCGGCAAAGATGACGCACAACCGGCCGGAATCAACTTTGGCAATAAGCTCTTTGATGTCACCCGGCTCAATCGGGTTAAAGAGCATAATGTCAGCAGTCTTCATCAAAAAGCGGATAAGCGGCTTGCGGTAAAGGTGGCCATTAAGAGCAAAAACCGGATTTCCCGGCAGAAAGGCAAATAACAGAATAGGATCCAGATAAGATACATGGTTGGAAACGTAAACGCCTTTGGACGGCAGCTTGCTTTCATCAAATTCAATTTTGCATCTGACTTTAAAAACAGTTAGAACAGCCCGCAGGAAAAATCTGATAATATTTCGCAACCTCGTAAACTCCAAGTTAATATTACCCTTTATTTAACTCGGATATTAACCATTTGTAAAGAAATAAATTTCAACCCATTGGATAGATAAAATACAACTATTATTATGTCATTGAATTTTAACAAAAATATTTGCCCTATTCACAGTGAATAATTATCTTCTTGATTTTGCATGAAAAATTTTGTAAACAAATTAATCGGTAACGTTTTGTTAATAATTATTGCAAGAGTTATCTTTGTTTTTAACAGCAAAAAGTGACTATTTATGAAAAAAATTTTAACCTTAACCGCTCTGGGAACAATTCTGTTGGCTTCGGCTGAGGCAGAGGCCGCCGGTTTCCTTTTGCGCGAACAATCTGCTGCGGCAATGGGAAATGCTTTCGCCGGAGCGACGGCCGGCGCGGAAGACGCTTCCTATTCTTTTTATAATCCGGCGGCCATTATTCGCCAGCCGGGAACTTCCGCTTCTTTGAATGCCACGGCTATTGTTGGAAACGCCAGCGGTTATGACGGTATTGGCCCGAATGGGTATAATGACTCAATGGCGCATATCGTTGACAAGAAAGTTTTGCCGTCGGCTTATGTTTCTCATGCAGTCAATTCCCGTACCTCTGTCGGCTTGTCGCTGAGCGCGCCTTTTGGTCTGATTACAGATTATGCGCCTTACTGGTCGGGAGCCAACCATGGCACATTGTCTGAATTGACAACTTATGACCTGACGGCAATGGTTGCATACCGTGCAACCTGTGATTTGACGTTTGGCGCCGGTTTGGTTGTCCAGTATGTCGATGCAACGTTGAAAAACGGCGTCGCGCAGGGAATAGCGCCGCTGCCGGTTAAAATCAGTTCCAAAATGTCGGGCGACGACACCTCCACCGGTTTTGTCCTCGGCGCTTTATACGAATATACGCCGCATACGCGTTTTGGCGTTGGTTATCGCAGTGAAGTAAATCATAAGCTGAACGGAAAAATTTCTTTTACCCAGCCGGTTATTGCAGCCGCGGCGATGGGGCTGTATCGTCAGGACATCACGGCAAAATTAACCACGCCGGCCATGCTGACTTTCGGTGTTTACCATGATATTGACGATAAATGGGCGGTTATGGCCGAGGCGCAAAAAACTTATTGGTCATCTTTTGACAATCTGACGATTAAGGGGCGGTATCGTCCGGTGCTGAGCATTACGGATGAAAACTGGAAAGATGTCTGGTTCTATTCTGTCGGTACGACCTATAAATATAATGATAAACTGAAACTGCGTCTGGGTCTTGCTTATGACAATACGCCGGTAAATGATTTCACTCGTACGCCGCGTATCCCCGATTCGGACAGAGTCTGGTATTCTACCGGTGCGGAATATCAGGTAACGGACAATTTGAGCCTAAATGCCGGTTACACTTACATTCGCGCCCGCAAAAGCAAGGTGGCTCTGGACGGAAGCAATCCTAACGATGCGACCAGAGGACCGGTTTATGCCAGTTATAAAGGTAATATTCACCTCTTTGGCCTGGGGTTGAATTATACTTTTTAACTTTTAACGACAGGTTATCCCAAGGCTCCGAAATTTATTTTCGGAGCCTTTATTTTTTTTTATAAATAATGTAAATATTAGATATACAATAAAATTATACATAAAATACTGAGATAATCTTCACAACTAATATAATAAAGGGTTGAAAAATTATTTATTTTGTTTAAGATGCAGTCACCGTCTAAAATAGCAAAACTTTTGTTTTGGACATTTTAGCGATGCGTGGCCGGGGTGTCTTGTCCATGTTCAGGAAAATTTCTAAAAAACAAGAGATACGTTATCCATGTATTTCTCACCATCCCCGGCCTTATGTTTTTTATGTATGGAAGGCAGAATTAGTTCATGAAGACAATATTGGTAACCGGAGGAACGGGATTCTTAGGTTCAAATTTGTGTGCCCGTTTGATCAGCGAAGGCAACCGGGTTTTGTGTGTTGACAATAATTATACCGGACGTATGTCCAACATTGCAGGTTTGGCGGATAATCCGAATTTCAAGTTTATTGAACATAATATTATCAATCCGTTGACAGTCGATGAAAAACTTGACCAGATTTACAATATGGCCTGTCCGGCATCGCCGCCGGCTTATCAGGGAAAAGCCGCTATTATGACGACAAAAACCTGCGTTTTTGGGGCGATTAATATGCTTGAACTGGCCAAAAAACACAATGCGACAATTCTGCAGACATCTACTTCTGAAGTTTACGGTGAGCCCTTGGTTCATCCTCAGGTCGAAACTTATCGCGGCAATGTTAACCCGAACGGTATTCGCGCCTGTTATGACGAAGGAAAACGCTGCGCCGAGAGTTTGTTCTTTGATTATTGGCGGGAAGAGGGCGTTGATATCAAAGTTATCCGCATATTTAATACCTATGGCCCGAATATGGATCCGCAGGACGGCCGCGTTGTCAGCAACTTTATTTGCCAGGCGCTGCGCGGCGAAGATATTACAATTTACGGCGATGGTTCGCAAACCCGTTCATTCTGTTACGTTGATGATTTAATTGAGGCGATGGTGCGGATGATGAATTCTCCAAAAGACTTTACCGGTCCGGTCAATACCGGAAATCCGGGAGAATTTACCATTAAGGAACTGGCTGAAAAAATTGTCGCCAAAATCGGCGGAAAGTCAAAAGTCGTGTATCGTGACCTGCCGAAGGACGATCCGACGCAGCGCCGCCCGGATATCACATTGGCAAAAAACAAATTAGGCTGGGAACCCAAGGTGCAGCTTGATGAAGGGCTGGATAAAACAATCGCATATTTCAAAACACAAATAGGAGCTTAAGATGAAAATTGGGATTATCGGAACTGGTTATGTCGGCTTGCCGACAGGAGTCGGATTGGCTGAGCTTGGAAATGAAGTAACCTGTATCGACCGGGAACAAAGCAAAATTGACCGTTTGCGTGCCGGTAAGATAACGCTGTTTGAAGAAGGGTTGGAAGAACTTTTTGAAAAAAATGTTAAAGCCGGCCGCATCAAATTTACAACCTCTATGAAAGAAGGTGTTGAGAATGCTGATTTGGTGATTATTGCCGTCGGAACGCCGCCGCATCCGGTTACCAAGGAAGCCGACATGAAATATATTCATGCTGCCGCAACGGAACTGGCCGAATATCTTCAGGGTTATACGGTCGTTGCCACAAAATCGACAGTCCCGGTCGGAACCGGCGATGATGTCGAAACCTTAATCCGCAAGAAGAACCCTCAGGCAGATTTTGACGTTGTTTCTCTGCCTGAATTCCTGCGCGAAGGTTTTGCCGTCCATGACTTCTTTCATCCTGACCGCATTGTCGTCGGCGCCAATTCCGAACGCGCGGCAAATGTCATCAAAGAGCTGTATAAGCCTTTTGAGGGCAAAACCAATATGCTGTTTGTCAAACGCCGCTCTTCGGAAACGATTAAGTATGCGTCCAATGCCTTTCTGGCCATCAAAATTCATTATATTAACGAAATGGCCAACTTCTGTGAAAAGGCCGGTGCTGATATTTACGAAGTTGCTAAAGGCATGGGACTTGACAGCCGCATTGGCAATAAGTTTTTGAACCCGGGGCCGGGATACGGCGGAAGCTGCTTCCCAAAAGACACCAATGCCATGGCTTACATGGGGCGCCGCAACGGTGTTGACCTGAGCTTGATTGAAGCGGCAATCAAAGGCAATGATGCTCGTAAAGTTGAAATGGCGGAAAGGATTCTGGATGCCGTAAAAGATATTGAAAATCCGGAAATTGCCGTCCTCGGCCTGGCATTCAAAGGCGGAACGGACGATTGTCGCGAAAGCCCGGCAATGCAGATTATCGGCGAATTGATTAACAAAAATGCCAAAATCAAAGCCTATGATCCCAAAGCTATGGAAAATGCCGCATTGTTGGTCGGTGACAAAATTTCCTATGCTGCGGATATGTATGAAGCCGCACGCGCTGCCGATGTTCTGGTAATTCTGACCGAATGGGAGGATTTCCGCAGTTTGGATTTGAGCCGCTTGAAAGGCATGATGCGCCACGCGCGTATTGTTGACCTGCGCGACATCTTTGACCCGCAGGAAGTGCACAATGCCGGGTTTGAATATACCTGCATCGGGAGATGATAATGAAAAATGTACTGGTTATGGGCGGAGCCGGTTATATCGGCTCCCATACCGTAAAGCATCTGATGCAGAAAGGATATGACTGCGTTGTTGCTGACAATTTGATATATGGCCATTGTGAAGCCGTCCTGACGCCGCATTTTGAAAAGGCCGATCTTTTGGATAAAACGTCGTTGAACGCAGTTTTTGACAAATATGAAATTGAGGCGGTAATCCATTTTGCCGCTTTTGCCTATGTCGGTGAAAGCGTGGAAAAACCGCAGAAGTATTACGAAAATAATGTTGTCGGCACGCTTAATCTGTTGGATGTCATGTTGGCGCACAATGTCAAAAAAATCGTGTTTTCCAGCACCTGCGCCACTTACGGAGAACCGGAATATGTGCCAATTGATGAAAATCATCCGCAAAACCCGATTAATCCGTACGGCCGTACAAAATTGATGATTGAACAGATTTTCCGCGATTATGAAAAGGCTTACGGTCTGCGCCATATTGCTTTACGCTATTTCAACGCCGCCGGCTGTTCCAAAGACGGTGAAATCGGAGAAAGCCATACGCCGGAAACACATTTGATTCCATTAGTGTTAAAAGCCATAAAAGGCGAGCGGGAGAATATCAAAGTCTTCGGGACAGATTATGATACGCCGGATGGCACCTGTGTTCGTGATTATATTCATGTTGAAGATTTGGCTCAGGCACATCGCCTCGCTCTTGAAAAACTGGACGAATACAGCGGTTGTATCAACCTCGGAACAGGTATCGGCACATCAGTTAAAGAAATTATTGAAGCGGCCGAAAAAGTCAGCGGCCGAAAATGTCCTGTTGAATATGCGTCGCGTCGTCCGGGCGATCCGGCGAAACTTTTCGCCGCCAACGCCCAAGCCCGGGAAATCTTAAACTGGCAGCCGGAATATACCGATATTGCGTCAATTATCGCAACGGCGTGGAATTGGGAACAGAACAGGAAATTTTAATATGAAAAAAGTAAAAAATCTCATTGTCGGCTGTGGTTTGTCCGGTATCGTCTTGGCCGAGCGTCTGGCAACAGTATGTAATGAAAAAGTGCTGATTATTGACAAGCGCGCCCATGTCGGCGGCAATATTTACGATTATAAGGACAAAAACGGCATCACCGTTCACAAATACGGGCCACACGTCTTTCATACCAATGACCGGAATGTTTGGAATTATTTGAGCCGTTTTACCGATTGGCATTATTTCATGTATCGCGTTAAAGCGGTTATCGACGGCCGGGAAGTGAATATTCCTTTCAATTTGGACAGCCTGCATAAGGTTTTCCCGGCCAAGATGGCGGAAAAACTGGAAGCGAAACTGATTGAAAAATTTGGTTTTAATGTCAAAGTGCCGATTTTGGAATTGAAAAAATCCAAAGATGCGGATTTGGAATTTTTGGCACAGTATGTTTATGAAAAGGTTTTTCTGGGCTATACCGTCAAACAATGGGGCGTCCGTCCGGAAGATTTGGATGCCTCGGTCAGCGGTCGTGTTCCTGTTTACGTCAGTCGCGATGACCGCTATTTTCAGGATAAATATCAGGCCATTCCGGCAGACGGCTATACCAAAATGGTTGAAAATATCCTGAACCATCCGAATATTGAGGTTATGTTAAATACTGAATTTTCCGCGGTAAAAAATGATATCTCCTGTGAACGCTTGTTCTTTAGCGGTCCGATAGACGAGTTTTTTGATTATAAATTTGGCGAATTGCCGTACCGCAGTCTTGATTTGCGTTTTGAAGAATTTGATACGGCATTTTATCAAAGCGGCCCGCAGATGAATTATCCTGAAAATTTTGACTTTACCCGCAGTGTTGAGTATAAGTATTATTTGGATGAAAAATCTGCAAAAACAGTAGTTTCATTTGAGTATCCGGAAGCTTTTGAACGCGGCAGAAATGAGCGCTATTATCCGATTCCGGATAAGGAAAATCAGGCTTTGTATGACCGCTATCTCCAAGAAGCCGCCAAGCTGAAAAATGTTTATTTCCTTGGACGCCTGGGTGATTATAAATATTACAATATGGATCAAACCGTCGCCCGCGCTCTGGAACTTTTTGAAAAGGTGGGATAGAAAAACGGCTGAGAAATCTCAGCCGTTTTTCATTTTACTTTGCCTTCAAAAATGTTTTGACTTGCTTTAGCTTAGCTTTAATATTTTTTCGTTTCTGTTTGTATTTTTTTCTTTTTTTTCCAAAAGTGATTTTTGAAAGTAAAGAATATCTCAGATATTTAAATTTATTTTGCGTATAGTTCAAAGCTTCTTGTATTATTGATAAATCAAAAGTAGGCATAACTGCAGGCGATGATGCTTTTGTGTTTTTATAAATTATCTCTTCATAAAAAGGCGTCATCCGCGCATAATGCCAAAAATACTTTGCATTTTTCTTTTCTGGCTTTTTCCATGGTTTTATAGAACTTGTATAATGAATAATCCACGGGGCGGCAAGATTATTTTCATAATCAGCCAAGAATTTTTGGGGAAGCAAATTATGGAGACCTTGATACCAAAAACTAATATCCCAAACGACATCCCATTTTTGATTCAGCCAAAATATGTTTTTACCGCCTAAAACAGCATTCATAACATCTTGGTCAACATATTTTGGAGTGCCGATTTTTTGTAACATATCTAAGAACTTTTGGGTTAAATCATGTTCTCGACATTTGGCTAAATTCCATATCATGACACCTGCTTGAAAATAATTATTTAAATCTTTCATTCCCAGATAATCATTAACATATTTCAAAAAGGTATCAGCCCAATTTGAATAATTGTTACTCGCAATCAACAAAGATAAATCGTGCGTAGCGCCAATAAAATTATCTCCGATATCAATATTAAATAAATCTGCGACATCATGCAGGATAATCATATCGCAATCAAGATACAAAATTTTATCATAACTCTCCAATATCCGAGACAAAAACAGACGATAGTATGTCTCAGCGGAGTAAAAATTGTTTCCGGTGTTGGGACATTTAAACAAAGACATATCCAAGCCCTTCAATACCGTTTCCATATCATAAAAATTGATTGAAACATTTTCTTGCTCCATATTTTTTATTCTGGATTGATAGTCATCGTTAATGTTTGAAGTCAATATGTAGATATCGTAAATGTTTGTACGGGACGCATTTTCAATAATTGACTTTATGCAAACGCCTAAATATGGCGCATAATTATTGTCAGCAGATAATACAACTGGAATTTTGGTCTGTTTGATATTTTGCATGGGTGTACTTTAATCTCATTGTTTTGATGGTGTGTTAAAGTTAAAAGGTCTTTTTATTTTAATATTTTTATGTATATTTTTTATGGTAGCTATGATTAAAAATGTGAATAAAAATATAAGGCTGTTGCTTATTTTTAAAATATTACTATTATCAGTGATAGTTAAAATAAAAAGACCCTTTAATTTGTACAATGTGGAAGAGAATAATGTCAAATATTCAAATTGCTGTAGCTTATCATAAAAATAGTATTTTAATTCAAAATGACTGTTTATTGCCAATTCAGGTTGGTAGAGATTGCGCGGATAATAATCTTGATATGGCAGGAGACAATACGGGAGATAACATTTCTACAAAAAATTTCTGGTATGCTGAGTTAACGGCTATTTATTGGCTGTGGAAAAATTCGGATGCGGATATAAAGGGATTGTTTCATTATCGGCGTTATTTGGATTTAAATACAGCCAGTGAGGAAAAAGAAGAAACGGTTTATGAATATCCGACGGATAAGCATTTTTCTGCTTCTGTGTTCTTGAAAAAATTAAATATTTCTACAGAAAATATTGAAAAACTTTTTCAGAAATATATTATTCTAACCAGAAAAAAAGAAGATTTAAGGGAATGGTCTGATTATACGGTAAAAACCCACTATGAAGCCAAACACCACGGTGAACACTTAAAACGGGCGTTGGAAATTATAAAAGACGATTATCCGGAATATTATCCGACGGCTTTAAACTTAATCAATGGAACGACGTCATATTTCACTAATATGTTTATTATGAAGAAAGAACAATATGATGAATATTGTTCTTGGTTGTTTGATATCTTATTCAAAATTGAACCTGAAATAAATTTATATGACAAATCTCTTGCACCATGTACTCCGAAAGCCAGATGGGCCGGTTTTTTAGGAGAACGACTGACAGCAATTTATATCCAAAAACAAATTGATGACGGCAAAAAAGTCGGCGAATTTCCTGCCGTTATTTTAACGACGGACGGTCATCAGTGGATGGATTGTAATACATATGACAATCACTTATATGTACGGGAAAATATTTCAAAAGTAACGATTCCTAATGGAAATAAGCCAATTATAAGTGTTTGTATTGCGGCTTATAATGTCGATAAATATATTGAAAAATGCGTAACATCCGTCATGGAGCAGACATTACAAAATATTGAAATAATCATCGTTAATGACGGTTCTTCAGACAAGACACTGGAAATAATTTCTAATTTGGCATTAAAAGATACAAGAATAAAAATTATTAATCAGGAAAATATAGGAGCAGGATATAGTAGAAACAAAGGAATATCTCAGGCTCAAGGAAAATATATTCATTTTTTGGATGGAGATGATTATATCGCACCCCGATTTTTGGAAAAAATGGTGCAAAATGCTGAAAAATACCACTCTGATATCGTCATCTCCAATCATATCTGCTTTAAAAGCTCTTCCGGAGAAGAATTACACCGGTCGACATTACCCCATACCTTAGTTGGAGGAAAATTGAATGTTCAAAATATGCCGGATTTATTACTGGTTCCATGCCATGTTTGGGATAAGATTTATCGCTATGATTTGATAAAAAATGTATATTTTACCCGGCAGGCAAATGGTGAAGACATACCTTTCTGGTATCAGGCAATAATCACTGCAAAATCTGTCAGTATATTGCGAGAACCGTTATATTATTACCGCATGAATATGAGTTCAGTGCAGACAAAACCGGAATATATTCTGAATTGCTTTGAAAATATAAAATACGCGGAAGCTTTTATCGCACAACAAAGTCATATTGTTCAGGAATATTTTGAGTTATTTAAAATGGTGCTTATCGGGCATATGATGTATCGTGCATCCGCAGCTTTGAACACAAATGCCAAATTCAGGAAAGTATTTTATGAAAAGTCAAAAAAATTGTTAAATACGCATACAACAGCCAATTTTGATGATTTAAAACAGCAAAAAGAATATTTTTATTGCGATTTCAAATTAATGGAGGTGGTTAAAAACAGTAAATCTCTTCGTCAGTTTGAAAAAATAGCAAAATTATATTCCGGAAAAAGGTTGTTGTGGACTATTATAAAAAATAATATCAGGAAAATTTTTGCCAGTGAAAAGAATTATGAAAAATATCAACGAAAGATAAATGAAGCAAAAGAAAAATTAGTATATCCGCTTAAATTCAAATTTCTGGGCTTGACGATTCTGAAAATAACCCGGCATAACATGAAATATAAAGTTAAATTATGTCGTATCCCAGTAGTCAAAAAAGATACATTTAATAAAAAAAGTACTTATTCCTTTTTAGGGATTCCTTTACTTTCTCAAACAGAAATAAAAACAAAATTTTTAGGAATTACGGTTAATAATAAAATTGACATATTTTTGCAGAAACAATTAAATGAAATAAAACGAAATATTGATAAAGAAATTCCTCACCGTTTTGATTTTATAGAACATCAGTTGTCAAATGTGCTTCCGGCACATTTGGAACATCTGAAAAAAATAGTTTTTACTATTTCTCAACCTAACCAGTCAATAATAAAAATTACTTATCAAAACGGTTGGGAAAAAGAGTTCCTGAAAAAATATTATAAAGACTTTGTCGTTGCTTCAAGTAAAGAGTCCGTTAAGGGACTGTTGCGAGGTCTGCCTGAGCAGAGCGCAAAAAATGTCGAAAAGATTATAGGAAGAATAAAACAATTGCGCGACAATAATTTTAACGACATTGACATCTTCTCTGAAAAAGAACAACAGGAAATCCTGGATGCAGACAAGTCTTTAAAAAATATCATTATGTTGCAAGATAATATTTATTATCACAACGGCTACTTTTTACCGAAAAATCACTTTGAGTGTGTTGTTTTTGAACAAAAATTACATATTGACGACATTCCGGTTCCTTTAAAAGAGAAAACAGATATTATAGATGTCGGAGCATATATCGGAGATTCTGCGTTGATACTTAACAGCTTGCACCCACGCAAAATCTGGGCGTTTGAAGCCAATCCGAAAAATTGCATGCTGATTGAAGAAACCTTGAAACTGAATAATATTGACAATGTCCAGCCTGTTAATCTGGCATTAGGAGACTGTAAAGGGCAAGTCATTTTGAATGATGACGATGCCTGTAGTTCCATAACATCCGTTACAGTTGATAGTTCGATTACTGTGCAAATGGACTCCTTGGACAACTTTGTCAAAGCCAATCCATCAATTAAGACGGGATTGATTAAAGTTGATATTAAAGGGGCAGAACAGAATTTTCTTCTGGGAGCAAAAGAGGTTATAAAAAAACATAAACCGATTTTGATGATAAGCATATACCATAATTGGCATGATTTTATCAGTATTAAAAATATTATAGAAAGCTGGAACCTCGGGTATAAGTTTATCATAACCGAGCCGGCTCATGGCAGTATTGTTTTGGAAACGTCATTAATTGCTTATATTGAAGAGTAAAGTAATGACAGACACCATCCCCGTAATTTTATCATCAGATGACATTTATGCGCCATACTTGGGCGTTACCGTGAAGTCAGTGATTGAAAATGCCGATTCTGACAACAGATATGAAATATTTATTCTTGATGGCGGCATATCTGTTTTAAACCAAAAACAGATACAAAACATGTCTGAGCCAAATGTTCAAATAAAGTTTATCAGGCCTGAAACGTATATGCAGGGGCTGGACTTATCCGCTTTTTATGTCCGCAGTCATTTTTCCCTGCCGACATATTATCGCCTGTTCATCCCCGAAATATTTCGGGAATATGACAGGGTTTTATATCTGGACTGCGATATGATTGTGCTTGATGATGTTGCGAAGCTTTTTCGTTTGGACATGCAGGGAAAAATGCTGGCAGCAGTGAAAGATGTCGGTATACAAAAAAAGTTTTTGTTTAATGATAAAAATTTTCTTCATTATTTGAGAGATGTTTTGAAATTAAGCGCTCCCTCCGATTATCTTCAGGCCGGAGTCTTGGTGTGTGACATAAAACGGCTCCGTCAATTTGATTTTGTGAATAAATGTCTTGAAAAGCTAAAAGAAATCAAAACACTGCTGTATGTCGATCAGGATATCATCAATAGTGTCAGCGAAGGAAATGTGCATTTTATCGGTCAGAAATGGAATTTTCAGCGTCAGGCTGTTGCCGATGTTTTTAATGAGAAAGAAATCTGTAAATCCTTGCCTCTGGCTGCATTTGAAGAATTTACCAGAGCTTTGGCTCACCCAAAAATCATCCATTATGCAGGAGAAGAAAAGCCATGGAAATATCCTTGTCATCCGTTGTTTGACCAATGGTGGTACTATGCACGAATGACTCCGTTTTATGAAGGGATTATTTATGACAATATCATGAAAAACTTTGTTGCTGCGGAAAAGCTCAGAGAAATTTTTAATTATAAAAAACTCAGTCTGAAATATTTGTATTTTAATTTTTTGGAGTTTTTTACATTCGGCAAAAAGCGTCGGAAATATAAGCAGAAACGCAAGGAGCTCAAAGCCCGCCTCAAGCAGGTCAGAGCTTTCCTCAAAGGAAAATAACAAAAGCCCCGGTTTTTTTAGCCGGGGCTTTGCTTTACAAAAATTTCTTAAGATATTTGGCAGTGTAGCTTTCCTTAACTTTGGCCACTTCTTCCGGCGTGCCTTTGGCGACAATCCGCCCGCCGCCGTCACCGCCCTCCGGCCCGATGTCAATGATATAATCCGCCGTTTTGATAACATCCAGATTATGTTCGATAACGATGACCGTATTTCCCTGTTCAACCAGCGTGTGCAAAACTTTGAGCAGGCGGTTGATGTCTTCAAAATGCAGGCCGGTTGTCGGTTCGTCCAAAATATACAATGTCCGCCCGGTTGCCCTTTTCGACAGCTCTTTTGACAGCTTGATACGCTGGGCTTCGCCGCCGGAAAGCGTTGTAGCCTGTTGCCCAAGATGAATATAATCTAACCCCACCTGTTGCAAAAGGGACAATCTGTTTTTAATCGAGGGAATGGCGTCAAAAAATTTATAGGCTTCGGCAACAGTCATATCCAAAACGTCGGAAATAGACTTGTCTTTGTATTTGACTTCCAGTGTTTCGCGGTTAAAGCGCTTGCCGTGACATTCGTCGCATTCCACATAAACATCCGGCAGAAAATGCATTTCAATCTTGGTGACGCCGTCCCCTTTGCAGGCCTCGCAGCGTCCGCCGGCTACATTGAATGAAAAACGTCCGGCAGCATATCCGCGGGCTTTGGCTTCCGGCAGGCCGGCAAACCAGTCGCGAATATTGGTGAACAGCCCCGTGTAGGTCGCCGGATTGGAACGCGGTGTGCGTCCGATAGGCGACTGGTCAATATCAATAATCTTGTCAATTTTTTCAACGCCCTTGATTTCCGAATAAATTCCGGTTGGTTCTCGGCTGCCGTTTAATTCCTTATTCAGGGCTTTGTACAATGTTTCCAAAATCAGCGAAGATTTACCGCCGCCGGAAACGCCGGTAATACAGGTAAATGTCCCAAGAGGGATTTTAACGTTGACGTTTTTCAGGTTATTGGTTTTGGCGCCTTTAAGCTCGATAAATTTGCCGTTTCCCTTGCGGCGGGTTTTCGGTACTTCAATTTTTTTCTCGCCGTTCAGATATTGCGCCGTCAGACTGTTTTTGTTTTTCAGAACTTCTTCAACAGGACCTTCTGCCGTGATATTTCCGCCGTTGTCTCCGGCACCGGGACCCATATCCACCAGATAGTCTGCCGCACGGATGGCGTCCTCGTCATGTTCGACGACAATAACGCTGTTGCCGATATCGCGAAGATGCGTCAGCGTTTCCAGCAGGCGGTCATTATCGCGCTGGTGCAAGCCGATAGAGGGCTCATCCAAAACATAAAGAACGCCGGTGAGACCTGAACCGATTTGCGAGGCCAGGCGGATGCGCTGAGCTTCGCCGCCGGACAGCGTACCGGACTGCCGGGACAAATTGAGATAATTCAAACCGACATTATTTAAAAAGCTCAGCCGGTCAATAATTTCCTTCAGAATCTTGTGAGCGATTTCCGCTTTTTTGGGAGACAGCTTGGCTTCTATGCCGCTGAACCAGTCATAAGCCTTGTTGATGGACAGCTCGCAGGCATCCATAATATCCAAGCCGTCTATCTTTACGGCCAAAGCTTCGGGCTTCAGGCGTTTTCCCTTGCAAAATTCGCATGGCGCAGCAGATTGATATTTTGAAAATTCTTCACGAACCCATGATGAATCTGTTTCCAAAAAACGCCGTTCCATATTGGGAATAACCCCTTCAAACGGCTTATCGGTAACAAAACGAGAATAATACATCGGCACGCAGACGTTGCCGGAACCGTACAAAATAACTTTTTTGGCTTCTTCCGGCAGTTCTTTCCACGGCGTGTTGAGGTCAATTCTTAAAAAATCGGCCAGAGAATTGATTGTCTGGGTATAAAAAGCCGATTTTCCGGTATTCCACGGCGCAACAGCTCCCTGATGCAGCGAAAGATTCTCATTCGGTACAATCAACAGCGGATCCATGTACAATTTTGCGCCGATACCGTCGCAGTGCGGGCAGGCGCCGAAAACGTTGTTAAAGGAAAACAAACGCGGCTCAATTTCTTCAATGGTAAAGCCGGAAACCGGACAGGCAAATTTTGAAGAAAAAACCGTGCGCTCTTTTGTATCGTTGTTTTCAACATAAAGCAAACCATCGCTGAGCTTGAGAGCCGTTTCAACGGATTGCGCCAATCGCTCCTGCATATCGGGTTTGACGGCGACACGGTCAACAACCACTTCAATGTCATGCTTTATGTTTTTGCTTAAATTAGGGACTTCGTCCAGGTTATAAACCTCGCCGTCGACTTTAATGCGCTGATATCCTTGCTTTTGCAGCGATTCGAATTCTTTTTTGAACTCGCCTTTTTTGCCGCGGGCAATCGGCGCCAGCAACAGGAGTTTTGTTCCTTGGGGCATGGCGGCAATACGGTCAACCATCTGACTGACGGTCTGAGATTCTATTGGCAGTCCGGTAACGGGAGAATAGGGCGTTCCGACCCGGGCCCACAGCAGGCGCATATAGTCATAGATTTCCGTCACGGTACCGACGGTTGACCGCGGATTGTGCGACGTTGTTTTCTGTTCAATGGAAATGGCCGGAGACAAGCCTTCAATCGAGTCTACATCGGGCTTTTTCATCAGTTCCAAAAACTGCCGGGCATAAGCTGACAGGCTTTCCACATAACGGCGCTGCCCTTCGGCATAAATCGTGTCAAAAGCCAAAGAAGATTTTCCCGAACCGGAAAGGCCGGTAATAACCGTCAGTTTATTTTTGGGAATATTGATGTCAACATTTTTGAGGTTATGCTCGCGCGCACCTTTAATTTCAATAAAATCATTCGCCATATTTTTTCTCCATGGCAGAATATAGTACAAAAGAACAAAAATGCAACAAAAAAAGTCATGCTGTTGTTTGAGGTATCGGGTAGTACTTGTTCTGTAAGGCTCTGTCGACGCTGATGCTTACCAATCGCCAACTATCAAAATTGTCATGCCGAACTTGTTTCGGCATCTAAAACTCTCAACAAAAATATCCCCCAAAAAAGCAAAAGAACGTCATGTTCGGGAAAAATTATTTGAAGTGATAAAAAAACTTGCCAATAATTTCCCCATATGCTACCCTTAATCTTAAGCGGCAGAGTTTGCCGCCGAGGGCGTCAGAAACCCTTTAATATTACCAGTCATAAGGCATTATGACTTAAAATTAATATATGCTGATATCTGTCCTGATATGTGCTAGGGGATGGATGTCGGTGAATAAGGCTCTGCCAAATAAGCCGAGCCGTTTGGTAATATACGGTTTCTGAACATCCTCCCGCTCTTTAAGAAAAGCGGGTTTTTGTTTAACCTTAAAACAAGGATGTTCAACATGAATATTAATCTCAAATTTTTACTCTTAGGGACAAGCCTGTCCTTAATTCCGCAATATGCCGCGGCGCAATGCGCTGAAACTGATTGCCTCAAACTTGGTTACACCACTCTTCAAAAATGTGACAACGGCTTGAAATGCCCATTTGGCGAATACTGGGCTTGTCCAAAAGTTGAAGAAAAAGCGGTGCTTGGTGAATGCACAGGATATGCTAAAAACTGCAAAATCGGCGATATCCTTAACAGCGATGGTACTTGTTCCTCCGATAAAATCAGCGGTAAGACGCCACTTGGTATTGTTATTGCTATTAAAGACAATTGCGGTTACGCAATGACCGCAAGTCCGATACAGACGAGTATTCAATGGGGTGGTTATGGTACAGATATTTCTTCTTTGCCTAACTATACAAGTTGGCAAGCTGCCATTAAGGATTTCGATGTCAGCGGTAATATGACAAAGATTATTCAGGCCGGAAGTTCAAGTACTTATCCTGCAGCTTATGCGGCTTTGAACTATGCACCTTCTTCGGCACCAACTTCTAAAGGTAAATGGGCACTACCAACGGCAGGTATTTTAAGTAGTTTGTATACTAACTTGAATGCGATCAATAATGCCATATCCAAGCTTGGCGGCACACAACTTACGAACGATAATGAACATATTTGGTCGTCGTCCGAGTATGACTACCACCGCGCGTGGGGCTTCTGTACGAATCCTGGCACCACTCCAGGAGGCGTCGACTGGTACGATAAGTACAACTACAATAACTACGGTATCGTTCGCCCGGTGATTGCGTTTTAATTTCCAAAAACAAGTTCAATCAGCTCTCCTTAAAGTAGGAGCTTTTTGCTTAAAAAAAACAAGGAGTACCGCAAGGTACTCCTTTAATTTTTACTTTTTCACCAAGTTCAGCTCTTTATCATAAATGATAACGTTCTCATCATTTTTGATGGCTTTTTTTTCAACCAGCTGATACCAGACATAATCGGGTTTTTCGGGAATGACCGCAACAAAAGTGCCGTTTTCGTCTTTTACCATATCAAGGTCGTCAAGAATAATCGGCTTGTCGTCACTGGGCTCAATAATTGTTTCCTTGATGATTTTGGCACTGCGATAACGAAGGGCGCCTTTAGGAGAAATCGTCAGACGGTTGTCGATGGTTTCGTCATAATCCGGCGGCGTAATTACCCACTCCAAAATCAGTTTGTGTTGTCCGTCAATGGCGGGATTGAGGCTGATAAGCTCAATTTCCGTTTGAACAAGATCAACTTTCCATAAATTTAAATCTTGAACCGTATGATCCATATTGCAGATTGAAATTGTCGCCATGGCATTGGCGTTGGCATAACGTAAAAAGTTTTTCATTTTATAATAATTTAAATTAAACATAATTGTATTAAAACGCATTCAATATACCACTTGGCGCAAATTTTGTCAATATTAGATTTGATGTGATAGAAAACTTGCATTTTTAAGGAGTTTAGGCTAAACTAATCAGGATGAACAATTTTTAGAGATATTATCGCAAAAATGCTAAAAAAGCTTGCATATACGTTAGGAGGAGTCGTTTTCTTTGCCGCTGCCGGAGCCGGGGCAGCGGTGAATATTGCGGTAATAGCGCCGGAAGAGGGGGAATATCAGGAATTTGGCAGGCAGATTATCGAGGGTGTGCGTATTGCCGTGAACGAGATTAACCGAAGCGGCGGCCTTAAGGGAGAGAAAATAAACCTGATAACGGTTGATGAACGCTGTAACGACAGCTTGGCGGTTTCCACTGCGCAGATGATGGCCGTAAATGTTTCTGAGGCCGATAAGGTTTCTCTGGTTATCGGGCCTTATTGTTCCAATGCATTGGAACAGGTGGTTGATATTTATACCAAAGCCAAAATTTTTCAAATATTGCCGATTCCCGTAAACTCAGGGCGTCTGGAAGGAGAACATCCCGGCTTGGTAAAACTTGCCGGTTATAAGGATGCCCAGAGTGTCGATTTTTATAATTATTACAATAAACGTTTTGCCGGAGAAAAAGTGGCGTTGATTTATGACAGTAATGACCGGGATATAATAGATATTGCCGCAGCATTGCAACAGGAATTTAAAAAGAACGGCAAGCTGGATATGCTTCAGGCTTACAGCTATGCTTCTTATGACGATATAGACGCTTTGTCGGAGGAAGTTTTGAAAGATGATTTGCATATTGCCTATGTGTTGGGATCACCGCAGCAGGTGGCGGAAATTTCGCGTGAGCTGAAGTCCGAAAAGGAAGAGTTTGTCATCTTCAGCAACAAATATGCCGCTCAGGAAGATTATTTTAAAATCATGGGACGTTATGGCGACGAAAACTATTACATCGGCTTGCCGTCATTGCAAAACAACCCCGATTTTGCCGCCACCCTGGTTAATCTGCGCCTGCTCGGCATTGAACCGGAAGGGTTGGGCGTTTATGGTTTTTCCGCGGTAAAGCTGTGGGAAGATCTGGTGAAAAAATCAGATTCCTTTGCTTATGAAAAATTGGCCGATACTTTGAAAAAAGAAACAATCAATACGACCTGGGGCAATGTTTCTTTTCAAAACGGCGCGCCCGCAGATACGTTCAATTTCGGCATTTACCGCCGCCGTGACGGACAATATACACAGGTCTACTGATTTCTGTTCCATTCTAAAAATAATCGGCTATATTTATTTAAAGTTTTTTAATTTAATTAAGTAAGGTAAAAAAATGGCTGGAAGTATTAATAAAGTAATCCTGGTTGGTAATCTCGGCGCTGATCCAAAAGTCAGCAACACGCAGAGCGGTTCCAAAATCGTCAATTTGAGCGTTGCGACAACAGACACATGGAAAGACAAGCTTTCCGGAGAAAGAAAAGACCGCACCGAATGGCATCGTGTTGTGATTTTTAACTCTCAGTTGGCGGATATTGCCGAAAGATATCTCCGTAAAGGTTCAAAAGTCTATATTGAAGGCCAGTTGCAGACCCGTAAATGGGAAGACAATACCGGCGCCGAAAGATATACGACCGAAGTTGTCCTGCAGAATTTCAGCGGTAACCTCACATTGCTTGACAGCCGCGGCGACGGTGCGCCTGCCGGCGGTAATGACGTTTTCTCCGGTTCGTCTTCCGGCGGTTGGGATGCATCTCCGGCAGCGGCTCCGGCAGCTGATTTGGATGATGATATTCCGTTCTAAGTCAGAAAGTTTGAAAAAAAATCAGAAGCGTCCTCCGGGACGCTTTTTGCGTTACCTGTTTCTGTAACCGCGTACCTGCTGATATTGATAAAGGTTCCTGGCAAAATAACGCTCGCCTTCCTTAATACAGTCCGGGCAAATCGGAGGCAAACCATGTTGCTTAAAAATCAGGCGGCGACGTGTTACTTCCGTAAAATCGCCGTCAAGCCGCTGCTGCATAATACAGCAATCATCCAGGCAGTGCGGGCCGAGAGCTTCATGGCTGTTGGTTCTCCCGCTCCGTGTCAACCCCAGAACATGCCCGAATTCATGCATCACGACGGTCTTGAAGCCCTCTTGGTCAAGACAGTTGTTTCGGTCAATAAAACGGGCGGTAGAGATAATCGAAAAGCGGTCTTCCCGGCTGACGCCAAGGCAATAATTCAACAGTCTGCCGTCAGATTGCGTGCCATACAAATCGCGTTTGGTAATCAGCACCGAAAGTTGAGGAATTTTTTTTGCATAAGGATCTGTGCTGAGATTTTCATAGAGGGAGTCAATGCTGATTTGCCCGCGCTCATAAAAACGCCCGTCGCGTTTTCCTTGCTCTTCGGCGCTGCGAAGATACCAGTCAATGCTTTCATAAGGAGCGAGATAGGTTTTGCCGTTTTGCGAAAAATATTTGTTTTCGCTGTGCCAGTTGCCGAGGTTGGTAATCGGATAATTGGCTTTGTGCCGGGGAAAACAGTCCATCAGATCGGACAGGGCTTCATGAACCAGCGGTACGACTGCCGCCAGACCGTCTTCGTGCGTTATGTAAATATTTTTAATAACTGTCATTTTTTTACCTCTGCCGTTTATTATAGATTTTTTTTGTATTTTTGTCAAATATTTTTGGCAAAAAGATAGGGGTCAGCAATTTTGTTGCCAGCAGTTATGACGGAGAGTCGTATGTTTTCTGTCCAGAGCCTTTCAAAGCACCGTTTCGGAACCGTTTTTTTTGCCCGCAGAGAACCAGGGCGTTAACTTTTTCAGCCCGTAGATTCTGCAAAATCGATTTTAAGGCGGTTTTTTTGCCCGTACAGCGCGATTTGGTGTTTATAAGTCGGTAAAAGTGCTGGTTATCACCTTGGAATTTTACTATACTCTCCCTAGTTTAAAGTAAATGAAAAGGAATGATATGACAGAAGAAATTGAAGAACTGGCCGCGCCGTCGAATGTCGACGGTATCATGCCGGTTGAAATCTCCGAGGAAATGCGCCGTTCCTACCTTGATTACGCCATGAGCGTTATTGTGGCGCGCGCTCTCCCGGATGTCCGTGACGGTTTAAAGCCGGTACACCGCCGCATTATCTACGGCATGTACGAAAACGGCTATGACTATAACAAGCCTTATCGTAAATCCGCACGTATCGTCGGTGATGTCATGGGTAAATATCACCCGCACGGCGATGCCGCGATTTATGAGTCCATGGTTCGTATGGCGCAGCCGTTTTCTATGCGCCTGCCGCTGGTTGACGGGCAGGGTAACTTTGGTTCCATGGACGGTGACAGCGCCGCAGCCATGCGTTATACCGAAGCTCGCCTTGACAAAGTGGCTCATGCCTTGATTGAAGATATCGACAAAGACACGGTTGACTTTGTTCCGAACTATGATGAAACCTTGCAGGAACCTTCTGTTTTGCCGGCGCGTTACCCCAACTTGCTGGTTAACGGTGCCAACGGTATTGCCGTCGGTATGGCCACCAACATTCCGCCGCATAATCTGGGCGAGGTTTTGGATGCCTGCTGCGCTTATATTGATAACCCGGAAATTACGATTGATGACCTGATTGGCATCGTTCCCGGACCTGACTTCCCGACCGGCGGCCTGATTTTAGGTTACGGCGGAGCGAAGTCTGCTTATTATACCGGCCGCGGTTCGGTGATGATGCGCGCCAAATGCACCATTGAGGAACTGCGCAAGGATAAGGAAGCGATTATTGTCCACGAGATTCCTTATCAGGTCAACAAAGCGGCGATGATTGCCAAGATTGCCGAATTGGTAAAAGACAAAAAAATCGAGGGCATTTCTGAAATCCGCGATGAATCTGACCGTCACGGTGTCCGCGTGGTTATTGAAATAAAACGCGATTATCAGCCTGATGTCATCTTGAACCAGTTGTACAAATTCACGCCGCTGCAAACCAGCTTCGGCATGAATATGCTGGCAATTAACGGCGGCCGTCCGATGATGATGAACCTGAAAGACATCATTTCGGCTTTTGTTGATTTCCGTGAAGAAGTCATCCGTCGTCGCACAATTTTTGAGTTGAATAAAGCTCGCGATCGCGCTCATATCTTGGTCGGTCTGGCTATTTCCGTTGAAAATCTAGACCCGGTTATTGACTTGATTCGGACTTCGCCAAATCCGCAGGAAGCGAAAGAGGCTCTGTTGGCAAAAGCCTGGCCGGCAGGAGAAGTTGAAGCTCTGGTACAGTTGATTGATGAACCGGACAGAAAGGTTGAAAACGGTTTTTATCACTTGTCTGAAGATCAGGCACGCGCAATTTTGGATTTGAAGTTGCAACGCTTGACCGGTCTGGAAAGAGATAAGATACATCAGGAATTATACGGTTTGGGAGATGAAATCAAAGAATGCCTGTCGATTTTGGCTTCCCGCGAAAAACTGTTCGGCATTATGCGTGACGAATTCATTGCCATTAAAGATGAATATGCCACACCGCGCCGCAGCAAAATTGAAGATATTGAATATGATACCGATATTGAATCTTTAATCCAGCGCGAAGAAATGGTTGTGACTGTTACCGAAGCCGGATACATAAAACGCGTGCCGCTGAATGCCTATAAGGCGCAGAAACGCGGTGGCAAAGGCAAATCCGGCATGGCGACGAAGGAAGAAGATTTTGTTACCCGCCTGTTCGTGGCCTCAACCCACACGCCGGTGCTGTTCTTCTCCTCCAAAGGACAGGTTTATAAGATGAAGGTTTACAAGCTGCCGCTCGGCTCGCCGACGTCAAAAGGCAAACCTTTCATCAACCTTCTGCCGCTGAGCGAGGGTGAAAACATTACGACGGTTATGAAGCTTCCCGAGAATGAGGAAGAGTGCAACAATATGTCCATCATGTTTGCCACCTCGCAGGGCAATGTCCGCCGTAACTCGCTGATGGACTTTGTAAACGTCCAGTCTAATGGTAAAATTGCCATGAAACTTGATGAGGGCGATAAGCTTGTCAATGTTCGTATCTGTACGGAAGAACAGGATGTTATGCTTGCGGCCAAGGGCGGAAAATGTATCCGCTTCCCGGTAACCGAAGTCCGTATGTTTGTCGGCCGTAACTCCACAGGTGTCCGCGGTATTAAGCTGGCAGCGGGTGACGAAGTTATCTCCATGTCTATTCTGAACCACAGCGACGCCTCATCTGAAGAGAGAGAGGAATATGGCCGCGTTTCTTCTGCCCTCAAGCGTATTCAGGCTGAAAGAGGCGGCGACGAGCCGGTCAAATTTGCTGAAAGCGGCGTTGAGGTTAGCGTTCTGACGGCTGAAAAATATGAAGAAATGAAAGCCAATGAACAGTTCATCCTCTCTGTAACCACCACCGGCTACGGCAAGCGTACCTCTTCTTATGAATATCGCGTCACCGGCCGCGGCGGTCAGGGTATTGCCAATATGGAAATGTCTGCCCGCAACAAGGAAATCGCCAGTTCCTTCCCGATTGAGGATGACAATCAGATTATGATGGTTACTGACGGCGGCAAGTTAATCCGTATGCCTGTGGCTGATATCCGTATTGCCGGCCGCAAGACTCAAGGCGTTATCCTGTTCAGAACGGCGGAAAACGAAAGCGTTGTTTCCGTTACCAAACTGGAGGCTGATGCTGGCGACGATGAGGAGCTGGAAGACGAAACCGGTTCTGAGGTTTTGGGCGATAGTGTTGCCGATACGGATGAAACGTCCGCGGCTGACGAAGTCACAGAACCCGGTGTCGACCAGGCCGATTAAGATATTTTTAGGTTGAAAAAAATCCTTGTAAATTTTACAAGGATTTTTTCTTGCTTTTTTGTACAAAATAGACTATAAATAATATGAAAATTTATTATTAACTCAAATATTTTATAATTATGAAAATTTTAACGGAAGAAAGAGACGTAAAAAAAGAATTTGAACAATGTTCGATTCTGGTTGACGGCAGAATATATGCCAAACGTCTGAAATGTCTTCATTCTTGTTTTGAGTTCGTCGCCGGAAGAGAATATGATTTTTGGCTGACCAAAACAATTAATGAAGAGTATAATGCAACAGCCATATCGGTTATCCGCATGGATGATGATTTTCCGGTTATTTATGAAGTGCCGTTGTGTTTCTTTGAAAACATTGAAACCGCGCCAGATGTCTTGCAGTTTACGGATGCTGAAAATCACAGCCATGTCAGAACCTATGCCAAATACGGCAAGGAGATTGAGTTCAAGAAAATTGAATATCTCAAACATGAATTTGAATGGATTATTACCCGTTGCCTGTGCCTGAAATCGCAAGGGAAGGGGATACGCATCACTTTTGCTAACGGCATAGTTTTTGTGAAAGGGGATAATTTTCACGGTGATGAAGCCCGTTTATTCAGCATGGCCTGCCTTGAAGAATTGGGGTGGATGATGCCATGTTTCATTGATGGGCGCAAAGCAAGCAGTTTTTATTCGGAGATAGCCAATCCGTGGAAAAGCCTGCTTTCCGGCTTTGATAATATTGGAGCTGAAAATTATTGGGGCAGTGAAGATGAAACTTATCGTGCTTCTGTCAAAAAATGCCTGATGAAGAATTAAGGCTTTTCTTTCGCCAAACCGGGATTGCTTGAAAAAAAGCGCCCGGTTTTTTGTTGTTGCAAATTTTGTCAAAAGTGTTATGGTAAGCGCATAAAAATATTATTTTATTAACTTTTAAATATTTATAATTATGAAACAGATTAATTTTTCAGAAAAAAATGTCGCTAAAGAGTACAAAAACAGTAAGTACGTCAAACTTATCGGCAAACCGACATTCCGCCGTCTGACTTGTCTGAAAAGCTGGGGCGCATGGTCGGAAAATGAAGAACCGGTGTTCAGGCAGGGACAAACCTATGACATCTGGATTTGTAATGTCTATAAAAACAAACAGGGAACATTCGAGCATTATGTTGCTATTCCGAAGTTTGTTTCAGATGAAGACAAAAACAACCGCCGTTTCATTATTCCTCAGGAGGTCTTCGGCAAAATCACCGACCGGGAAGATGATATTGTAACACAGATTGAAACGAAGCCGCGCCTTGTTGTTAAAGACGAGCACATTGAAGAAATGGAAACGGAAATCGGCAGCGAAAAGTTCAAGCTGGTTGCTGACTTTAATAATAATTTCCTGCTTATCCCTTCTTGGCGCCTGAATAAGGCAGATGTTGAAAAATACGTTATGGAAGAGGATGCCAAAACGTTTGAGTGTCAGAACGGAAGCCGTAAAAAGGCCGGAAACGCCTGGCTTAAGTTGTATCCGGCACTTCCGCAGAAATATGTTTTGATACCGCGTATTTTGGGAACGTCTGCGCAGAATATGTTTATCGCCTGGGAAATCCAGCGTAAGATGAACAAAAAAGTCACGCTGGCCTCTTATTTTAATATTTTTAACGGTTGTGAGGCTTTTAACTGGCAGGATTTGGATATTCGTTACCCGATTGGCAATAACCAGAAACAGGCACAGGTCAAACGCCTGTATGTCCGTTACAGCCGCAAAAAAATCAATGTTAGCTTCAAGCGCCTCTGAAAATTTATTAACCCCGCAGGTCAACCGGCCTTGCGGGGTTTGTTATGTCTTGCATTTCGTCATGTTTATGCTTATATTGAATGCGGAATAAAAAAGGGGGAATAAATGAAATTATATATTTTTCGCCACGGACGGACTGACGGAAATAAATTGAAAATCTGTCAGACGCCGGATTTTGAACTCAATGCGGAAGGGATTAAACAGGCGGAAGAACTACGGGATAAACTGGCGCCTGTAATTTTGCCGATTATTTATGCCAGCCCGTTTGAACGAGCCAACAAAACCGGACATATTGTAGCCTCAGCGCATAACACGCCGGTTGAAGTTATTGAAGGGCTTCAGGAAATGAGATTTGGCGAAGCTGAGGGAATGTATGAAGCGGATATGGTAAAAAAATACGGTCAGGAACTTTTTGAGCAATTGGTCAATGTTTCCGATTCTCACTGGAATGTCAAAATTCCCGGCGGGGAAAGCAAGTCAGAAGCTTTGGAGCGTTTTAAACAGGCCTTGGTTTATATAAAGAAAAACTGCCGCCATTATACCGCGGGTGTTGCCACACACGGCCATGTCATGCGCCTGTTTTGGTATGACCGTTTTAACGAAGACCGCATTTTTGATAACTGCGAATATTTTGAACTGGAAATTTAGGAGAAAAACATGCCTTTTGTAACAATAGATACCAATGTCAAAACCACTGTTACCGATGCAATGTTGGAGGAAGTAACGGATATGATTGTCAAAACGCTGAATAAGCCGGAAAGCGCTGTCACTGTAAAAATAAACACCGGGATGGACATTGCTTTTGGCGGCAGCCGCAAAAATCCCGGCGCTTTGATTGAAGTCAAATCTATCGGCTATGGCGATAAAAAAGCAGATTTAGCCAAACAACTTCTTGGTTTTGCACAAAAATATTTCAATGCCGAAGGGCCTCTGGTGGGTATTCACTTTGTAGATATGCCGGCCAATGCGGTTTCTCATAACGGCAAACTCATGGGCTAGAAAAAGGAGCTGAAAATCAGCTCCTTTTTTTGTGACGGGGAAAATCAAAATTCTATAACAAAGCGAACACCATGATACCTGTCCGTCAACTTGTTTGTTGTCGTCAAAGAGTTCCAACGAAATTGCCAGGACATTGCCTCACCAGACGAATACTGAGATGATGACCACAAATAATGATTGCCTCCGAAGCTTTCCGCTGCGATTCTGGTAAATCCCAAGTTTATGGCGTCAATATTTTTATAAACATTAACCAAGACACCTCCGGCCGGCAGACACCATTTTCCTTTTGTCAATGGCGCTGAACTTGGCGTATAATCATGTGCATTCCAGAAAGCCGGATAATAACTTGATGCGCTGTCGCCATACGCTTTATAACTGTAATCCAATACAGTTTGCGTATTTTTACAGCTGTCAAAATCGGTTTTGCCATCCGAATTTTTCAACCCTGGAATATCTACTTTTTCTCTTGACCATGCTATACCGTTAATTGCATCTTTTTTTAACGTTTCTAAAGCCAGTGCTTGACCGCAGTTATCAGCACTAATATAAGCAACGACACCAACGGGCTCAGCATCAGCAATACGATAATCAGAACAAGTCCCGTCGCTGTTCAAAATCTGTCCTATTTTGCAGTTTTGGGCATAACCGGTACATTCTCCGAGAATGGCTTTTTCTTCTTCAGCTTTCGTGCGAAGCCTTATAACGCCGACATCCGTCCCTAGCACATCTAGACAGACATCAGCATACACTTATTTAAAGTCGCCATTATGCTTAAACGACTACTGTTATAAAGGGTTACTACGCCCTGAGCAGCAAACTCTGCTACTTAATATCAGGGTAACACAGGGACGTTGTTTTAGCAAGTTGTTTTTCACAAAGACGAAGCCTGATTAAATATTTTCCGTCTTGTTGACAATTTCTTTCCTGAAAAAGGAAAAGCCTCCGAAAATCGGAGGCTTACCTTAAAATTAAACCTTAGATTTCAAAATCAGTTTTTCCTTCATAAGCATATTCATAAAGTTTTCTGATTTCTTCAATCAGCGGATAACGCGGGTTAGCGCCGGTGCACTGGTCGTCAAAAGCCAGAACCGGAAGCGTTTCCATAGCTTTGTCCCAATCTTCGCGCGAAACACCCCAGTCTTTAATTGACAGCGGAATGTTCAGTGTCTTTTTCAAATCCTGCAAAGCCTTGATTAAGCCGTTGACTTTGGCGTCATCATCTTTGCCGCTGATGCCCAGAGCCGCAGCAAAGGAAGCATAAGCCGCCTTAGTATTCGGAAAACGATACTGCGGGAAAATACACTGCTTGGTCGGCTTGTCCGTCGCGTTAAAACGAATAACCTGGCAAATCAACAGGGCATTGGCAAAACCGTGCGGAATGTGGAAAGCCGCGCCGAGTTTGTGTGCCATAGAGTGGCAGACGCCGAGAAAAGCGTTGGCGAAAGCCATGCCGGCGATTGTTGACGCATGGTGAACACGCTCGCGGGCATAAGGTTCTGCTTCGGCATAAGATTTCGGCAGATACTGCATAATCAGCTGGCCGGCCTGAATTGACAAACCGCGGGTAAATTCGGTAGCCATAGCGGAAACATAAGATTCCAACGCATGAGTCATAACGTCAATACCGGACGCAGCGCACAAACCTTTCGGCATGGACTGAACCAGATTGGCGTCCACAATAGCCATGGTCGGTGTCAGGGCATAGTCGGCAATCGCATATTTTACGCCGGTCGAATCATCAGTGATGATTGAGAAAGGTGTAACTTCCGAACCGGTACCTGATGTTGTCGGAATAGCAACCATAGCCGCTTTTTCGCCAAGAGGCGGAAATTCAAAAATTCTCTTGCGGATATCCATAAAGCGCATAGCCAAATCTTCAAATTTCAGTTCGGGATGTTCATACATCAGCCACAGAATTTTGGCTGCGTCAATCGGCGAACCGCCGCCGAGCGCAATAATAACGTCAGGGCAGAAACTGTCAACCATCTTGATGGCCTGATTAATTGTCGTCAAATCCGGATCCGGCTTAACGTCGCTGAAAATCTGATAAGCAATGCCGATTTCTTCCAAAACGTCAGTAATATGTTTGGTGTATCCCAAATCAAACAACGGTTTGTCCGTAACGATAAAGGCTTTTTTCTTGCCTTTCAGTTCTTTTAATGCCACCGGCAGAGAACCCGGCTTGAAATAAACCTTGCTTGGAACTCTGAACCACAGCATATTTTCTTCGCGTTTGGCGACAGATTTGATATTCATAAGATGTTTCACTCCCACATTTTCGCTAACCGAGTTTCCGCCCCAGGAACCGCAGCCCAAAGTCAGAGATGGTTCTAGACGGAAGTTGTAAATATCGCCGATGGCGCCTTGAGCGGACGGGCAGTTAATCATAATGCGTCCGGTATGAAGTTCATTGCCGAAATATTTGATGCGGTCATCGTTATGCTGCGCCGTGTACAAAATGGATGTATGTCCGGCACCGCCAAAGGTAACCAATTCTTTGGCCTTGGCTGTTGCCTCTTCAAAATTGGCGGCTTTATAAAGAGCCAGAACCGGAGAAAGCTTTTCGGCCGAGAAAGGTTCGTGAGAACCGACTTCTTTGGCTTCGGCAACCAACGCCTTTGTTTCGGGAGCAACTTTAATGCCGGCCATTTCAGCAATGGTTGCCGCTTTTTGACCGACGATTTTTGCGTTCAGCTTGCCATCAATCATAATGACTTTGCCAAGCTTTTCTTTTTCTTTGGACGTCAAAATATAAGCGCCGCGTTTGACAAGCTCTTCCTTAACAGCGTCATAAACGTCTTTAACGCAGACAATAGACTGTTCGGAAGCGCAAATCATGCCGTTGTCAAATGTCTTGGACATCAAAATTGAACTGACGGCGGTTTCAATGTCTGCCGTTTCGTCAATCACAGCCGGAGCATTGCCGGCGCCGACGCCGAGAGCCGGTTTTCCTGAAGAATAGGCTGATTTAACCATCCCTGGGCCGCCGGTCGCCAGAATAACGTCGACTTTCGGATGGCTCATCAACAGTTGGGTCATGTTAATGCTCGGATTCTCAATCCAGCCGATAATGTTTTCCGGAGCGCCTGCTTTAACCGCTTCTTCAAGCATCAAACGTGCCGCTTCAACCGTGCACTTCTTCGCACGTGGGTGTGGTGAAAAGATAATGCCGTTGCGGGTCTTTAAGGCAATAAGCGTTTTGAAAATCGCCGTTGACGTTGGGTTTGTTGTCGGAACAACACCGGCAATCACGCCGAGCGGTTCGGCAATTTTAATCATGCCGCCGGCCGGATCTTCGGCAATCACGCCGCAGGTCTTGACATTTTTAAACTTGTTGTAAATATATTCGGAAGCAAAATGGTTTTTGATAACCTTGTCTTCCCACACGCCCATGCCGGTTTCTTCCACAGCCATTTTAGCCAGCGGAATACGCAAAGAGCTGAGTTTCAGCGCAACTCTCCTGAAAATCTCATCAACCTGTTCCTGGGAATAAGTTGCAAAAATCTTCTGAGCGGTGCTTACTTTGTTGACCAGTTCGTCAACATACTTCTGCTCGTCGAGTTCCGTTTGGGCGTCAATTTTCTTTTCAGCCATATCTTTTTGTCTCCTAGAGTAATTTATTTCACCGCAAATCATGACTGAAATATATAAATAAACAATTAAGAAACCGCAGTTATAACATCAATAAATATTACATTTTATATCAATCGGGTATGTATATGTCTTTAACCTGAAATTTACCATTTTGTGGTTACGCTAAACTAAATAATTAAAGAAAGGGATATGATGCTTTTTTATATTTTCAGACACGGAGAAACCGAAGGTAACGTGAAAAATCTTGTTCAGGGAGCAGGGCTGGATTTGCCGCTGAATGAAAACGGAAAAGATCAGGCTGCAGTTTTGGGGCAAACTCTTGCTGTGCTGAAATTTCCGGTAATTTATTCCAGCCAAATGATTCGCGCCATTGAAACGGCGGAAATTGTCGCATCTTATGTCGGAGCGGAAGTTGAAAGTGTCAGTGGCTTGGAAGAAGTGCATTTTGGCGAAGCCGAAGGGATGTTAAGCGAAGAGGCTCATGCTAAATATGGCGATTTGTTTGAAATTATCAATGACGAAGGACATCCCCAGTATTTTGACGCCAAAATTCCCGGCGGGGAAAGTATCCGCGAAAGCATTAACCGGTCGGTAAAGGCATTGGAGAAAATAAAGAGCAAGGCAGAAGGAAACCGTGTTGCCGTTGCTACGCACGGAGCGTTAATGCATAATATTTATCAACATTATTTTGGTCTTCGTCGCCGTTTTGCCAACTGTGAATACTTTGTGATTGATATTTAGTCGCTAAATCTTCATAACCGGCCGTAAATAGAGTGAACTGTTAAAGTCATCGTAACTGGAATTCCAATATTTATAATTTTGCTTCAATTTTCCTGAAGCAGCATCCCAATGCCAGGCTTTAGCCCCTCTCTCTCCTTCGGACGACGACCAATAGAATTTATACTTCTTATCCATAACTCCTGGCACACAATTAACGCAATCAAATGCTGTTCCTTTTACTCGCGCAATACCGGCATCTATTGCAGCCCGATGGTTGTTAATCATATTCCATATCCCTGCTGACGGCAAACACCATTTACCTTTTGTATCAGTCGCGCCTTCCGGTGCATATTCCCTGACTTTACGTGCTGCGCTTTCGCCTAAGCTTTTTATCATTGCATCAGTATTTTCACAACTTTTCAAATCACTGACGGCAGTTCGCTCCAATGTGTAATTTTCTATCTCCGGAACATCAATATCCTCATACGCTAACCACGTCCAATCGCTGTAAGTGGCAATATCCAGAGCCATAATCCATTTTTGTTTATCCATCTCATCAACATAAACCACAACGCCGATAGGAATGCGTCCGGAAACAAATTCTTTAATACAGGTTCCGTCACTATAGTAAATAGAACCGTAAGTACAGTCTGGATTGTTTTCCCCGCGATCGCAAGAATTCTCCTTACAACTCCATGTATTCCCGAAGGGACACTTTATGCCGCCGTTTGGACAGGAGGCTTCGGTATATCCCAAACTCGCGCAATCCGTTGTTGCCACGCACTGTGCCGAAACTTCGCCCATTTCGCCGAACATGAAAGGAACCGCCAGCAAAACCGAACTTAATAAAAATATTCTTCTCATCTCTTTTCTCCTTTAAAACAACTTTCCTTTTATTCCTCCCCTGAGGTAGGGGAGGTTAGGTAGGGTGTGAAGCCCAAAATAATCCTTCCTCTTATCCTCCCCCTGAGTAGGGGGAGTTAGGTATGATAACGTCAGCTATAATCTCAACTTTTAAGCTATTTCTCGCTTCGCTCGTCATACCCTCCCTATCCCTCCCTACCTCAGGGAGGGGATTAGATAGTGCCTCCGAGGATGACATCGGCTTCCTACAAACAATACACATAACTCGTATCAAACGGGCACTTAACCGCCGCGCCGGAACAGGTCTGCTTGGCGTATCCCAAAGCGCCGCAGTTCTGGTTTATCGCGCACCAATCCGTCCCCGAACAAACACAAGACCCCGACGCCGCATCCCATGTATAACCCGAGGCGCATCGGCACTTGCCAAACTTCCCGTCACAGCTGTTGCCCTCGCCGCCGGCGTATCCCGTCCCGTTGCA
>ENA-UESE01000364-UESE01000364.1-human-gut-metagenome-genome-assembly--contig:-NODE-364-length-61868-cov-83.401547_pt1 | contig 61868 bp, 55 predicted proteins | sample MGYA00242995_ERZ507996 | MGnify/ENA primary metagenome ERZ507996 (study PRJEB26167, sample SAMN06115489) | human gut metagenome | host: Homo sapiens | place: China:Sichuan | collected 2015-04-15...
TCGTCGGAACGGAGTTCCGAAAGGTATGTTGAAAAATTATTGGAGAGATGGCAGAGCGGTTGATTGCAACGGTCTTGGCATCGGAGCGAAGCGGAGATCGGCGAGCAAGGCGCGTTGGCGCCGCAGTTGAGCCGCAAACCGTCGTCGGAACGGAGTTCCGAAAGGTATGTTGAAAAATTATTGGAGAGATGGCAGAGCGGTTGATTGCAACGGTCTTGAAAACCGTCGAAGGCGCAAGCCTTTCGCGAGTTCGAATCTCGCTCTCTCCGCCACTTTGAGGGGAATCGACCCCATTTTCATTCTGACTTTTGGGCGCAAAACACACGCACGTAGAATCAAATGCTTAGCATTATGAGTCAGAATGAAAAATTGCATAATAAAGCCCCTGTTTTGAGGGGCTTTATTGTTAAAACAGGTATAACACCAGATGCGGCATAATCCATAAAGTCAGAAAATATACCGCGAACTCTAAAACTGTTCTCATTATCAGCTCTATTCTTACGTCGAGCATTCCGCGGACGTTTGTATTGTCGACGATGTTGAGGAAAACCGATAATCCGGTCAGAAAAACCATTGCGCCGAGTGCGGCGTTTTTCCAATCTTTCGTTTTTTTGTCGGTCATTTTTCGTTTCCTCCGAAATAAACGGTAATTTTCTTTGCATTATAGACCAATACATGTTTTTTTGTCAATCACAGTGTTTTGTCCAAAAGGTTCCGGCGGAGTTTTTAAATATCTGCTTTACGAGTGAAAAAAAATAGTATAAAATGTGCCGCAATGTTGATTGAGGAACCAAAATGAACTTGAACAAGCTGAAAATATTCGCTTTTTGCGCGGGAATATGCGTTTTGCTCAGCGGATGCGAAACGGCTTCGCCGGAGGTGACCGATCCGCCGCAGAAACAGGCTTCGGCCATCAAAAGCCAGGGCGGAGTGTACAAAGTCGGCAATCCGTATAAAATTCTCGGCCGCTGGTATTATCCTAAAGAGGATTATTCCTATTCGGAAGTGGGCATCGCTTCGTGGTACGGGCCGGATTTTCATGCCAAGCGTACCGCCAACGGCGAAAAATACAACATGCACAGCCTGACGGCCGCCCACCGGACGCTGCCGCTGCCCTCAATCGTCAAAATCACCAACCTTGAAAACGGACGTTCGCTGGTGGTACGGGTCAACGACCGCGGTCCGTACGCGCGCAACCGGATTGTCGACGTTTCCAAAAAGGTGGCGCAGCTGCTCGGCTTCTTGGAGAAGGGAACGGCAAAGGTCAGGGTGGAAGTGTTGGAAAAGGAAAGCAAAAACCTGAAGGCGGCGTTGACGGGAGAAGCCTTGTCGCCGGAAATTTCCGCCGCGCCGACGACAAGGGTCGTTAAAGGCGAGATCGGCGAAGACGTGGCGCCGCTGGCGGCCGCGCCGGCGATTGCGCCGGCGGCACCGTCATCTTACGGTGAATTTGACGACGATGCCAAGACCTCTTTGCCCGACGGTTATTATGTCCAGGCCGGCGCTTTTTCCAATTACGGGGCGGCCGAACGACTGGCGTCGCGGCTTGCGGATTTCGGTTCGCCGCATGTCCTGAAAGCCGAGGTGAACGGCCGCATGTTTTACCGCGTACGGGTCGGGCCGTATGATTATCATGAAGAGGCTCTGGTAACTCAGGCCAAAATCAGAAATTTCGGCATTCCTGCCGCACATGTTGTAGAAAATTAGAGGAATTGCAATGAAGACTTATCCCAAATGGCTGTCTGCCGCCGTTTTAAGTGCAATGCTGGCAAGCCCGGCGGTGGCGCTCGAAACCAAAGCCAAAAACGTGATTTTGATGGATTATGACACCGGCGAATATCTTTTTGCCGAGAACGCTTTCGTTCCGGTGGCGCCGGCCTCGATGAGCAAACTGATGACCGTTTACGTGCTTTTCAGCAAACTGAAAGACGGCACGCTGTCGCTCGAAGACGTTTTTTCCGTCAGCGAAAACGCGTGGCGGACGGGCGGTGCGGCCAGTGGCAGCTCGACCATGTTTCTGCCGATCGGCAGCAAGGTGACGGTTGAAAACCTGATCAAGGGAATCATCATTCAGTCGGGCAACGACGCCTGTATCGTGGCGGCCGAAAACATTGCCGGTTCGGAGGAGGATTTTGCCGAGCTGATGAATGCCAAAGCCAAAGAACTGGGACTGAAAAATTCGCATTTCGTCAATTCGACCGGACTGCCGCATCCGGATCACCGGATGTCGGCAGAAGACCTGGCCAGGCTGGCGCAGGCGCTGATCCGCGATTTTCCCGAATATTATTCCGTCTTTTCGCAGAAAAGCTTTACCTACAACAACATTTTGCAGGGCAACCGAAATCCGCTGCTTTATTCAATGCCCGATGCCGACGGTCTGAAAACCGGACATACGGCGGAAGCAGGATTCTGCCTGACGGCTTCGGTCAAACGCGGCGACCGCCGGCTGATCGGGGTGATGACGGGGCTTAAAAGCAACAAAGAGCGTTCGGAAGAGGCCGAAAAGCTGATGAACTGGGGGTTCCGAGAATTTAACAACTATAAGGTTTTTAAACAGTTTCAGCGAATTGTGTCGGTTCCCGTTTACATGGGAGAGGAAAAGTCGATAGACCTTGCGGTTGATGAGGACGTGATAATGACGATTGCCCGCAGCAAGGCGCGCGACGTCAAGCTGACGGCGGTTTACGAAAAGCCGGTAAAAGCGCCGGTGGCGCAGGGCGACAAGCTTGGCGAAGTGAAAATCGAAATTCCCGGCGGCGAGGTCAAAACGGTGCCGCTTTATGCCGACCACAGCATACGCAAACTCGGTTTCTGGGGGCGGATACTGAGCAACGTCAAATATCTTTTGTTCGGAGCCGAGTAAGATGCGCAAAGGGCGTTTCATAACTTTTGAAGGCGGAGACGGTGCCGGTAAAACCACCCAGATTGAACGGCTGACGGATTATTTGCAGGCCCGCGGAATTGACGTGCTGGCCACCAAGGAACCCGGCGGTACGGAAGTGGGAAGCGAACTGCGCAGGATATTGTGTACCGGCGACAAGGACAAGATGGACGCGGTGGCGGAAGCGCTGTTGTATTATGCCGACCGGCGAGTTCATATGCAAAGCAAGGTGTTGCCGGCCTTAAACGAGGGGCGGTGGGTGATCAGCGACCGGTTTGCCGATTCAACCATGGCTTACCAGTATTACGGTTATGACAAGCGGGTGCCGAAGGAAACTCTGGAACAGCTTTATGCGATGACGGTGGGCGATTTTCATCCGGATCTGACGCTCATTCTCGACATTGATCCGCAAAAAGGACTGGCGCGTTCGCTTAAACGCAACGGTTCGGCGGCGGAACAGGAAATTCGCTTTGAGAGCAGGGAATTGGCCTTTCACGAAAATTTGCGCCGCGGGTTCCTTGAGATTGCCGCAAGCGCGCCGCGTTATGCGGTGCTTGACGCCGACAAAAGCGTGGACGAGCTGCACCGGGAAATTGTCAAAATCACGGAAGAAAGGTTAATGCACAAATAATGTCTGACGGTGAACAGATTACTCCTAAAAACAATTTTTTCCTTCTGGGTCAGGAAGAGGCGGAAAAAGCGCTTCTTGGCGCCTATAATTCCAACAAATTGCATAATTCGTGGCTGATTTCCGGGGTTAAGGGAATCGGCAAGGCGACGCTGGCATACCGGTTTGCCCGTTTTCTGCTTGACGAACGGCGGCGGAGTTTTTCGCCTGCCTCTTCGCTGGCGACGGATCCGGACAGTTCCGCAAACCGTTTGGTTTCTTCCGGTTCTCATCCCGATTTCAAAGTCATTGAACGCGACTTTATCGAAACCGACCGCAAAAAGGTGTTGAAAGCGATCAAGGACGGCGCGGCGCTTGACGAGAGCGAATTGAAAGGGCTGAAGAAATCGGCTTTTATCCGAATTGACGACGTGCGAGGAATCAACGAATTTCTGGCCAAAAAGTCTTCCGGCGACGGCTGGCGGGCAGTAATCATCGACAGCATTGACGACATGAATCCGGCCAGTGCCAATGCGCTTTTGAAAATTCTGGAAGAACCGCCGGCAAAAAGCATTTTGCTGCTGATCAGCCACAATGTCGGACAGCTGCTGCCGACGATCCGTTCGCGCTGTACCAAACTGGTATTGAAGCCGCTGTCGGACAACGCGGTGGCCAGCCTGCTTCGCCGTTACCGGCCGGAGCTTGACGAAGCGGCCGTAAAAGGGATAACGGAAATTGCTTCCGGCAGCATCGGCAAAGCCTTAAATTATGCTGATTGCGGCGCATTGGAGCGTTATCGCGGTCTGAGCGCGATTATCGGCGCCGGCAGCCGTTTTCGTCTGCAGGATCTGCTGGACTGGGTCGACGCCGCGGTCGGGTCTGAGGAAAGCTTTGAGCTGGCTTCGGAACTGGTGTTGAAATATTGTTCCGATCATATCCTTTTTTCCCGCGACATTGAGGAAACCGCCCGCGCGTGGGAAAACGCCGTCCGGGTGCTGCGGCAGACGGACAGTCTGAACATGGACAAGAAAGAAGCGCTGATCAATATTATCGGCAATTTGTGCAAAGTAATGTAACTGTAAGGAAAGAAGATGTTAGTCGACAGCCACTGCCATTTGGATTATAACGATTTTGAAGAGGATATGGATGAAATTATCCTGCGGATGAAGGAAAACGGCATTACCGCGGCACTGAACGCCGGCAACTGCATAGACACTCTGGACGAGCAGTTGAAACTGTCGGAAAAATATCCTTTTGTCTATACCGCGGTCGGGGTTCATCCGCACAACGCCGACGAGTTTCCCGAGGTGTCGGCGGCCGAGCTGGCGGAGAAAAGCAGACACAAGAAAATCGTTGCCATCGGCGAATGCGGTTTGGATTATTACTACGATTACAGCGGGAAGGAAAACCAGCGCAAAGTGTTTGCCGAGCATATCCGGGCCGCGCAGGAAACCGGGCTGCCTCTCATTATCCATACCCGCGACGCCGACGACGATACGATCGGAATGCTTTCGGAATATTATAAAGAAAAGCCTTTTGCCGGAGAGATTCATTGTTTTTCCGGTTCCCGGCGGCTGGCGGAATTTGCCCTCTCAATCGGCTTTTACGTTTCCGCTTCGGGAATCATCACTTTTAACAAAAGCGGCGAACTGCGGGAGATTTTTGCCGATCTGCCGCTTGATAGGCTGCTGGTGGAAACGGATTCTCCGTTTCTGGCGCCGGTGCCCCTCCGCGGTCACCGCAACGAACCGGCTAACGTTCGTTATGTGGCGGAAAAGCTGGCGCAGATTAAAGGCGTTTCGTTTGAGGAAATCGCCAAAATCACGTCGGAAAACTTTTACCGGCTGTTTCGCAAGGCAAGCGACAAGGGGAGGTATGAATTTTGACGTATAAACTGACGATCCTCGGCAGCGGCGCCGCGCCGGGCGTGCCTTCAATTGCCGGCGGCTGGGGGGCGTGCGACCCCGCCAATGAGAAAAACCGCCGCAGTCGCACGACCTCCTGTCTGGAATATGGCAATACGCGGATTTTGATCGACACTTCTCCCGATCTCCGGTTGCAGCTCTTAAACGGCGGCATCCGCCGGCTGGACGGTATTGTCTATACGCATGCGCATGCCGACCATCTGCACGGTATCGACGAATTGAGGGAAATCAACCGGGCGGAACAAAAGAGCCTTGATTTTTTTGCTACGGATGAAACCGTGCGGGAAGTGGAAGAACGCTTTCCCTATCTGCTGGCAACCCGCGGACATGCCAACAACGTCAGCAGCCGGCCGAGTTTGATAGCCAACCGGATCGAACATTACCGGCCGTTTATGATTAATGAGCTGAAAGTGACGCCGATCCGGCTGCTCGGACACAATATGCCGACGACGGGGTATGTTTTTAACGACGGAGAAGTGGTTTATATCGCGGACTATCGGGAGATCGAAGAGGAAGCTTTCTCCCATATCCGGCAGCCGGTAAAGCTGATGGTGGCGCCGTTAACCACGGTTGAGGGCGGCAGATATCATGCCGGTTTTGCAGAAATCATGCGGGATGTTGAGCGGATTAAGCCCGAGCGGGCGGTGATCAACCATATGGCGATCGAATGCGATTATGAGCGGATCCGCCGGATGACGCCGGAAAAAGTCGAACCGGCGTTTGACGGAATGACGCTGTTTTTTTAGTAAGAGGAGAAGAAAATGCTGTGCATATACCATATTGCCGACCATGACGGAAAAGGTTCCGGTGCCGTCGTCAAAAGCGTGTATCCGGAAATCAAGCTGCTGGGACTGAATCATGACATGGAAATTCCCTATGACGAAATCGAACGGCATGAGATGGTGGTGGTCTGCGATTTCGCGCTGCCGGTCGACTATATGTTCGAGTTGAGCAAACGGAAGGATTTTACCTGGATTGACCATCATGCTTCGGTAATCGAGGAATATGAAAAAGCGCTGAAAGCCGGTGCGGAGCCGATCAAGGGGCTGCGCCGGACCGGCACCGCGGCGATCGAACTGTCGTGGGAATACTATTATCCCGGCCGACCGGTGCCGCTCGGCGTCAGTCTGCTGGCCAAACATGACATTTTTGATCTGAGCGATCCGCGGGTGCAGCCGTTTGAATACGCCATGCAGTCGCTCGGGCAGAACCGGCCGGATGATCCGGTCTGGGCGGAACTTTTTGCCGGCCGGCTCGATACGGAAAAAATGATCGGAGAAGGAAAGCGCATTCTGGCCTGGATCAACGCGCGCAATTATCATCTGGTGCGCAGCATGGCTTTTGAAACCGAAATCGACGGGTTGAAATGCATTTGCGCAAACATGCCGCAGGGGCGTTCGTCTTTTTTTGACACGCTGGACGGCATCAAAGACTATGACGTGATGATCAATTTTTACATGAACAAAAAACGCCGTTGGAACCTTTCTTTTTATTCCGCCAAAAAAGAAGTGGACGTTTCCAAAATTGCGGCTCGTTTCGGCGGCGGCGGCCATAAAGGAGCCGCGGGAGCTTCCTCGTTGACGGAGCTGCCAGACTTTATCGTCAAAGCCGTGCAGTAGTCCTTCTTTTTGCTTGAATTTTATCCGTATACCGTTTAGCTTAAAAGTCAGAGGATTAATCATAGGGGAAGGCCATGTTTTTCTTTAAGAAGCGCAAAGACGACGAACTGCGTTCGCCCAGCGGCTGGGGGGCGGTTTTACATAAGACGGTGATGTTTGTCACTTATCCGTTTCGCAAGCCCGTTTATCTGGCTCTGCTGCTGGTTTTGGTTCTGGCTGCCGTTGCGGCCGTGCCGCTTTACTACGGGGCCGAACCGCAGGAAGTGCATACTTGGTATCTGGATAAAATCCGTAAGGTTAAAAATGCGGACTTTTCCAAAGTTTCCGACAAGTTTTCCAAGCTGATCGACAACATCCCCGCGCTGGCGCCGACGCCGGACAAGGGGACCGACCGTCTGGTGGAAGTGGCGCCGAGTCAAAGGGAAATTCGCCGGCAGATGTTCAAAGCAGCGTCCGGCGCCCGGCCGCAGCGGGTAGACATTCTGGCGGAAGAAGCCGATGACGTGGTTGCGCTGACGCCGCCGGCGCCGCAGATGCCGGTTGAGGAAGAAAAACAGCCTTCCGTGCCGGCTGCCGCGGACGAAAGGTTGTCGGCCGGAGAAGACGCTTTGTTTGAAAGCAAACCGGTGATTGTTAAAAAAGTTTCCGAAGCCGAAGGCGACGTTTTGCGTTATCTGGACGAGCCGGAAGAAATTTCGGGCGAAGCCAGGGTTTACAACGCCAACGAAATGGAAGTGGGCGGTACCTACGTGTTCCTTTACGGCGTTTATTCCAACCCGCGCAGCGCAAGAGGCGTTAAGGCGGCCGTATTTTTGCGCGACGCGTTGAAAGGCGAAACCGTTAAGTGTCGGATTTTGGCTTATACGGCGGATAATGTCGCGACCGGAGAATGTTTTGCCGGCGGAATCAGCATTAACAAAATTCTGGTTGACCGCGGTTTTTCCGACCGCGTGACTCTGCAATAGGGAAAGCCGGCGTCATGTGGCAGGTTGTCCTGATGATCAACGGTTATTTTATCAGCATTTTGGGCGCTGCCATGCTGATTGCCGCCGGTTATGACATTTACGACACTTCCGCTTCCTGGTCGCCGTTTCTAAGCTCGGCTCTTTTTTGCCTTTTTATCGGGCTTTCGCTGTTTCTTTCCAACCGGGCGCCGGTGGAGAATATCAGCGTCCGTCAGGGATATTTGCTGACGACAACCAGCTGGATCGCGATTTCGCTGTTGTCCGCCGTTCCGTTCATGCTTTACGGAAGCACCGACAATTTTCACGATGCCTTGTTTGAAGCCGTGTCGGGGTTGTCGACGACGGGTGCGACGATTTTGACCGACATAGAGGCGCAGCCGAAGGCGATTTTGTTGTGGCGGTCGATGCTGACGGCCATGGGCGGCGCCGGCATCGTTATGTTTGCGGTGGCTTTGCTGCCTTTTCTCGGAATCGGCGGCATGCAGATGTTTCAGCGGGAAAATTCGGATTTTAACGACAAGTTTATGCCGAAGTTCCATTATATCGCCAAACGCATTTTCTGGGTCTATTTCTTTTTGTGCGGTTTGTGCGCAATATGTTTGTACTGGGCCGGAATGAACTGGTTTGATGCGATCAATCATGCCATGTCCACCATTTCGACGGCCGGTTTTTCGACCAAAAACAAATCCGTTTTGTTTTATGACAATTTGAATATAGAAGTTGTCATTTCCGTATTTATGGTCGTCGGCGCGCTGCCGATGACGTTTTACATCGTGCTGCTGCAAAACAAATTCCGCCAGTCGCTGCGCACGGAACAGGTGGTCAGTTTTTTGAAAGTGTTGTTCGTTTATATTGTCGGCAGTTCGCTGTGGCTGGTTTACAAAGACGTTTACGGCGATTTTGGGACGGCGCTCCGCTATGCTTCGTTTAACATCATTTCAATCGTGACCACGACCGGTCTGACGTCTGTCAATTATCTTGAATGGGGGGCGCTGTTCCAGAGCCTGTTCATCATTTTTGCGTTAACCGGCGGCTGCACAGGGTCTACTTCGGGATCGGTCAAAATATTCCGCTGGCAGGTGGTTTGGGCTTATCTTCGCCAGTCGCTGGTTACGGCGGTCGATCCCAACCGGGTGGTGCCGGTCAAAGTAAAACAGTACACCATTGCTCCGGCGGCGGTTTCATCGGTATTGGTATTAATTGTTGCCTTTTTTGCAACGATTACGGTTTCGACGGTATTGCTGGCCTTTATTGATATTGATTTTGCCACGGCGTTCAGCGCTTCGGTAGCCTGTATAACCAACTCCGGCCCGGGGGTAGTGGCGTCGATCGGACCGGACGGCAATTTCGGCTGGATGCCGGGAGCGGCAAAAGATATACTGAGCGCAACCATGCTGCTCGGACGTTTGGAAGTTTTAACCGTTCTGGTGGTTTTTACCAGAAATTTCTGGAGGAAATAATATGTTCAGCCAAAACGCATATGTCAAAGGGACGATGACAAAAGACGAGGAAATCAAGGTCGAGGCCAAATATCACTGGATAAAATGGCTGTGGTTTTATTTTATGTTTGCCACGCTCGGCGTGGTTGCGCTGGTATCTCTTTCGCTTGCTTTCACCTCTTATCTCGATAAGCAGACGGACATGGCCGCGGCGCTTTTGATTATGGCCTGTGTTCTCGGCGTTTATCCCTTTCTTTTGTATTTGTCGCTTCATCTGACGGAGATGGTCTGCACCAACCGGCGGGTGGTGTACAAAACCGGCATCATTTCGATCAAGACGGAAGAAATCAAGGTGGAACGGATCGAATCCATCCAAGTAAAACAAACTTTTTGGGGACGGGTGTTTGGTTACGGCAATATTCTTTTTTCCGGAACCGGCAGCGCAAAGGTGGAATTTTTTGACGTGGACAATCCGCTGCAGGTCAAAGCGCGGATTGAGGAGGCGGTAGACGAAAGCAACCGCGACCGCGAACGCGATCCGTCGCCGAAAGAAACAAACGACTGAATTGTCGAAAAAAGTTCGATTGTAAAAAATCCCTCCGCAAGGAGGGATTTTTTGTATCGGCTGCCTTGCCGAAAACCCCGAGTTTATTGGAGGCAGAATGCTGCTTGGGCTGAATGCTTTAGCGTAGGAACAACAGCGCTTTACGCCTTTGATTATAGTTAAACCGCAAGGTTTATAGCTGTTTTTGAAGTCCCGGTTTACGGAAAGATGTCCGTTAAGAAAAAAGTTTTCATACCTCTTCTTTGCGGCAGATCATGCCGAGGACGACGTCGGCAGCGTTTTCGCTGGGCTTTTGTCTGCCGAGACCGAGGATGGTCCGCACTTTCTCAAAACCTTCCTTTTGGTAGCGGTAGAAGCTGTCCTGTTCCAGAAAACGGTTGATATAAAGAACGATGTTGGCGGCAACGCAGCGTTCCTGCAAAAGTTCGGGAACAATCTCCCGGCCGAGCAGGATGTTTGATAGGTTGACAAACTGGATATGCAAAAAGTGTTTGACAAGGGCTGCCGTCAGCGGGGAAACCTTGTAACCGATCACATGCGGAACGTCGGCAATGGCCAGTTCCAACGCCACCGTTCCCGAAGCGGCAATGGCCGCGGCGGAGGCGCTCATAGCGTTGTGACGGTCTTCTTCTCCTTCCACTACCAAAACGGGGAGTGCAGCGTTTGCAAGCATGGCTTTTACCCTTTGGACCACGGTTTTAACCGTCGGAATGACGAAAAACAGTTCCGGGTGCTGTTGTTTGAGAATTTGTGCCGCTTGCAAAAATACCGGCAGCAGGCGCGATACTTCGTTGTGGCGTGATCCCGGCAGCAGACAGATGATCTTTTGTCCGTCTTCAATGTCGTATTTGCGGCGGAAAGTTTCCCCGTCGCCGTTGACGACCGGGCTTTCGATTACCGGGTGGCCGACAAAGTCGGTTGCCAGACCGTAAGGGGTAAAATATTTCGGTTCTTGCGGCAGCAGGGTAAGCAGGCGGTCAACGTATTTGTGCATGGTTCTTGCCCGTTTTTTCTTCCATGCCCATACCTGCGGCGCCACATAGTGAATCTGGGGAATTCCCGTTTTTAAGGCGCGCAGCTTTTTTTGTACCCGGCTGCCGAAACTCCAGCTGTCGATGGAGATGACGACGTCGGGGCGAACGCGCATAATGTCGTCGACCGTTTGGCGAATTCTTTTTAATACCCGCGGAATGCTCGGAATGACTTCGCACAGTCCCATGATCGCCAGTTCGGAAATGTCAAACAGCGACTTCATTCCTTCTTTTTCCATGGTGTCGCCGCCGATGCCGAAAAATTCGACCCGGTTTTCGGTCTTTTTTTTCAACGCGCGCATCAGGCGGGCGCCGAGGGCGTCGCCGGAAGGTTCGCCGGCGATCAGGTAAATTTTCAGATTATTGTTCAAGGTAGTCTCCCGGTTCGATTCCGATCACAAACAGGCCGGCCCTGTCGGCAGCTTTGATAACTTCCGTCTCATCGACGATGAGCGTGTTGCCGGCGTGAACGGCCAGTCCGTTTAAGCCGCTGGCTTTGGCGTTTTCCACCGTGCGGGCGCCGATCGTCGGCAGGTCTATCCGCATGTCCTGCCGGGGTTTGCGCAGTTTGACCAAAACGCCGCCGCTGCCTTTTCGCTTATAGCCGCCGCAGCGTTTGATCAGTTCGTCGGTGCCTTCAATGGCTTCGACGCCCAGCACCAGCCCCTGTTGAACAACCACCGACTGGCCGATGTCCAGTTTTCCGAGTTCAAACGCCGTTTGCACGCCGCGCCGGATGTCGATGAGGTCTTCTTTGCCGGGTTTGACTTTGCCGAGCACACCGGATTTGACCAAAATGTTGCTCATTACTTCGTGGATGCCGACAACCCGCATGTTTTCGCTTTCAATTTCTTTGATCAGGGCACGGAGAATGCCGTCATCACCCAGCGCTTTGGCCCCGATTTTGGCAAAAAAGGCGGTGGTTCGCATGTCGGGGATCAGTTCTTTGAAGCTGGGACGGCGGATGGTGCCGATCATCACCACTTCTTCCACCTTTTCGTCGCGGAAGCGTTTGAAGCCGCTGCCGGCCTGGCCGATGCGGATCCACATATGCGGAACGTTTTCGGCAAAAAGGGCAGGATCGGCGTTGCCTTCAACGGCAATAACAAAGAAGTCGCGGCCGGTTTTCCGGCAATGTTCAATCAAACTCCGGGGAAGCGTTCCTCCCCCGGCGATGATTCCCAGCTTTTTGTTTTTGGCTTCCATCAGGCTTCCGCCGTCATGATATTGCGGCGGCCTTTTAAGGCGTCGTCGATAAATTCGACCATCTCCATGATCAGGGCGTCGTCTTTGTATTTTTCGTGTGCTTTGGCCAGACGGCTTTCAAAATTGCCTTCGGCGGATTTGAAAATATACATGTAAGCGCGGGTCATGGCTTTGACTTCCTCGGGGGCGAAACCGCTGCGTTTCAGGCCGATCAGGTTCAGGCCGCGCAGTTTGCCGCGGTCACCGGTAACGATACCGAACGGAATGACGTCGCGGGCAACGCCCGACATGCCGCCGACCATGGCTTTGCGGCCGATGCGGCAGAACTGGTGAACGGCGCAGTTGCCGCCCAAAATGGCGCCGTCGCCGACGCGGACATGGCCGCCGATGACCGCGTTGTTGGTCATGATGACGTTGTTGCCGACGACACAGTCATGCGCAACGTGGCAATTGACCATGAACATGCCGTTGTCGCCGACGGTGGTGGTAAAGTGTTCTTTCGGCGTGCCGCACTGCATGGTGACGTTTTCGCGGATAATGTTGTTTTTGCCGATGACGAGTTTCGCTTCCGGCTGAAATTCGTTGCCGTGATCCTGCGGACCGCCGCCCAGGACCGCGCCCGGAAAGACGATGGTGCCGTCGCCGACGGTGGTGTCGTTCATAATTGTGACATGAGCGATCAGTTGAACGTTTTCGCCGATTTTTGCTTTTGAACCGATGACGCAAAAAGGTCCGATTTTGGCGCTGGCGGCAATCTGGGCACCGTCTTCGATCACGGCGGTAGGATGAATATTGCTCATAAGTTTATGTCCTTGCAGTTAAAGTTGTTTATATATTTTAGCTGTAGCTTACAAAGATGCGGTTGTAAAGTAAAAACACAAAACTTTACCGAATGTTTCAGTCGGGCCGGTGGCCGAAATGGACATTTCCCGGTAAAACGGCTGCAAAGCTTGCGGTTTGAACATGATCAAAGGCATAAAGCGGCGTCGTTTCGATGCTAAAACGTTCAGCCCCAAAGTAAACTCGGGATTTTCGGCAAGGCGCGTAATAAAAAAACAGAAACGCCGGGCAGGGCGTTCCTGTTTTTTTGCCGTTAGTTTTCCGTTCAGCCGGCGACTTTTTGATTTAAGAGTCTGAGCATTCTGTCATAAGCTCTCATTTTTCCGATTTTGAAGTCGGACTGGTCGTCTTTGTCGCCGCGGATCAGGTTCTGACGGTCACAGAGTTCGTTCTGCAGTTTTTTCAGTTTGTCCGCGGGAATATTGTCAGCCATTTGATCCGTGATTTCCATCAGGGTACGGATTTCGGCACTGTACTTGTTACGCATGCTTGCACGGGTAACGATTACGATAATGACAAAGATGGCAATGGCCACCAGAAAAAATAAAATTAAGTAAGGCATGATCTTAATAATTAAATTAAACATTAGTTATCAGTGTTTAATTTGGTATATTTTTGTCCAAAGTTAAGGGGTATTCAAAAAAACTCCCCGTTTTTCCGAGGAGTTTCTTTTGTTTTTCGGTTTGTTTCAGTAAATCGGAAACTTTTCGCACAAAGTGATGACTTTCTGCCCGGTTTCTGCAATCGTTTTTTCGGCGTTTCCGTCGGCCAGAGCATCAATGATGTCGCAGATCCAGTTGCCGATCAGCGTAAATTCTTTTTCCTTAAAGCCGCGGGTGGTGCCGGCCGGGGTGCCGACACGGATGCCGGACGTTATTTTGGGCGGCTGAGGATCAAACGGAATGGCGTTTTTGTTGCAAGTGATGTTGGCTTCTTCCAGCTTTTGCGCCACGACGTCGCCGGTCAGGCCTTTGGGGCGCAGGTCGACCAGCAGCAGATGGGTGTCGGTGCCGCCGGATACGAGGTCAAGGCCGCGTTCTTTTAAAACTTCGCCCAAAACTTTTGCATTTTTAATTACCTGAGCGGCGTAGGTTTTGAACTCGGTGCTCAAGTCTTCCTTAAAGCAGACGGCTTTGGCGGCGATAATGTGTTCCAGCGGGCCGCCCTGGGTGCCGGGGAAGATTGCCGAATTGATTTTTTTCGCCAATTCCTCGCTGTTGGTCAGGATCATTCCGCCGCGGGGACCGCGCAGGGTTTTGTGGGTGGTGGTAGTAACAACGTCGGCAAAGTCAAGCGGGTTGGGATGGCAGCCGCCGGCAACCAGACCGGCAAAATGCGCCATGTCGACCATCAGATAAGCTCCCGTTTTATCGGCAATCTTGCGGAAACGGGAAAAGTCTATCTGCCGCGGGTAGGCGGAACCGCCGGCGATGATCAGTTTGGGCTGATGTTCTTCGGCCAGCCGTTCGACTTCGTCATAATCAATCAGACCGTCTTCTTTGCGTACGCCGTATTGTACGGCGTTCAGCCATTTGCCGGAAACGGAAACTTTGGAGCCGTGAGTCAGATGCCCGCCGGCGTCGAGCGACATGCCGAGAATGGTGTCGCCGGGTTGGAGCAGGGCAACGTAAACGGCGGTGTTGGCCTGTGAACCGGAATGAGGCTGAACGTTGGCAAATTTGGCATTAAACAGCTGTTTGGCGCGTTCGATCGCCAGTTCTTCCACCTGGTCGACAAAGGTGCATCCGCCGTAATAGCGCCGGCCGGGGTAGCCTTCTGCATATTTGTTGGTCAGAATCGAACCCTGCGCCTCAAGGACGGCTCTGGAAACTATGTTTTCCGAAGCGATCAGTTCAATCTGCTGCTGTTGGCGCGTCAGTTCCCGGTTGATGGTTGCGAAAATTTCCGGGTCTTCGGCAGATAAGTTTTTGGTGAAATCCATAATTATTTTCCCTCCTCAATTTTTTCGATTCGGCGGATGTGGCGGCCGCCTTCAAATTCGTTTTGATTAAAAATGTCGATCCGGCGGATGACGTCTTGCGTTTTCATGGTGCGGCCGCCGAAAACGATTACGTTGGCGTTGTTGTGTTTTTTTGCCATTTCGGCGACAAAATCGTCATAAAGGAGAGCGGCTCTGATACCATGGTAGCGGTTGGCGGCAATGGAAATGCCGATTCCCGTTCCGCAGATGAGAATCCCCATGTCCGCTTTTTTCAAGAGAATCGTTTCCGCCATTTTTTTGGCGGCGTCGGGATAGTCGCAGGAATCAGAATTGTAGGTGCCGAGATCCTGCAAAACGGTTCCTTTTTCGGCATAATAAGCGATAAGTTCCTGTTTTAGTTCAAAACCTCCGTGGTCGGAAGCAATGGCGATTTTCATGATTTTGCTCTCCCTGAATGTTGATCCGGGGAGATGATAGAACAAGCAAAAGAAAAAAAAAGCATTTTTTTGAGATTTATGCAAAAAAAGTTATTGACGACGGCAAAAAAACTTGTATATATAGTTTCCATTGAATGTGCGACGGTATTGTGGCCGGTTGGCAGAGTGGTTATGCAGAGGACTGCAAATCCTTCTATATCGGTTCGATTCCGGTACCGGCCTCCACAGCATATTATTCCGGCTTAGCTCAGCGGTAGAGCAATCGGCTGTTAACCGATTGGTCGTTGGTTCGAATCCGACAGCCGGAGCCAACTGTAAAGCCTTGCGGTTTCCGCAAGGCTTTTTCTTGTATAAATGTTTCCAAACCGGCAATTAAAGGTCTGTGGTTTGCACATGGCCAAAGGCATGGCTTGGTCGTTCCGAATTAGTCATAGATTTAGGAAACAGGGAAGAATTTATATATTGATTTTACTTGTTCTTGATATTGGCTGAGATATTGTAGTTGCCGAAGCCGAAGTTGTTTTCGGGATTGTTTTGCTGGAATCCGGTGCCCGGCTGCGGGTAGTGATGTTGTTCAATTCCTTGTCGGTTTAAGATATCCGCCAGTTGCATTTCTCTCTCCTGACGGGCGAATTGATATTCCGGTTCGTCACGGGTGGAAAATCCGCTGTGATCGATGCCGTATTCGTCTGCTTGGTTGCCGTCGGTGACATAGCCGGATGGGGTGGTATATTTCTTAAAAAAATCCATATTTTTTATTCCTTAGTAAAATTAATATTAAAAAAAAGAGCCATACCTCGTATGACTCTTTCAACATAAAAAATGACGGAAACAGGTGCTTATACTGTTTCCATCATAGGAATTTTTATATCAGGTTTTGTCGCCCTTGTCTGCAACTATTATATAAGATTTTAGATTTATTGATAATTTTCGATTGAGTCAGGATTAGCAGATACATTAATAAAGATTATAAATTGTTTGTTGTCTTTTCACCCTATAAGGAATATCCTGAGTGCAGAAAGTAAACAGAGATTGAAAAATGAAAAGAATTTGTTTGACTTGCATAATAATTGCTTTGACGACGGTTTCGTGTGTTTTTATAAATAAAAAGAAAGAAGAAAAATTCGTGAAGCCGTTGTTTTATAAACAACTGGTTTCTAAACGAACGGAGAGATAGGGAATTGTATATGTTATGATAAAAAAGGAACCTTTCATGTTTATATCGTGACATCTTTTTTGAGTAACGGTCAACCCGGCGTAGAATACTACCAACCCGCTTAAGACGGTAAGTGGCAAAAAATCGAAAGAACAGATGAATGTTAAAAAAGAACCAAGTATTATCAAAGCTCCAAAATATTGCGAACGATTAAAAAAGCCCTGAAATGAAAAATAAAAAGTTAAAGGGCTTTTTCCTCAAATATCTTTGTTGAACTCTCTGATTTTATTGCTGGTTTTTTCTTTAATTTTGGAAAGCTCAAAGAGTTTCATCGCTGTATCCTTATAAATAAAAATAACAGGTTAGGTATTCTTATGTATATAAAAAGCCTGATATGAAGAATGCTGGATTTTTAATATATCTTTGTTCTTTTCATCTGTTATTGTTGGAATATTCGTATTTTTTACTGTTTTACACTTGCCTTCAGCACATGCTTCAATTTCCGTAATCTTTTGAAATTCAGGAAGATTATGAATAGCGGCTAAACTGCAGAAAAGAACAAACCACAGTAAAATTTTGCCGAATTTAACAGGAGCTAAGCTGACGGCAGCCATTGATAAGATGCATAAATAGAATTTATGTTCGATATTGATTATATGAATATTTTCTGCAGAAAATAGCATATAAACATAATTGAAAAGACATAAAATGAAAAATATTCCCCATGTAAACCACCAAATTTTTTGATACTTAGTCATGATTTTTTCCTAAATTTTCAACTCGGTCTGAGGAATAAGTCTGCTCAATTGAGGTTATTTGGTGCAATAAATACGGTGTTAATAAAAACAATATAAACCATAATATCATTTCTATTTTTTGTAAAAATATATACTTTCGCTTATATAATAAAATCATTCCTAAAAGAGACAAGAAATAATATATGTAATTTAATGAATTTTGCGCGGTTAATAATTCTTGCGTACCATGTTCATTTAATGGAAATTTCCAGATATATAAACCACAGATCTGCAATATTGTTCCCAAACAGAAAACGACAATCAAAATGCCGGCAATATTATCAAGAAAAGTTAAGACTTTTTGCATTTAGCCACCTGAATATTTTATAAAAGAATAAAAATAGCAACTAAGAACATACAAAAAGGATAGAGGATTTGTCAATCCTCTATCCTTAAGATGCATATTTAAAACAGTTGTTTTCTTGCGTTTTGGGGAAGTATTTCACTGCATTGATTTATATCAGAAGAAGATAATCCTTTTGCAATGCCGAGGGCATTATTTTTTAAATCTTTCAAACTATCTTGAATGATTTCTATATTTGTACCGTAACGAGGATTATTCCATTTTTTATATAAATCTTTGTCTTCTTTAAGTATACCTGCCACCCCTGTTGCCGCTGCGGTAAAAGGTCCGTCAAATGCTCCGATACAGCTGACATAACGATGCTTGTCAACATCGGATATTTGTACAGGTGTTAATCGATAAGCTTCGGCTTGTGCCTTTCCGACTGAAAAGAGGTTATCATATTCATTTAAATTTTTGGAATTGTCATACAAATAATCGTAAGCTCTTTCGACCGCATCATAACCTAAATTATGTAAACTTGTCATTATCTTGTTAATACCATATTTTACCATGACATTACCAAAATTATTTCCGAATTGTTTCAATAAGACAGTTTGTTGAGGTTGTTTTTCTGTATTATTATGAATATCAGAGTTGCAGACACCATAATTGTTTTGCGGATTATTGCGCCGGAATCCGGTGTGCGGTTGCGGGTAGTCTTGTCGGGCAAAGCCTTGTTGGTTTAAGATATCCGCCAGTTGTTTTTCTCTCTCCTGACGGGCAAATTGATATTCCAGTTCGTCACGGGTGGAAAATCCGCTGTGGTCGATGCCGTAAGCATCAATTTTTTCTCCGTCGGAAACACAGCCGAAAGGGGTGGTATATTTCTTAAAAAAATCCATTTTTCTTATCCTTTATCAAACAAAGCGTTTAAAACAAAAAAAGAGCCATACTCCGTATGACTCTTTCAATATAAAAAAAATGACGGAAACAGGTGCTTATACTGTTTCCATCATAAAAATTTTTATATCACGTTTTGCCGCCTTTGTCTACAACTATTCCGCAATCAGAATGCCTGTTTATAATTTTTAATTGAATTGATATTGATTTGTTAAAAAACTCCCCGATTTGAGGCGGGGAGTTTTGAGTGTTTATTTTTTATTGGGTTTGACGTAGGCCAGAGCTGCGTGTTCTTCGCAGTAAGTCTGTCCGATGCGGACTTTTTTGCCGCAAAAGTGAAAGTTTTCATCCTTCGGATCGCCGATCGGCCAGCGACAGGTGTGGTTGTCAAGGTCTGTCAGTTTGACGTCGCCGGCAATGTTTTTCCGAACGACTGCCGGTTTTTCGGCAACAGGCTGAGGAGCGGCGGCAGGTTTTTCTTCCCGCAGTTCGGTTTTCTTTTCGGTTTTGGCTTTGACAGCTACCGGTTTGGTTTCGGCGGTTGCGGCAACTGCCGCATTTTCCTGTTCCTCGTCTTTTTTCTTGATCGGAGAGGGACGGGCGTCGAGCTGCAGGCGGTGAACTTTGCCGACAATGGAGTTTTTGGAAACGCCCAGACGTTTTCCGATTTCCCCTGTCGTCAGTCCCTGTTTCCACATGATTTTAAGGTCTTCAACCATTTTTTCCGTCCAGGCCATAGCCGCATCTCCCATAAAAAAGTTAACATATGCCGCAAATAGTAAATCAATATTTTTGCCGAGTCTAGCATTTTCTTGTCAGAAGTTCTTTATTAATTGAAATATAAGTTGTAAGATAAATAGTCGTAAAAATTACGGGAACAAAGATGAAGACGAAAATTTTGTGCTTATTCGCGGCGTTGTCCGTGTTTGCGGCGGCAGCGACGGCGGAAGCCGTTTCTCCGGCCGATTATGCCGACCGTTTCAAAGTGGACATGAACGAGCGGATTCCGCCGATTGAGGAATTGCGCAAAATGTTTGCACCGAAACCGGTTTATGATCGCAAGTTTGATTATTTCTGGAATATCGGCACGGTTTTTGACAAAGGATTTGCCAAGACCATCCGGCAGTACGGCACCCGGCAGACGCGGTTAAAATGGCCGGGCGAGGACATAATGCTGGAGCAGTTGAAAAACACGCCGAAAGAATATTACCAGTATATCGGCCCCTATCTGCACACTATTCCCGGAATTTCGGAAAAAATCCTTAACTATCCGGGTATTAAGGAAACGAAAAACCAGTTTCCGAAACGCATTGCCCCGCAGCTTGCGGATATCGAAAACCTGGAATTTATGTCCCCGGCGCTTTATTTTGCGCTTAATCCCGATTTGTGGGAGGAAAGCAACCTGAGCCGGGAGCAGGTGAAATTCAGGACGCTGCCGCAGGTCAACCGTTACGACACGAGTTTTATTGACAAGGTGATGGAAACGGTGCCGCCGGAAGATTATGCTCCCGGCGCCAAGCCGAAAGAACCGCTTGAGAGCCGCCTGCGCACAATTTCGCCCGACGCCTCCTCGCCGCTGACGGGCAGGGACGTTCAGGCGGTGGCCCGCAGTCTGGAGGCGCTGGCGGATTACGGCGCCGACCTCAACAATCAGGCCAAGATCATTGAGTCGGGCGCGCTGCTTGATGCCTGGGAAAATTCGCAGGGACGGGGAACGATGCTGCCCAACTTAAAAGACCTGGTTCATCCCTGTCAGCGGCTGGTGCAAAAGATCAGGATGCAGGGAATGGAAGGCGAGTTTGCCAAAATTGTCGCCGGGGAAGGGTTTAATCCGGAAGAATGGGCCTATACCTGCGACAAGACGATTAAGGCCTACCGGGTGCTGAGGATGAGCTCGCCGGAACTGCTGACGCTGCTTTTGTACAAACGCAACATATACGAAAATCAGCTTAATCTTTATTCCGACAAGACGGCGCCGAACATTGCGGTGACGATGCAGGGGATTATTGAAATGTACAAAGCGCCGGTCAATGACATGATGGAAGTCAAGAAAAATCAGAAGGCGCTGAAAAAGGCTTTTGAAAAAATCGGTTACCGAATCGTCTTTCAGCCGGTCTATATAAAATAATATTTTGCAAAAACAATCGGTTGTTTTGAAGAAAAACAGATTTTTATTGCATTTGCGGCGCAATGCGTTTATAGTCGTCCTCAAATTTGGTTTCAATCTAACTGAAAAAAGGTGAAAAAATGGCAAGAGTTACAGTCGAAGACTGCATTGACAAGATCCCCAACCGTTATGAACTGCTGATGGTCGCGACCCAGCGCGCGAAGGACATTTCCTCCGGCGCCCCGATCATGGTTTCCCGCGACAACGACAAAAACCCGGTTATCGCCCTGCGCGAAATTGCCGAGGAAAAGGTCAACATCGAAGACCTGCAGAAGTCTCTGGTCATGGGATTGCAGAAATATGTCGAAGTTGAAGAACCGGAAGAAGAGGAAATGGAAATCCAGGCGGCCGAAAAAGAACTGGCCGAACTGGATGAGCCGTTCTCCGGTCTTTTGCTTGACAACGAAATGTCCGATTCCATGCAGGTTCACGGCGTGGACGACGACAACCTCGACCTTGACTCCGACGACGCCGCCGACGGCGACATTGATGTTGATCTGGACGGCGACGACGAGCTCGGCTTCGATGAAGGCGGCGAGATGGGCGACGACGGCTTGGATGACTTTGACGAAGAATAAAAACAGTTGATGATGCGGGCCGATGTTACGACAGTATGAATTAGTCGATTTGGTAAAATCTTACGATCCGGACGCCGACGAGGACGCGCTCAACCGTGCTTACGTTTTTGCCATGAAAAAGCACGGGGCGCAGCTTCGGGCATCCGGCGACCCGTATTATTCGCATCCGGTCGAAGTGGCTGGTATTCTGACCAAGTTTAAACTGGACTGCGCTTCGGTGATCGCCGGGCTTTTGCATGATACTGTGGAGGACACCGACACCACGGTGGAAGAGGTGCGTCAGCTGTTCGGCGACCAGGTGGCCTCGCTGGTGGACGGTTTGACCAAACTGGCGATGATCGAACAAAAGTCCACTTATACCAAACAGGCGGAAAATTTCCGCAAGCTGCTGCTGGCGATGTCGGAAGACATCAGGGTGCTTCTGATCAAACTGGCAGACCGGCTGCACAACATGCGGACGCTGCATTTTCTGGCGCCGGAAAAGCGTACCCGGATTGCCCGCGAAACGCTTGACATTTACGCTCCGCTGGCCGAACGCATCGGCATGCAGGAAGTGAAGAGCGAACTGGAGGAACTGGCCTTTTGCGAGCTTTACAAGGAGGCTCACGACTCCATCATCGCCCGTTTGAACTTCCTGCGCGAGCAGGGCAGCAATCTGGTGCCGAAGATTATTGAGGCGCTGAAAAAAGACATGGAAGACAACGGCGTCAAATGTCAAGTGACGGGGCGGGAAAAAACGCCTTATTCCATCTGGCGCAAAATGCAGCAGAAAAACGCCTCTTTCGAGCAGTTGTCGGACATTATGGCGTTCCGTATCTGCGTTGACGACATTGCCACCTGTTATCAGGCGCTGGGTATTATCCACAGCAAATACCATATGGTGCCCCGCCGTTTCAAGGACTATATTTCAACTCCGAAACCAAACGGTTACCAGTCGATTCATACCGGTGTCATCGGACCGGAAAACACCCGGATCGAGGTGCAGATACGCACTTTTGAAATGCACGAAATCGCGGAAAAAGGCATTGCCGCCCACTGGGCCTACAAACAGGGGCAAAAGGCGGAAGGCAAAAATTTCCGCTGGATCCGCGAGCTGCTGGAGATTTTGGAACGGGCTTCCAACCCGGAGGAGTTTCTTGAGAATACCAAGCTTGAGATGTACAACGATCAGGTATTCTGCTTTACTCCGAAGGGCGATCTGATCGGGTTGCCGGTCAATTCGACGCCGGTCGACTTTGCCTACGCCGTCCATTCTTCGGTCGGCGATACCTGTGTCGGCGCCAAAATCAACGGCGAAATCCGTCCTTTGCGGACGGTGTTGCAAAACGGCGATCAGGTGGAGATTCTGACCTCAAAAGCCCAGCATCCGTCGACGGAGTGGGAACGCTTCGTGGTTACCGGCAAGGCCAAAGCCGCCATCCGCCGTTATGTGCGCTCTTCCAAACGGGATCAGTTTATCGTTCTCGGACAGGAAATTCTTGAAAAAATGTTTAAGAACGAAGGACTGGAGTTTTCGGAAAAGGGGCTGCTGGCGGTGATGCCCAATTTTGAGGCGGAATCGATCAACGACATTTATGCCAAAGTGGGCGAGGGACTGATCAGCGGCTGGGACGTGATGAAAGCGGTTTATCCGGCCTATAAGCAGTCCAAGCTGGAAAAGGTGGTTAAGGCGATCAAGGTTCCCTCATTCCGCAAAATTAAAAAGAAAAATGCCGAACCTCTGAAAATTGAAGGGCTGATTCCGGGGATGGCGATGCATTTCGCCGGCTGTTGCCATCCGTTGCCGGGCGACAGAATCGTCGGCATCGTCACTACCGGCAAAGGGGTGGCGGTTCACCGTGCGGACTGCAAGGCGCTGGAACGTTTTGCCGGCGAACCCGAACGCTGGCTGGACATCGCCTGGGGCGAGGGCGCCGAAAACCAGAGCCATACCGGACGGCTGAAGCTGATGCTCAGCAATGAACCGGGCAGCCTGGGCGAAATTTCCAACATCATGGCGCGCAACAACGCCAACATTTCAAACTTAAACATTGTTTACCGCACGGTCAGCTATTTCGAAATCATGGTTGACGTGGAAGTTAAAAACCTGGACCATCTGAACTCGATAATCGCCGATCTGAAGTCTTCAAAAGCGGTCAGCTATGTTGCCCGGTCGGCCTGAACAGGGGAGAAACGATTTGTTTTTGCGCAAAAGACGGCCGGCGGCGGACGCTCAGATCCAAAGCCGGCGGCGGACGACGGGCTGGCGGCGTTACGAAAAGCGCATGCTGGCCCGGCTCAGCCGGCTGGGCGGAACGCCGTATTCGATTGCCGCCGGTGTCGCCTGCGGGGTGGCCGTTTCCTTTACGCCGTTTGTCGGTCTTCATTTCGTGCTGGCGGCGGCTACCGCGTGGCTGGTGCGGGGCAACGTGCTGGCCGGCATGCTCGGCACCGCCGCCGGCAATCCGTGGACTTTCCCGTTCATCTGGGTTTCCGTGCTTTATACCGGGCGTTTTCTGCTGGGCGAACACGGCCGCGGCGGCATAGAATTTACAAAAGTGTTTGAGAAGGCGATGCACGCGCTGATCACTTTTGACTTTTCTTCGTTCGGGCGAGACGTGTGGCCGGTGGTTTGGCCGATGACGGTCGGCTGCATTCCTTTTTACGTTGCCGCCTGGGGAATCACTTATTATACGGTGAAGAAGTCTTTGGAAAAGATCGGCCGTTTTAAAAAGAGCCGGAACGAAGAGGCGGGCAGGGTATAATGATTATCGGACTGGGAAGCGACATTTGCAACATCCGGCGCGTCGAAAGGGCGTATGAGCGTTTCGGCGAGCGTTTTCTTGCCCGTTGTTTTGGGGCGGAAGAACGGCGGGAGCTGGACGCGATCGGCGGCGATAAGGCGCGTTTTACCGCGTCGCTGGCCAAGCGGTTTGCCGCCAAGGAGGCATTCGTCAAAGCCCTCGGCACCGGTTTTGCCCACGGCATTTCCTGGGCGGAAATCGAGGTGGTGCATCTGCCCGGCGGCCGGCCGGCGTTTAGAGTTTCGGGGCAGGCGGAAGCGGTTTTGAAAAAAATTATTCCCGCCTCGCGGCTGTGGCTGAGTTTGAGCGATGACTATCCGCTGGCGCAGGCCGTGGTAATTATTGAAAGTTGTTAGCTTTTTGTTGCGAAAATAAAAATAAAGGTTAGTATGGCAGAAAAAACAACTGGGAGAAGGAGTAAAATGGAAAAAGAAGAAAATATGTCGGAAACCGTCAAAACGATTATTTACGCGATCGTGATCGCGGTTTTGATCAGGAGCTTTTTGTTTGAGCCGTTCAAAATTCCGTCCGGTTCAATGTATCCGAATCTTTATGTCGGCGATTTTCTGTTCGTTTCCAAATATACTTACGGCTATTCCCGGCACTCTTTCCCCTTCAGCTTTCCGCCTTTTGAAGGGCGCATCTGGAGCAGCGAACCCAAGCAGGGTGACGTGGTGGTGTTCAAGTTTCCGAAAGACAACCGCACCGATTTTATCAAGCGAATCATAGGCATGCCCGGCGACAGGATCAAACTGGAAAACGGCCGCCTTTTTGTCAATGGAAAAATGCTGGAGCGGGTTGAGGGCGAGAACTTTGTGCTGCGCAATCCTTTCGGTCACGCCGAGCGTTATCACCAGTATACGGAAACGCTGCCCAACGGGGTAAAACACAGCATTCTGGAAATTTCCGATGAAGAGAGGGAAGACAATTTTGAAGAGGTAACGGTGCCCGAGGGCAGTCTGTTTGTCATGGGCGACAACCGCGACCGTTCCGACGACAGCCGGGTCAGCGTCGGTTTCGTGCCGATGGAAAACCTGGTCGGCAAGGCGCGCTTTCTGTTTTTCTCCTACGATCCGAACGAAGGGGCCTGGTACAAGCCCTGGACCTGGGCGAAAAAAATCAGATGGAGCCGTCTGTTCAGCAAAATCAACTGAGCTTATATAAACGGCGGAAAGCAATTGCCGGAGAATTGTCATGAAAGAACTGGAAAAAAATCTGCAATATCATTTCAACAATCAGCATCTGCTGCATCAGGCGCTGACGCATACCAGCAAAACCGGAAAACTGTCGGAAAATTATGAACGTCTGGAGTTTCTGGGCGACCGTGTTCTCGGCGTGGCGGTGGCGGAAATGGTCTACCGGGTGTTTCCGGCCGAGCCGGAGGGCAGCCTGTCGCAGCGTTTTATGGCGCTCGTCTGCAAGGAAACGGTGGCGGAAATGGCCCTGAAGCTGGGACTGGACCGTTACATCATGGCCGAAAGCGTCGACGTACACCATAACGACAACGTCTTGTGCGACGTCTGCGAAGCAGTGATCGGCGCGATGTATCTGGACGGCGGCTGTCAGACCGCGATTGATTTCGTGCAGGAACGCTGGCGCCCGCTGGTCGATACTCATACCCGGCCGCCGAAAGATGCCAAAACCCTGTTGCAGGAAGCCGCGCACGAAAAGGGTCTGCCGGCGCCGCGGTATGTGGAGATCGGCCGCGAAGGCGCCGAACACAATCCGGTTTTTCACATGCAGGTGGAAATAGACGGCACGGAGGCGCAAACGGGAAGCGGCCGCAACAAAAAAATGGCCGAACAGAACGCGGCGGAAAAAATGCTGGCGTTTTTGGGAGTAAAACATGGAAAATAACGAACAAAAGCCGACCCGCTGCGGTTTTGTCAGCCTGATCGGCGCGCCGAATGCCGGCAAATCGACGATTACCAACGATTTTGTCGGTTCCAAAGTGTCTATTGTGTCGCCCAAGGCGCAGACGACGCGCACTCTGGTCAAGGGTATCGGCATTTTTGACAATACGCAGATTATCTTTTTGGATACGCCGGGCATTTTCAAGCCCAAGCGGCGGTTTGACCGGTCAATGGTGGCATCGGCCTGGAGCGGCGCCTCGGACGGCGACATTCTGGTACTGGTGGTTGACGCCAGACGCGGTTTTGACGCGGAAACCCGGGCGATCGTCGACGAGCTGAACAAACAGGGGCGCGAAGCGGTGCTGGTTCTGAACAAGACCGATTTGGTAACCGGAGAAAAACTGCTGCCGCTGGCGGCGGAGCTTAACGCCGCCGGAAAATTTGCCGAAACTTTTATGGTTTCCGCCGTAACCGGGGAAGGCTTGCGGGACTTTTATCAATATCTGGCGGATCATTTGCCGGAATCGCCCTGGTATTATCCCGAAGACCATATGTCGGATCTGCCGCTGAGGCTGCTGGCGGCCGAAGTGGTGCGGGAAAAGCTGTTTTTGTATCTGCAGGACGAACTGCCGTATTCGCTGACGGTGGAACCCGAATTGTGGGAACGCCGGTCCGATAATTCCGTGAGGGCGGAAATGACGATTTATGTCGAGCGCGAAGGGCAGAAGAAAATCATTGTCGGCAGGGGCGGCGAGATGATTAAAAAGGTGGGACAGACGGCCCGGCTGGAACTCGAGGAAATGCTTGAAGACCGCATTCACCTGTTCTTGTTCGTGAAAGTGCGGGAGAACTGGAGCGAAGATCCCGCCCGTTATCAGGACTGGGGGCTGGTTTACAACGTATAGACGGCAACGGGGGAAAAACGGTAAAATTACCGTAGCATAATTTATATTATTAGCTTGAGTATTGGCTGATAATCTTATATCAAGTCAGTATAATTGAAAAACTGAAAATTTTTAGAGAGACTTATGGAAGCAAATCTGTTATGAAAGAATCCGGCATTTGGGAGAAGTTTTTTTCGGTTAAAATTTCTCCCCTGAAAACTCATAAAATTGTGAGCATCTGCGGTCTGAAGCTGAAGTTTCGCTGCGACGGAAACCGCAAGGCCCTTGAGAAGCTGCGTGCCACTATCCGCGAAAACAGCGTGCTGATCGTAGAAACAAACACCTGTCATTATGAAGTTATTCCCGGTTATGCCAAATATTTCAGCGAGTTGGGCTATAACGTTGACGTGGCGGTTTATGACGGCGGTCAGCTTGACTTTTTGTGCGAAGCGGTGCCGACGGTGAGGGTGTTCACGCTCGGCGAAAAGGACATGGACAAGCTGCTCGGCGCCGCTCCCATCCGCGCCTATCATTATATTTTGTTCAGTTCCGCCATCAAATATGTTGACGGGGTGGAGGTCAATTCTCCGAAAATGCCGCTTGTGACCAGCTATTACCATAACATTGCCGCCGACCAAAAGAAGATGATTTTCGTCCAGCATCATATGGAACGGCAGGGAATCAACCGCAACCAGATTGCTCTGGCCGATCTGCACAACCGTTATTCCGACAATTTTTACATGGTCAATCCGCATTATTTCGGCAATGTGAAGATTACGCCGAAAAACGACGGAGTGACCGACTTTATCGTTGTCGGCGGAATTTCTCCCCGCCGCAAAAATTATGAGCTGCTGCTTTCTACCGTGCGACGGCTGGCCGCGAGCGGAAAAAAATTCAAGGTTACGCTGGTCGGTTCGGGGGATAATCTGGTTTTTGACGAGGAAATTGCGCCGTATTTTGACATGCGCGGCCGCCTTTCCTACAAGGAAATGTTCACGGCCATGGAAGAAGCCGATTTCTTCCTGTGTCTGCTGGATCCGGAAAACCCGGCGCACGAACGTTACATTTCGACCGGCACCAGCGGCAGCTTCCAGTTGATTTACGGTTTTGCAAAACCGTGCCTGATTCAGAAAAAGTTTGCCGACGCCTATGCTTTTGACAACGGCAATTCCCTGGTCTACGGCACTAACGGCGAGTTGGCGGAAACGATGTTGAAAGCCGTCGACATGCCTGCCGCCGAGTACGGGGAAATACAGGCGCGGCTGATGCTGAAGGCGGAAGACATCCGCCGCCGTTCGCTGGAAAATCTGAAAAAGGTTTTGCGGTCGATAGACGGCGATATATAATTTTCTGCGGAGGCGATGTGACGGAAGAAGAAAAAGGCGAAAAACCGGCCGTCGGCCGGCAGCGGGCGGTGATTTTGAATTTCTGGTGGTCGCTGAATTACGGGGCGATTTTGACCGCTTATGCCCTGCAGCGGGAACTGGAGAAACTGGGCGTTGACAATCGGTTGGTGAATTTTTTGCATGAGTGGTGCCGCGAACCTTTTAAAAACAGTTTTTCCGAGAAATTTGCCGAACGTTATCTGAAAGTGACGCCGCCGTTTGAATCGGTTGCGGATTTGGTTGAACTTAACCGGACGGCAGACGTGTTTATCGTCGGTTCCGATCAGGTTTTTCGTTTGTCTTACAACGCCGGGTACGAATTTTACTATTATCTGCCGTTTGTTGACGCCGACAAGAAGAAAATTGCCTGTACGGCCAGTTTCGGTGCTTCCGAGCTGGAAGGAACGATTGCCGACAGGGAACTGGTCCGTTGTTATCTTTCGGGTTTTGATGCCGTTTCCGTGCGCGAAACCGACGGGCTCAGGTTGTGCGGGGAGGAACTGCGGCGGTCGGATGCGGTTTTGATCCTTGATCCTGTGTTCTGGCCGGCGCCCGGGGAATGGGAAACTTTGATCCGAAATGCCGACGACGGGGAAAAGGATTTCGGACTGACATATGTTCTGGATCAAAACAAAGAAACGGACGCCGTCGCCGCGGCGGCGGAACACCGGTTTGCCGTCGGCAAAGTCATAGACATGGGCAATGCGCAGAAAGACGGGGAAATTACCCTTTCTCCGGAACAATGGCTGTATAACATCAAAAACTGCCGCTATATGGTGACGGATTCTTTTCATGGTGCCTGTTTTGCCATTATTTTCAACAAGCCGTTTATTTGTGTGGCCAACCGGGAACGCGGCATCAGCCGGTTTGAAAGTCTGTTTGACATGCTCGGTCTTTCTTCCCGTCTGGTGAAGAACGGCGAAACCCTCGACGGCCGTGCCGATCTTTTTGAAACGATTGATTATGCGGCGGTCAACCAAAAGCTGGCGGCGGAAGTTGCGCGGTCGCGCCGCTGGATGGCGGAAGCTTTGCAAAAACCGAAGGCGCCGCAGAGTTTTGAAAGTGAAATGACGGCTTTTATGATGCAGCGACTGAGTCTTGCCGGCTGCCGGATCCGCAGTCTGGAAGAGAGAACGGAGGAGATGGGGCGGATGATGATCAAAGCCGGTCTGCTCCGGCCTTACCGGGTGCGTTATTGGCGCAACAGGCTGCTGGCGGCGCTGACTTTCGGAAAAATGCGGAAGAAATACAAAGCTAAAAGTAAAGAATGCCGGCAGAAAATCGACTGCCTGAAAAAAGTTTTGAAAGGCGGAAAATAAACTTTCTCCGGCCGACGAATCGTTTCGGCATTCAAATGCCCGGTCCGGAAGCTGCGAACGCTCAGTTCCGAGGATAGGGGCGGCTCCAAAAGACGGGAGGCAAGTCTGCCGGATCGGTCGAATGCTCGTTTCCGTTTATTTATGTAAAAATTTGAATCGTAAACGCGCCGCGGCCGGGTCGGAGAGCGCCGGAGATGTCGTGCCGCCGAAAGAAAAATGCGGTGCGTCAGACAAAGAGCGTGGGCAAAAACGGTTACTTGAGAAAATTCCGCAAGGTGCCGGAGCGTTTCGTCGCGGGTGTCGGGGTTGCAGGAAAACGGATGCGCCGGGCCGGAGAGCGCCGGAGGCGTTTCTTCTGACAGAAAAAAACGGATTTGCCGGGGGCGAACGCTTTAGCGTCGGGATAATACCGCCCCATATTTTTAATTATACTCAAACACGTTTGCTAGCAAAGATGAAAACAATGCAGACAGCATTGCTCATGTCTTTGACTGTAGTCAAGCCGTTAGGTTTGCGGCTATTGCAAAATCCCCGGGTTTTCCCGGGGATATTTATTGCAGACGATTTGTTGTTGCTTATTTCTTTTCCCAGTTGTTTAATATCCAGGAAGATGAGTTAGCCTTATTTTCGCCGCCGATGCCGAATTCAAGCGAAACGTTACAGCTTTTGCTGGTTTCCGTTTCCGGGATGTTTTCGCGGGTGCGGTCGCCGCCGTTGGCAAAGACCAGTTCGGCATCCGGAAACTGCTCGCGTACCAGCCGGATGCCGTCGCCGGCTGAATTGTCGTCATCATTGAAAGCCAAAACCTTTATTACGTTTTTTAAGTTTTCGCAAATAGTTTTGCGGGTGTGGAAGTTCATAAAATTTTTGCCTTTTTTGCGGCACAGCCACGCATCGGAATTGAGCAGCAGAATTACGCCGTCGCCCCGGCGTGCAGCTTCGTTGATCATGGCGATGTGTCCTTCGTGGATGGGGTCGAAACCGCCGCTGACAATGTAGTATTTCATAGTAACCTCGTTTATGGATGAAATTATAGAGTTTTTTTTAAAAAAGTGAATTAGTTTTTTTCTTCTTTTCTCGTTTCTGCGTTTTGCTTGAGATATTCGTGAAAACGGCGGCAAAATTGTGACTGAAACCCGAAAAATTCCTGTTTCAGCTTTTTGTCGGTTGATGAGGGGAGAAAATTGTTGCGGATACAGTTTTCTATTTTGGCAACGCATTCGTCAACCGTTTGGGCAACGTCAAATCCGAAACGTTCTTTTCCTCTCCACGGTTCGGCCGTATCTTGCGGATAATTGTAGCGGAGGCAGTCGTCGGCATCCGGAATTTTCATGAATATGACCGGTTTGTCCTGAATCATGAAATCAAAGCACATGGAAGAAAAGTCCGTAATCAGCAAACCGGCTTTTTTCTTGATATCTCCGATTTCTTCTTCAGGCACCAGCCGTATGTTGCCGAGAATGGAGATGTTTCTTTGCGAGATGGAGTGGTGTTGGGCAATGTTCAGTTCTATGTTGTTTTTTTCCAGCAGCTGCCGCAGTCCGGGATGATTGATGAACGCGTCGATCGTTTTGATATAGGTGCAGTCTTCCATGTTTCGCAGTCTGAAAAGGTAACGGCGATAGGTGAAATAAACGAAAATGCTTTTGGGGGAATTGTTGCGTGCGGCAGGCAGCAGACGATCCCAGCGGAACAGGCCGTTGGTGATGATGTTTTGAGGCAGATAGTTTCCCCGCCTGATGAAAATTTCCCGCTCAATGTCGTTGCTGACCATAACCTTGTTGAAAATGTTTTGTCCGTACAGGTTGGGAGAAATGTAGTTTTCTTTAAAAAAAGTTATGCCGTGCTGGGTTAAAATCAGTTCAATTTGTTTGGATTTGTACAGCATTTGATAGATTTGAGGGTTTGCGTTTATTAAATTTTGTCCGCATTCCAGGATGCAGCGGGTTTTATAAAGCAGTGCGGCAATACGAAAGCCGGACGGGCTTTTTTCTGGATATGTAATAATTTTGTCTTTATATTTTTTGCAGAGTTTCGGACAGCTCGGGTTGCGGGAGTTGATAACGTAATATGCCCGTAAGGGGCTGTCTTTTTGCCGGTCCATGTATTCAAAGAAACTGAAGCCGTCAAGCGGTTCCATTTTTTCATCAAAAATGTTGTCCAGAATGAGAATAACATTCCGTTTCTTTTTGCAGTTGATTGCGTATTTCAGCACATTTTTACCGATGAAGCCGAAATTTCCGCAAGTGAAAACGGGAATGCCGAAAAATAATACTTTTTTCTGTTTAAGGGTGATTATCTTTATTCCCAGAATATAAAGTTTCAGACTTGATGAATTTTTTTTGATTTTTATCAGCGGCAACAGGCCGAATAAGTAGATTTTTGTGATGTTTTGCATCGTAGTCATTCCTTTTGTCAGTTGATTTTTTGGGGAAGATTTTTTCTTTTGGTTTGACGCTTTCCACGGGCAGAAAAAACGCACCATCTTCGCGGGAAGAGAAAATATTGTGTTCAGGTATAGTTTGCAGAGGCTGTCTGACGGCAGCCACTTACCGGCAGAAACGACAAATTTTAAGCGGTGAAGAGGGGGGACGAAGCGGTAGTACCATTTAATGTTGCTGTATACAAAGAAAATAAAGTTTTCTTTTAATTCCCGGGTTAAGCCGTTTTCTTTCAGGTATTCGGAAATTTCCGAAAAAACGGTGTATATGTAGAAGTGACGATCGGAAAATGTGCGGACGGAACTTTGTTTCCTGATCAGGTAGCAGTAGGAAAAAATGTTAACGTAAGAAACGGTTGTCGCTTCCAGCAGGGCGCGCAAGCCGAACATGACGTCTTCGTACAGCTTGCCCGGTGCAAACTTTATTTGTTTTTCTTTTATGAATGATGTTCGGTAGATTTTGTTGCAGCTGTAGTGGGGTGAGACCAAGACCGTTTGCCGGATTTCTTCGGGGGAAAGTATTCCTTCGGCCGGCTGCATGTCTTGCCAGACCGGGAGGCCGTCCGTCAGGGAGCATTTTTTTAACATTCTGAATTTTTTTTGTGTTTTTGTCAGCTCGTCATATTTGGTTATGTGGCAAAGCGATATGTCTGCATTATATAGACAGGCTGAGTTCAGCAACCGTTCGTACATTTCCGGTTCGACAAAGTCGTCAGAATCAATAAAAGTCAGATATGAGCCGGCGGCGGCTTCAATACCTTTGTTTCTTGCCGTTCCCTGTCCCCGGTTGGGCTGACGGATAATTTTTACGCGGTTATCCTTTTCGGCGTATTGCTGCAAAATCTGAAGAGAGCCGTCGTCAGATCCGTCATCAATACAGATCAGTTCCAGTTCTTTAAGAGATTGTTCCAAAACGGAAGATATAGTTTTTTCCAGATACTTTTCCGAATTATAAACCGGCATGATGACCGATAGTTTTAGCATTAGATTCTCCGCATATTTAAAATGATCCTTTTTTCTACGCTAAAACAAAAAGATGCGGCAAACTTTCCCGAATATGCAAAATTTGTTCAAAAATAATTATTTAGGTGACTTTTGATAAAACTTTTGGTATGTTGCTTTCTGTAGCAAAAAAAGGATCCTTTTTTTTCTGCTTTTTTTTCACAAGATTTTTTTGCGGAAGTCTCTTTCCCGAAAGGTGAAAGAGTTTGTTTTTTTTCATAATGAATTTGAAAATTCACTTTTTGGTAAAATATATAAAATATACTTATAACAGTTTTTTTACGTAAAGGGTATTTCAATGGCAGACAAGATACCGACCGCGCTGGTTTCCGATTTTGACGGTACCGTCAGCGACGATGATTTTTTCAATTATGTCAGCCGTCGCTGGCTGGGCGAAAAAGCGCTGGATCCTTGGCGGGAGTATATGGAAGGAAAAAAGACGCACTTTGAGGCGCTAAGGGAAATTTTTGCTTCTCTCAGAGTTGCACAGCCGGCGTTTGACGATTTTATCCGTGAGATTAAAGTCGACGAAAGTTTTTTTACCGTTGCCGATTATTGCCGCCGGCGGGATATTCCGGTTTATATCTGCTCGGCCGGCTGCGACTATTATATTGACAAGCTGATCGGAAAAGAGATGGCCGAGTGCCGGGTGAGGCTGGTAGCCAATCGCGCGGTCTACAGTCCCGAAAACGGATTGGTGATGACGCCTCCGCCCGAAAACAGTCCCTTTTATGATCCGAACACCGGTATCAGCAAGGCAGCTATTGTTGCTTATCTGCAACGGCGGGGTTACCGTGTCGTTTATTGCGGTGACGGGATGCCGGATGTGGCTGCGGCTGCGATCGCCGACGTTGTGTTTGCCCGTAAAATGCTGTTGCTGCAATGCCGGCAGCTGCATATTCCGGCGGAAGAGTTGAAAGATTTTAATCAGGTGTACCGCTTTCTGAAAGGAGAAAAGCAATGAAAAAGTCTTCCCCTTACGTTATGACCAGCCGTCAGATCAACATTCCCTATCTGCTCAAAATCGGGGAAGGGAAAATCGCCAAAATCGGCAAATATTTGTTTGATAAGGATATGACGGGAATTGCCCTGTTCTGGGGCGAAGGTATGGAAAAAATGCTCGGCGCCCGGCTGAAACGAGGGTTGGACGAGCATGGCATTGAAATTTTGTCGGAAGACACAGTTTCTTCGATTGCGGTGGAAGATATTACCGCAACGGCTTTTTCTCTGCCGGCCGGTGTCAAAGCGGTGGTCGGCGTCGGCGGCGGCAAAGTGCTTGATTTTGCCAAATATACCTCGTATTTGCTGCGGCTGCCCTATATCAGCGTGCCGACTTCAATGTCAAACGACGGCTTTTGTTCGCCAACTTCGTCGTTAACGGCCGGCGGCGCGCGCAAAACCGTTAAGTCGGCCATTCCTTACGGAGTGGTGATTGATCTTGACGTGATAGCCGGTTGTCCGAAGAGTTTTCTTTATTCCGGTGTCGGTGACATGATTGCGAAAGTGAGCGCGCTGTGGGACTGGAAAGCGGCGTTTAACCGCGGATACGAGCGTTTTAACGACTTTGCCTCGATGATGTCTTACAATTCGCTGGATCTGTTGTTTCTTCGCCATAGCAGTGATCCGGCGTCGCCGCGTTTTCAGCGCAGTCTGGCAACTTCGCTGCTCTATAGCGGCATTGCCATGGAAATTGCCGGCACCTCACGCCCGGCCAGCGGGTCGGAACATCTGATTTCGCACGCTCTGGACGAACTGGCTCAAAAGCCGAAAATGCACGGGCTGCAAGTGGGAACGGCAGCGTATCTCTGCGCCATGCTGCAGGAAAATCCGGAAACGGGCGGCGTTCGCGATATTTTGGCAGCCACCGGTTTTTTTGATTTTGTGGCGGCAGATCCTTTTGACAAAACGGAATTTATCAAGGCGATTGAGCTGGCACCGACGATCAAGGACGATTATTATACCGTTCTTTCCGAGCCGGAGAGTTTGGGCCGGGCGGTCCGTCTGCTGGAAGAAGACGAAATTTTGCGGCGGCTGGTCAAATGACGATCTGCCAGGGGCGTTCCGGCGTTTTGAAGGTGCCGGACAAAAGCGCGGCCATGTAGGCGGTGACGGTCTTGTTGTCAAATTCCCGGTAAAAGGCTTCGTATCCTTTGCGGGCGGCTTTCATGCGGGCGTCGGCATTGTTTTTGTAAAAGGCCAGTTTGTCGTAAAACTCCTCTTCGCTGCCGTAAAAGGCGGCGCCGTCTTCGGGAATAATGTCGGCAAAACCGGTCGCACGGTCGATCAGCGCCAGTTCGCCGTTGCCGATGATGTGAGCGAGACGGTCCGAACTGTACAGGTAAACGTCGTTGTAGCGGCTGAGGTTGAAGCCGATGCCGGCTTTTTTGAAAGCGTCGAGATAGTCGGCGCCGTGCAGAGGCGGACGTCCGCGAAGGCCGCCGAGCAGCCACCTGATCCCCGCTATCCTGTTTTCGCTTTCGCTTAAAATTTCTTCTGTTTCCTTGTCTTTTCCGCAAAACTGGCGGCGGCCGGTGTTGGTGCAGAGAAGAACGTCAAAAGGCAGTATCCGTTCGGCGAAAGCGGTGCCGGTTTCAATGGCGGCGTCGGCCATGTTGGGGAGATAGGCAACCGGTTTGCCGTTTTTTTTGAACATGCCGAGCATTTTTCTGTCGCCGGTTGAAATCATGGTGAGGTCGACGACTTCCAGCCGCTCGTTTAAGGCGTTGACGTTGCGTTTGCTCTCCGGGGTGACGGCGTCGCAGTTCCATTGCATGACTTTTATGCCGGGCAGCGTTTTTCTGATTTTCAGGATGGTTTCGTTTTCCACGGTGTTGGCATGCCCGAGCAAAATTGCGTCCGGTCGGGTGGTGCGGCAAAATTCGAGAAGATGTTTGTTCAAACGCCAGCGGCCGAGGGCGTTCATGTGGCCGAACCCGAACATACGGCACAGGTCGCGGTCGGCATAGTTGATGACTTCAAACCCGTTTTTGATCAGCCCGGAAGTGATTTTTACCGGAAAACCGCACTGGAAACAGCCTTTGAGGCGAAGCGAATTGAAATTGGCGATATGCAGAATGCGGGTCATTTGTTTTTGTTCCATAATTTTAAGGTGATGTTGATGTCGGCAATAACTTTCAGCAACGGCTGCAGGATCCGCGGCGCGGCGCCGGCGGCGCTGAAGCGCACGGCAACGAGCGGCAGTTTGCATTCGATCGCGATTCCCATGCGGTGATGCCCCTGGTTGACGGTGTCCTTGATGCCCATCATCCTCAGCAGCATGACGTCAAGCGGAAAGTTGTCGTCATATCCCCGTTTCATCGAATTGTAGAGTTCGTCGTACTGGCGTTTGCGTTCGGCTTCGTCGTAGTAAAACAGCGGGTTGCTGAACACGTAGGCGTTTTCTTTGGTGCGGATGTTGCGCTCGATTTTGAGTTTGCGGATTTCAAGCGGGGCAATATGATATATGTTGGAGGAAAAAATCTTGTAGCGGGCGCGAAGCGGCTTGACGAAGACGGTGATAAAGTCGAAGCGGCCGATTTTGCTGAAAAAGGCAAAACGGACGGGAACGGAGGAAGCGTTTTCCGCAAGCGCACGGCGGACGGCGTCGCGTCCCGAAAGCAGGGTATCGGTCTGGCCGTTCTGACTGTCGCCGATCAGAACCGTGATTTCGTCTTTTACGTGTTGCTGCAGGTCCGCGGGAGTATCCGCCAGAGCGGCGATGTCGGCGGGTGAGACGGGGTATAGTTCTGATGACAGGCATAGTTCGCGCATAAGTTTCTCCTTAACCGCGGAATTATAAGATGTTGTGCCAAAATAATCAAATCAATAATTGATTTTATCAAGCCATTTTTATTGCGGCCGGTCCGTGTTTTCTGTTGTGCGGGGGCTGTTTTTGTGTTAAACTTCAAATATATAGAAAATATAATTATGAAACGGGAGAAGGATTATGACAGGCGATGCTGCAAAGAGGACTTTTGGCGAGAACTTCCTTCTTGAACTGCAGAAGGCGGAGAGCAGGGGGTTGTTGTTTGCCGTGGTGGAAGATACCGCCGCGCGTTTTTATCCGCAGTACAATCTGGAGGTTCAGCTCGGCAAGTTATCCGACTTTGATTCGGTGGCGGTTTATCAGGACAAGCTGGCGCGGGTGCGGATAGAATACAATGCCAAGGCGGTTCGGGACATTCATCAGCGGCTGGTAGGGCTGACCAACTTCGGCGAAGACAATTACAAATACAAGGAAAAGATCATTCGCAAGCTCAATCTCCTGATCAACAATCATCCCGCGTTGGACGAGATTGTTTATATAGCAATGGCTTCTTACATCGCCCGCGGTTACGGCAACGCCGAAAAGTTCAAACGCGAACTTAAGGAGCATATGAAAGACAACCGTCCGGCCGACGGCGTTTCCAAAATGCTGCCGATCAGCTGCGAAGCCGACGTGTGCAGTGTTTAACCAAATTTAAATGCAGCCTGTTTTACAATAGCTCCCGAGGATCAACAGAGGGAGCTTTTTTATGATTATCAAGACGATCGGCATTATGACCGGCAATTCGCTTGATGCCGCGGACGCGGTGCTGAGCGTTTTTGACGATGACGGCGGCGTTTGCGACCTGGCTGCTTTTTCGCTGCCTTATCCGCCGGCGCTGCGGGAGCGTTTTCTGCGGTTGAAAGAAAACATAAAATATTATGTTTCGATGGCGGAAACGGCGGCCGATCCCTTGTTTGCCGCAACGGTTGAGGCCTATACCCGTCTGGTTGCGGAAACGGTCAACCGCCTGCTGGAAACAAGCGGTGCCGACAAAAGGGAAATTGCGGCGATCGGTTTTCACGGGCAGACCTGTGACCATTTTCCGCCTTCGGCGGCCGGCGGCAGCGAACCTTATACGCTGCAGGTGGGCGATCCGCGGCTGCTGGCCGATTTGACCGGTATTCCGGTGATTTACGACTTTCGCTCCGACGATCTGATGAACGGCGGCGAGGGGGCGCCGCTGGCGCCTTTGCACAACCGCCGCATTGCCCGTATGATGCAAAACAAAGGCTTTGATTCGGTTGCCTTTTGCAACGGCGGAAACACCGGCAACATTGCCGTTATCGGCAGGGAAGAGGGAAGCAAAACGTCTGCCGTTGCGGGCTGGGATACCGGACCGTTCAATCATCTGCCGGATCTGCTGATGCGGGAATATCGGGGTCTGCCTTTTGACGAAAACGGCGCCTTCGGCCGCGGCGGGCAGATTCGTCCCGAACTACTGCGGCGGCTGTTTAACGAAGCGGCGGTAACCGCCGGCGGAGAAAACTTTTATCTGCGCCGGCCGCCGAAGTCCTCGGATCCCCGCTGGTACAGAAAGATTTATGACGAAAATCTTTCCTTTGCCGACAATCTGCGGACGGCCGAATATTTAAGCGCGTACGGCTTTGTCTATAATCTCCGTTACGTACCCCCGGCAATGTCGCTGCCATCGCTTTATCTTTTGTTCGGCGGCGGCTGGAAAAATCCGCTGGTGCGCGGGGATTTTGAAAGTCTGCTGCAGGGGAAAGGGGTAATCCTGCCCGAGCATAAGGAAGTGTTTGCCGCCGTTTATGCCCGGTTGCCGAAAAAAACGACGGCGGATTGGGCCGACAAATTCGGTTTTTCAGGCGAATATATGGAAGCGCGCATTTTTGCCGACATGGCCTGTTGCAAAATTCTCAACCGGCCGTTTTCGCTGCCGGAAACAACCGGCTGCCGCACGCCGACGGTCGGCGGTATTTACGTTCTGCCGGACGGGGGCGGCGATTATCTGCTGACGGAACTGCTGCAACGCTGCGGCAATCCGGCGCGGCCGGAAAAAAATCCGCTGTTGTGGAGCCGCGCGGCCAAAGGCTGGCAGAAGTCATTTGCGGCAGCGGGCGAGAATGTCTAGTCCGCGGTCATAAAACGGCGTTTCCACCCGGCTCATGCCGAGCAGGGTATGAAAGACGTTGTCGTGCGAAAAGGCTTCGGAACGGATTTTGCGCACACAGTCGATGTCCAGTCCGTTGGCCTCGGCATACCCTTCGGAAAACCAGAACATGGCGGGAATGTGCTTTTGTACGTCGGGAGCTTCGTCATAAGGGGCGGAGTGCAGATAAACGCCGTTTTCACCGAGAGATTCCCCGTGGTCGGAGGTGAAGAAAAAGGCGGTGTCGTATTCATCCGACAAGGCTTTTAATTCGTCGATGGTGCGGGCCAGCATGTGCGAAGTGTAATAAACGGTGTTGTCGTATGTGTTTCTCAGTTCGTCCAGCGTGCAGTCCTGAAGAAATTCCCTGCGGCAGACGGGACGGTAAATTTCAAACTCTTTGGGGTAGCGGAGCGCATACAGCGGACCGTGGCTGCCGCGCTGGTGGAGAACGACCAGGGCCGGACGATCGAAACTGCGGACTTTTTCGGCAAAGTCGGTCAGCAGAATTTCGTCGGGACATTCCTTGACGTTGCAGAATCTTTCCTGTTCAATGCGGTTGCAATTGTCCTTGCAGTCGGTGTTGTTTTCCCGCCACAGCAGTTTGTAGCCGGCGCGGCTGATGACGTCGAGCACGTTTTCGGTGTATCTTTCGCTTTCCGGCTCGAATTTTTTGCGCGGGTAAGGGGAAAAGATGCAGGGCAGGGAAACGGCGGTGGCAGTGCCGCAGGAATAAAAATTGTCAAAGTAGACCAGTTCGTCCGCATATTTTGCGAGCGGTTCGTTGGTCGGCCGTTCGTATCCCGAAAGGGAAAAACTGGCGTCGCGGGCGGATTCGCCGATAACGACCACGATCAGGGCGGGCTTGCTTCCTTCTTTTTGCGGCAGCATGCGGGCGCCTTCGGAAATTGTCTTCAATTCTATTCCCCAGTATTTGGCCTTTATTTTGACGACCGAGATGACGGCGCCGATGTAATTGACGGGGATCAGCGCGTTTTTCAGATGTTTGTGTTCTTTAAGCGTGTCGGGGTTGTGCAGCAGGCCGCCGCCGATAATGCCGCCGGCAACGAGGGCAAAAATCAAACCTTGCGTCAGCTTGCCTTGGGCGTCGGCTTTCAGCGGTTTGAACGCGATGTCGGTTTTATAGATTAGATAAGAAGGGATAATTCCGAGCAGTATAAGATATAAGGCCATTTTAAGATTAAGCAAATCCGCCACTTCGTAAACATCTGTCTGGATAACGTTCATCAGCATAATCTTGTCGATGACGACGCCGTAGGCGTTCATGAAATAAAGCGCGGAAGCGTTAAGTAGGCAGAAGACGATTGCCAGCGGCTTGACCAGCGGGCGGACAAAAAGAACAGAAAGAGCTATGTTCAGAACAAGAAAAATGCAGACGACGATCAATGCCGCCGCAACAAACGAGCGGTCTTTTTCATAAACGGCGTTTATGAACGGGATATTGTAAGCCGCCATTACAAACAGAGCGTAGATAAAATTGAAACGGGAAGAAGAAAGCTGCCAGAAGTATTGAGGTAGTTTGATGAAAGACATTTTGTAGTTCCTTGAAGTTGTTGGTGGCGGGCGGTCAGAACAGTTCCCCCTGCGGATTGTTGTTCAGCGCGGCGATTGCTTCTTTAACGATGGCGACGGAAACGGCGCGTTTGTATGCCAGCGAAATGTTGTCGATTTCGTTAACCAGTTTTTCGGCATAGGCGAACGAACGCTGCATGTTTACCAGTATATACCTGATGATGTCAAGCGAAACGGTGATCTGCCGGTCCATAAAAAGCTTGATGATGAGTGCCGAGAGCAGTTCGTCGTCGGGTTCCGAGATTTCAACCGAAGGAATGATGTTCAGCCTTGAGCGCAGATCGGGCAGCCGGATGTCGAGCCGGGCGGGCGCGCGGCGGGACGTGAACAGGATGTTGCCTCCTTCGTTGCGGTAGAGGTTGTAAAGATGGAACATTGCTTCTTGATCAATCTCTTCGCTTAAGTTTTCCACCACCAGACAGCGGTGGCGCTCAAACAGCAGCGGCGGCAGTTCAAGCGTGATTTTGCCGGCTTCGATCCGCGGAATCTGATAAGGGTAATGCGTAAGCACCGACACCTTGTCGGAAAAAATGTGGGTCAGGTGGGTTTTTCCGCAGTTTTCCGGTCCGTAGACGCAAAGCGCGAAAAAAGGCCACTCCGGCCACCGGTCGACGGCGGCAAAGGCTTCGGCGTTGCAGGAAGAAACGATAAAGTCTTCCCGGCCCATGTAAGGGCGGTGGGGAAATTCCAAAGACAGCTGATTTTTGCCGGTCATGGTTTTCTATTCCTTGTTCAACACGTCAAATATCTTTTTGGTCAGGTCGCCGAGGCTGAACGGTTTGGCCATGAATTCGACCCGGTCGGCGGCGGAAAGTTCGTTTCGGGCAATTTCTTCCGAATAACCGGAAGCAAGAATAATCTTAATTCCGGGGATCAGTTCCTTTACCCGGTGAGCCAGTTCAATGCCGTTTAAGCCCGGCATGACCATGTCGGTAACGAGCAATTGAAAGTTACGTTCCTTTTCCAATTGTTCTAGCGCATTTTCGGCCGAATTGCAACCGATAACTTCGTAGCCTTTTTTCTTTAAGGCACGAACGGCAAAGCTTCTGACCGAATCCTCGTCTTCAACGAAAAGGATGCGGATGCCGGTATGCAGACCGCCGTCGTTCGGGTTTTTGTCGATTGCCGAAACGTTCAGGCCAAAGATAAATTTCTGGTTTATCGGCAAAGAGGCGGCGTTTTGCTCTCTTACCGTCATTACCGGCGAACCGTCGGCAGAAGTTACTTCCGGCCGGCGGACGGCGTTTTCTTCCCCATCGGTGTCGGTATTGTGTTCAAAACGCGGCAAATGGATCAAAAAAGTGGTGCCTTCGCCAACTTTGCTGTCCACCCGGATAAAGCCTTCGGTCTGACGGACGATACCGTAGACCATGGCCAGACCGAGCCCGGTGCCGGAACCGACGACGTTTTGTTTGGTGGAGAAGAAGGGTTCGAAAATGCGGCTCAGATTTTCTTCCGCAATGCCGCAGCCGGTGTCGGAAACTTCGATAACCACAAATTCGCCGGGTTTGATGGTTTCCTCGCCGAACGGGCGGGGGTGGGTGATTTTTTCGGTGCGGGTGCTGATGGTCAGCGTGCCGCTGCCGTTCATGGCGTCTTTGGCATTAACCGCCAGATTGATGATGACCTGAGAAAACTGAACGGGGTCTACGCGGATGTAGCCGAGGTCTGCGCCGTGATGAAACTTCAGGCTGATTTTTTCGCCGAGAACCCTTTTCAGCATCTGGCTCAATTCCATGAAGTTTTCGGTGACGTCGATCAGTTTGGGCTGCAGCGGCTGCTTGCGGGAAAATGCCAGCAGTTGGCGCACCAGACCGGCGGCGCGGTTGGCGTTGTTTTTAATTTGAATAAGGTCAGCAAACGAGGGGTCGCCGATGCCGTGGCGCTGCAACAGCAGGTCGCAGAAACCGATGACCGCGGTCAGGAGGTTGTTAAAGTCGTGGGCGACGCCGCCGGCCAGTTGTCCCATCGCCTGCATTTTTTGCGCCTGGGCGAATTTGATTTCGAGGTTTTTCTGTTCGGTGGCGTCGACCAGATAGATGACGAAACCGGCCGTCGGTTCGCTGCCGTAAAGGCTTTTCATCGGCGAAACGTAGGAAAGGGCAACCTTCGGCCCTTTGATCAGCGCCAGCTCCATGGAAGCGGATTTCTTGACGCCGCTTCTGATGTTGTCCAGTTCTATGCCGAGACCGTGACGGTCTGATTTCTTGATAAAATCCATCAGGTTGGCGTTGATCAGTTCAATGCCGTCCGCTTGCCGCAGAAAGGCTTCCGCCTGCCGGTTGCATTCGCGGATAACGCCTTCGTTGTTGATAAAAACAATGCCGACGGGCGCGAAGTCAAACAGCCAGCTGATTTTATCGACGGCGAGTCCGAGCTGCCGCCGGAGCAGATCGTCGGTGGGCAGATTGCAGACGACGGCGCCGCGGATTTTGATTTCGTTTTTTTCACGGAAGCTGTCCTGACAGAGAAAAGCTTCTTTGTCTTTGCCGTATTTGTCGGTAAAATGTACGGTTTTGTTCCATTTGCGGCAGGGGGGAACCGGTGAGTTGGGGCTCAGCAGTTCTTTCAGGTCGGTGCCGATCAGCCGTTCGCGGTCGGTTTCCAGCATTTTGGCGAAGGCATGGTTGCAATATTCGACGGTCAGACTGCGGTTGCAGATGTAAAGGCCGACCGGCAGATCGTCGGTAAAGTCGTGGAGGCCGCGTCGTTCTTCGCGGAAAATCTGTTCCAGATTGTGTTCGTTGGTAATGTCGCGGAAACTCCAGTAGAGAAAGGTGTCTTTGCGGATTTTTTTCAAAGCCAGCGAATTTTCGAACAAGTCGGTTTTTTTTAGGGAAAGCGGCCGTAAAATAACCTCAAACCAGGTTTCGTTTTCCGGTTCGGAACCGAGTTTGAGCGAGAGAGTGACTTTTTCGCCGGAAAGATTTTGAAAGGCGTTCTTCAGCCGCTGAAAGGCCAGCGGATTGTTACGGTTGTCGGCAGACAGGCGGTTTTGCAGAAAGGCCAGAATGCTGCCTTCTCCGAACAGTTCTTTGGCCCGGTCGTTTTCAATCACCACCCGCCCGAGCGAGTTGTCAATGCGTTTGGCCTGACTGCTTAAGCGAATGATTTCATTGGCAAAGCCGCCGTAACTGATGGCTTTTTCGCCGGCTTTCAAGGTCAACAGCGACAATGCGAGCGCAAAAACGGTGATTGCCGCCGTCAACCCCAAAAGCAAAATCAGATGCTGCGGAAAAACGATTGACAGAATCAGCGCCGCGGTCAGGGCGACCAGCGAATAGGCCAATCCGATCAGTCTTTTTTGCAAAAGCCGGTCCGGCCGGGATATTTTGACGTTCTGCAGCATCTGCGGGGCAAAGTCCTAAGTGGTTACGTCGGCCTCTTTTTTGCCCGTGCGTTTTTCGATTTCGGCCAGTTCGGCGGCGATTTTCAGCAGTTCGTCGACCATCTGCCGCGGTTCGGCGTCAAGCTCGCTACGGCTGAACTTTTCAATGTAGACGCGCAGCGTCGCACCGCTTGAGGAAGTGCCCGACAGACGGTAGACAATGCGCGAACCGTCGGTAAACAGAATGCGCAGACCGTTTTGGGTCGAGGAGTGGTCGACCGGATCGTTGTATACGAAAGCTTCTGCTTTGGCAACTTCGTAAGAGCCGAGTTTTTGACCGTTCAGCGGCGGCAGTTTGGCTTCAAGGTCGCTCATCAGCTTGTTGGCCGTGTCGGTCGGAATGCCGTCAAAATCAAAACGCAGATAATAGCTACGGCCGTATTTCCGCCAGTGTTCGCGGGTGATTTCTTCCACGCTTTTGCCGGTGGCGGCTATGATGTTGAGCCAGAACAGAACCGCCCAGATGCCGTCTTTTTCGCGGATATGGCTGGAGCCGGTGCCGAAGCTTTCCTCGCCGCAGAAAGTGATGCGTTTGGAATCCATCAGGTTGACGAAATATTTCCAGCCGGTCGGCACTTCGTAATAGCCGATGTTGCGGGCGGAGGCCACGCGGGCTACGGCAGTCGAAGTGGCCATTGATTTGGCAACGCCGTAAATGCCGCCTTTGTAGGCCGGAATAAGGTCATAGTTGTCGGTTAAAATGGCCAGGCTGTCGCTCGGCGTAACAAAGAATTTTTTGCCGAGGATCATGTTGCGGTCGCCGTCGCCGTCGTTGGCGGCGCCGAAGTCCGGCGCGTCGTCGGCATACATGATGTTGACCAGTTCTTTGGCATAAACCAGGTTGGGGTCGGGGTGAAGCCCGCCGAAGTCCGGCTTGGGCACGGCGTTTAAGACCGAGCCTTTGGCCGCGCCGAGGATTTCCTCGAAAATGCGGATGGCATAGGGACCGGTTACCGCGTTCATGGCATCAAAACGCATGGTAAAGCCATTGGCAAACATTTTTTTGATCAGTTCAAAATCAAAAATCTTTTCCATCAGTTCGACATAATCGCTGATCGGATCGACGATTTCGATTTCCATACCCTCAAGGTTTTGTGTGCCGAGACGGCTGAGGTCAATGTCGACCGCGTCGACGGTTTTGAATTCGGAAATGGTTTGGCTGACGGCAAAAATTCGGTCGCTGACCCGGCTTGAGCACTGGCCGCCGGTTTCGGTGGCGAATTTGATGCCGAAGTCGCCGTTTTCGCCGCCCGGGTTGTGGGAGGCGGAAAGTACGAATCCGCCGTCGGTGCGGCGTTTTAAGATCATGTTGGAGGAAGCCGGCGTCGACAAAAAGCCGTTTTGGCCGACGATCAGTTTCTTAACCCCGTTGGCGGCCGCCATCTTGATCAGTTTCTGGATGGCGATGCTGTTGTAAAAACGGCCGTCGCCGCCGACGACAAAGGTTTTTCCCGCCGGGTCGATGGTGTTGAAAATGCTTTGCAGGAAGTTTTCGAAGTAGTGTTCCTGCATTACGACTTTGGATTTTTTCCGCAAACCCGCGGTGCCCATTTTCTGGTCCGTGTAAGGGGTGGTTGCAATCACTTGTATCATAATCTCTCCTTAAAAATACGTGTTGACATGATAGTTGACAATTTAACACCGTTTGGTGCCAACTCAAGAGAAAGCTCGGTTTTACTAACCGCTATTTTAAGCCGGTGCGGATCAGGGGCAGATGAATTCGGCCAGGCTTTTGATTTCTTGCTTGGCAGCGATATGGGAAACGCTTAAGCGGCATTTTAAGGCTTCGTGGCTGAGATCCAGCACCGTCAGCCCCTGCAAAAACAGTTCCTTGTAGATGACGCGGTCGCGGATCGCCGGCGCCACGCGGAAGCCGTAGGTTTTGGCTGCTTTTTCCAAATAGCCGAAAACCTGGTTTTTGTTGCGGGAATTGAGTGAAGATATTTTGTTGCCGACGACGATCCAGTTGAGCATCGGTTTGCCGAGCGCGGCCAGATATTTTTTTACTTCCCATATGTATTGGGCGTAACGGCCGGCGTGGCGGTCGTCGGGGTGTGCAAAGTCAATTTCGGAAATGACGTTTAAGTCGATCAGGCTGTCGGACATCGGCGTGATCAGCGTGTCCGCAAATTTGTGCGCTTCTTCGAAAAGGTAGTTCTTGTTGCCCGGCGTGTCGATGATAACGGCGTCAAAAGCCGGCAGCAGCGCCCCGATTTCGTGTGCCGCCTGTTCCCGGTGGGCGGTGAACTGTTCCGGCGTTTCGGCCGGTTCTATCGTCAGCAGTTCGGGAATCGGCAGTTTCAGGTCGTTTTCGCGGCAGAAACGGCGGCGGTTTTCGATATAGTGGGTAAGGGTGCCCTGGCGTCCGTCCGTGTCGACGACCGCAACCCGGAAACCTTCCTGCATCAGCTTGATCGCCAGGTGCATGGATATGGTCGATTTGCCGGTTCCGCCTTTTTCGTTGCTGACAACGATTACATGAGCTTTGCTGTTGGTCATTTCCTTATTTTTCCGCCATCGTCAGTTGTACATTGCCGTTCATCGGCATGACCATACACGATTTGTTTTCTTTTTGCAAATCCTTACATATTTTTTGTGCATTGTTTTTGGTGAGGTTGACCAGTTTTGAACGGTAAACGATGATGGCGTTGTTTTCCGCCGGTTCAACCTTGGTGTTGCGGCTGTTGAGATTTTTGTAACGGCGGCGGATCTTCTGCGCATAGACGCGGGCTTTGGCATAGTTGCTGAACGCGCCGATCTGAACCGCCCATATGGCGTCGGGACGGTTTTCCGTTTCGGCCGTGTCATCGCTTTTCTTTTCGTTTTCCCTGACGTTGTCGAGCAGGAAATCGCTGTTTTCCAGTTTGACGTAAGTGGTCGTCGCTTCCGGCGAGCGGTTTTCCGCCAGCTTGTTAAAGCCCTGTTCCATCAGCCGGGCCGCGGTTCGGTCGCGCTCTTCCTGAGTGTTGTGTCCCATGGTGACGGCAATCACCCGTTCGCCGTCGCGCTGGGCGGAGGTGACGATGTTGAAGCCGGCCGAAGCGATGTAACCGGTTTTCATGCCGTCGGCGCCTTCAAAATTTTTCAAAAGATGGTTGTGGGTGTGATAGGTTTTGCCTTCATAGGAAAATTCCCGGCGGGCGAACAGGTCGTAGTATTGCGGAAAATGAAAATAGACGGCGGCGGCCAGAGTGGCCATGTCGCGGGCGGTAGTTACCTGTTTGCTGTTGGGCAGGCCGGAAGCGTTTTTGAAAACCGTGTTTTTCATGCCGAGGGCTTTGGCCACTTCGGTCATCTTTTCGGCAAACCGGGCTTCGCTATAGCCGAGGCCTTCCGCCAGAACGGTGGCGCAGTCGTTGGCCGATTTGACGATCAGGGCGTCAATCGCGGTTTCCACTTTGATTTTTCCGCCGGCTTTTAAACCGAGGCGGGAAGGGGAACGGTTGGCTGCGGCAGCGGAAACGGGCAGTTCGTCGTCCATCTTGATCAGTCCCTTTTCCAGCGCTTCAAAGGTGATGTAAAGCGTCATCAGTTTGGTTAAGGATGCCGGATGGTGCACCGCGTTCGGGTTTTTGGAAACGAGCACTTCGCCGGTTCTGGCGTCGATGACGATGCCTGAAGGCGCCGGTCGCGCGGCGGCCGGAAACGTGAACATGACTGCGGCGGCCAATGACAAAACGCAAATATTTTTTCGGACGGAAAACATTTTTATCCCTTTTGTTTTTCTGATGACGGAATTTTAAAATGAAAAAGAAAATAAAGCGTTAATTTTTTGCCGCAGGATTATCTCGCCGGCAAAAAAAAGACGCTTTCGGGAAGCGTCCTTTTTTATGTGCGGGAGAAAAAAAGTCAGATATGTTCAATCTCCGGTTCTTTTCTGATCAGTTTGGCTACAGCCAGCGCGATGAAGCCGTTGAACAGGCTGAACAATGCGCCCATTTTGGCGGCGTCGGCAATGCTGCCGTCGGTATAGGCGATTTCGGCGATAAATAGGGAAACCGTCAGTCCGATGCCTGCCGTCATGCCGATCAGCAGCAGATCGAGGTCGGTGATGGCGTTGTTGATCCTGAACTTAAACAGACCGGCAATTTTGACCATCAGGTAAATGCCGAAAGTTTTGCCGGCAAGAAGGGAAACGAAAACGATCAGCGTCAGTTCCGAAATGCTGGAAAAGACGACGCCGGCGTTGCTGAGGCCGAAGAAAAAAAGCCCGTAATCGACAATCGGCTTGAAATCGCTTTCAAAGCGGTCAAGTTCCGTCTGGCAGCGTTCTTTGCCCGGTTCCGTTTCATGCGGAATAAACGGGATGATGAAAATCAGCGCTAGCGAGGGGTGCATGTTGGCTTCGTGCAATCCCGCCCAGGAAAGTATCCCGGTCAAAAGATAGGCCCAATAGCTGCGCACTTTATGTTTGTTTAAAATCCAGGCAACGGCCACGGCAACGAAAACCAGCGACAGCCAGCGCGGATTGACAGGCAGTTCGGGGTCGGGATAAAAAAGGGCGATAATGGCCAGCCCGACAACGTCGTCGGCAATGGCAAGCAACAGCAGAAAAGTGAACGCCGGATGCTTTTTGCCGAAAATCATTTGCGCAAAAAGAAGCGATATGGCCACGTCGGTCGCCGTCGGAATCGCCCAGCCGTTGTGATAGTCCGGCGAACCGAAAAAAGCGTTGAGTGAAAAGAAAAGGGCAATCGGCAGAAGAATGCCGCCAAGCGCGCCCAACAGATTGCTGACGGTGTTCTTGATCGGATAGAGATTGCCGCCGGGCGCCACGCCGTGGACGATTTCAATGCTGACGGAGCCGAAAAACAGAACCAGAAAAACATCATTGACCAGAAAATGAAAATTGACTCCCGGCGCCAGTTCCCGGTATATGAAGTCATTGTAGGAATAGGAATCGATGTTGGCCCAGGCCAGGGCGGCAACAATGCCGACAATGAGCGGGATAGACAGCTCCCCGATTTTTTTGACAAGTTCTTTCATCTTTGTACTTTCGTTATAAATAATATACATTCCGGTAGGTATGTATATATTACGATTGAGGGAATTTGCAAGAGAATTCGTAGAAAAATTTTTCTTCATATGAAACTTCTTCTTACGGGATTTCCGCAACAACGACGTTATGGGATTTTTTTGCAAAGAATTTTCCTCATGAGGTTTTCTGTTCCTTTTCTCACGGGATTTTCCGGCAACGAGACTTCCCTTTGCGGAATTCCCCCTAACGTTTTTTCCTTTTTCCCTTTGCGTGGGGAGTTTGTCCTTTCGCCGCTGGTTTTCCCATCCTTTCATTTCGAGGATTTTCTGTTTTCCTTTATGGGATTTCCCCGCCCTTCCTTTACGTTTTTTCCCGTCCCTTTCTCCTCGGGGTTTCTCCATCCTTCCCCGTGGGGTTTTTCTGTTTTTCCCCGCGTTTTTTTCGTCAGGCATGCGACAAAGAAAACTCCCGGAGTTGTCCGGGAGTTTTTTCTTAGGAGATGACGCTTTCATTTAGAACGCGTAGTTTAGGCCCAGACCGACGGTCGTCGCGTTGTAGTCACTGCCAAACGTATAATTCGCCCAACCGTAAGCCGAGAGCTGATCGGTGAAGCCGTAGCGCCCGCCAAACTCAATTCGCCCCAGCGTTTCGTTGTCAAGCGTGTTTACTTTGCCCAAACCGGTGATGTTGACTTCGTCACCGTCGACAAGCGTCTGCACAACACTCGGTTTGACATAGGCGTTAGCATAGCCTTCGTCAAGACGGAACGCTTTCGTCAGCTTAACGCCGGCTTCCAGCTCGACCTGTCTGAGGTCGTTATATTTCGCCTTCTTGCCGACGCTGTCAGTGGCGTCGTCATAGTTGACCTGCGTATAGAACACGCCCAGGCTCGGTGTTAAGTATACCGTATCCGTCAGGGCATAGTCGTATCCGGCTTCCAAGCTTGCGCCGAACTCAACCCTGTCGGTGTCGGATTTGACCCCGTCGTCGGTTTTGATGTCTGCCTGCTGGATGCCGCCGTACAAGGTGGCAAACGCATACCAATTGTTCCGGTCATAGCGGTAATACAGACCGGCCAGATAGGAATCGATGTCGATTTCCGAACCGACGGTCGAGTAGTAATGTTTGCCGTCGCCGTTCATGTCGTAGCTGCCCTTGCGGTAGGACACAAACAGACCGAGCTTGTTGTTAAGGTCATGCTGCAAATCACCGCCGGCCTCAATGCCCCAGACGTCGGCGTCAATGTCAAACGGCGCGTCGTAGTTGGAAGTATAATAAGTCGGGTTGACCCACAATTGTTTGTATGGGGCGCCATTCCAATTAGCATCGACAAAACTGCACGAAGCGGTATAGAAACGGTTATTGGTGAGCTGGCTTGCCACATTGTCAACCATGTTTCGGGATTGTTCAATCGCAGCCGCCGGCAAAGCGCCCATGGCAACAACTTCCGGCGCAACCTTGCGCTTGCCGCCGGGAATCGGCAGCGGCTGCGGTTTGATTGGCGGAATATCCGGCATTTCCGGCGTCGGCGGGGTTGGAATACTCGGAACTTCCGGATCCGGATTTGACGCCGGATCCGTTTCCCGATCCGGATTAACCGTATCGTTCATTACCAGTTCCCATTTGTTGGCATAATCCCCGGTAGGAGTATGTTTAACCTCAAACATGTAAGGACTTCTGTAAACGCGCCAGACCTTGAAAGAATCGGCGTCGCCGTCCTTGTCGTTCTCTGATTGGGCAAACAAAATGCTTTCGCCGCGGATGTCTTTGTCGGAGGTCGGATAGAGCACCAGTTTGGTGGTTCCCGTGACATAACCGTTGATGTTGAGCATGTCGGCGGTTAAGTTTTCGACATTGACGTCAACATGCAGGAAACTGTCGGCGGCTTCCCAGCCCGCCAGCTTGATTTCGTCCCGATATTTGTTGGCAATGTCAAAGGCGGCGTTTTTCAAGGACAACGTGGTAACGGCCGCGGCGTCTTTGTTGACGGTGCCGTCTTTATTCAACGAAGCGACAAAGCGCCCGTGCCCGTCCCAGTTGAGAGCGGTTTTGTCCTCGTGCTGATAGGCGCCGAAGCGGAGCGTCGTTCCCTCAACTGTGACCGCGCCGGCGTTGATAACGTCGTTGTTGATTGAAACATACTGGTCGGTCAAACCGTCTTCGTTCAACACCCCGTCGCCCTTAAAAGCAAGTTTGTATTGGTTGTTGTAATCTATTTCCGCAGAACCTAAATAAGAAGACAGCGCGCCTTCAATGCTGTCATTGATGATGATTTTGCCACCGCCGGTAGTGTCAAATACCAGATCAATGTAATCACCAAAACCCTCTTGGGAGGCAAATTCATCCGGTATAAGCATAACATGGATTGCGTTATAGTTTTTGACTGCGCCGGACTTGACATAGTTGCCGGAAAGGAAAATCTCTTTATCTTTACTGCTGATGGTAAAAGGCAAAATCTTCATTGTCTGCCGATCTATACCAACGGTTGTAACAATTGCCCCGCCATAAGCCTTACCGTTGGCACTTTCGGCATGGTTGTTCAAAAAACTGCCGGTGATGTTACCAATGATACCAGCATAATTATAAACCGCTCCGCCTTGGGCAGTACCACTGGAACCGGAAGCATAATTGCCGATGAAATCGCCGGTAATATCGCCCATGATACCATCATAATTATAATTAAATATTGCGCCGCCATAGGCATCATAATCACTGGAAGCATAATTGCCAATAAAATCACCGGTAATGTTTCCGATGGTAGTTGAGAGCTCAGTGTCACTATTATCAATCACTTCGTCATAAGTCCTGCTTGTGACGGAGAAAGCATAATCTTCTTCGGTCTCGCCGATCATTACGCTCTCCATGGAGTCACCATTATAAATCGCCCCACCATAGGCAGAACCAGAAGTTTCGGAAGTAGAAGCATAATTACCGATGAAATCACCGGTAATGTCGCCGATGGTAGCATAATCAGCATTAAAAATCGCCCCGCCAGAAGCATAGTTACCGGTGCTATAATTACCGATGAAGTCGCCGCTGATATCGCCGATGGTACCAGCATATTTATTACAGATCGCCCCACCATAGATATAACCACCAGAAACATAATTACCGATGAAGTCACCTGTAATATTGCCAATGGTGCCATAATTAAAAATCGCCCCACCATGGGCAGAATCAGTTTCGGAGACAGAAGCATAATTGCCGATGAAATCGCCGGTAATGTCGCCGATGGTAGCATTATTATCATTAAAAATCGCCCCGCCTGTGGCCTTGATGAAAGCGTGTTTTCCCTCTGCTGTTCCGGTTACGGTGTTGTTGATAAAATCTGCCAGGACATTTCCCATTACACCGCCATTATAAACTGCTCCGCCTTGGATCATCAAGAATCTAAGGCTCTTGTTTGTAACAACAAGTTTACCGTTGACTTTGTTGTCTTTGAAAACTTTACTCTCAATATCGCCGTAATCTTTACCGCTTGGATTGTTGATGGCTACACCGCCCGCTTGATAAGTGTGATAATAAAACATCAAACCGTGATCAGGGGATACACTCGGATCAGTAATTGTCGGCAGCACCAGCTCCGGCTTGGTTATAGTTTCATAACCGTCCGGCTTGGTATAGGTATATTGGAAATATTTGGTTTGGTCGTTGGGGAGTCTGACGGCAATGATGGCGCTGATTTTGCCGTCCGACAAATCGTCGTCTTTATCGTCCTTTTTGTCTTCTCCGACTTCTGCCCATTTGGTACTTTTAGAGGTGGAAAAATATTCCGGTTTGAGGTTGATTTTGTAATATTTGTCGGTCAGGTTGCCTTCCGCGTCCGCTTCCTGAACGGTGAAGTTGTAGTCGTCTTTTGTACCGGCAGTATACTCAAACACGCTGTCGGGAATCGACGCAACGTCAAAGCCGTATTTCTGGCCGTTCAGCTCAAAAATGCCGTTTGGGCTTTCAACCAGACTGCCGGCCGAAGTTCCCGCCAGGGTCGCAAGCAACGCCGCGTCATCGCCAGATGGGGTAAAGTAATAACTTTTGTCACCGATCTTCACTTCAACCGCGCCGGTCGGCAAATCTCCCGTCAGTTCGCTTAAAGCGAAGTTGCCGCTCAAATCCGCCACTTCGCTCTTAATCGTGTCCAGCGTCGGCGTCAAAGTTGCCGCCACCGCCGGCGAACTCAAAAATGTCGTCGCCAGCAGAAAAAGTCCTATAGTCGTTTTGCTCTTCATCTTCTGTCCTCTAAAATAGTTGTTGACCAAGTTTCCCGTTATTCTCAAAAACGCTTCTTTTTATCTATCGTTATTTTGCAGCTTTTTTCTAATTTTTAAGAATCTTTTTAAGTTGTTGATATTCAGAAAACTTCTTGATTTTAAAAAATAAATTTCCTACTATCCGTCTATAACAAAAAAAGGATCCTTTTTTTGATACATTTTAATTGATCCACCCAAAAAGAAACCCCGCTTATAAAAAGCGGGGTAAATAAATGCGGCGACGAAATCAGGCCAGCTTGGCGGCAAGCAGCCGGTTGACCACCTGCGGATTGGCTTTGCCGCGGGATTCTTTGATCACCTGACCGACAAACCAGCCCATCAAGCCGACTTTTCCGCCTTTATAGGCATTGACCTTATCGGGGTTTTCGGCAATCACCTTGTCGACGATCGCTTCAATCGCACCGGTGTCGGTTACCTGTTTTAAGCCTTTTTCCTCAACGATTTTTTCCGGATCTTCCCCGGTTTCGCTCATGATTTCAAACACGTCTTTGGCAATTTTGCCGGAGATGACGTCCTTTTCGATCAGATCCACCAGACGGCCCAGACTTTCAGCTGAAACGGGGCTTTCTTCAATCGTCAGGTTTTTGCGTTTGAGCATGGCGAAGAAATCGCCCATCAGCCAGTTGGCAACTTTTTTGGCATCGTGGCCGGCCGCCGCCTTTTCAAAGAAATCGGCCACTTCCCTGTTTTCGCAAATGACCATGGCGTCATATTTGGTCAGCCCGAGTTTTTCGACAAAGCGGGCTTTTTTGGCGTCCGGCAGTTCCGGCAGTTCTTCCGCCACCTGCCGGATATATTCGTCGGTCAGCACCAGGGGCGGCAGATCCGGTTCGGGAAAATAGCGGTAGTCGTGAGCAAACTCCTTTTTGCGCATCACTTTCGTCTGTCCGCCGACGGGATCAAACTGGCGGGTTTCCTGCTCGACCGTACCGCCGTTTTCATAAATTTCGACATGGCGGCGCGCCTCAACTTCAATCGCCTGCATCACGAACTTGACCGAATTGACGTTTTTCATTTCACAACGGGTGCGCAACTCATTGCTGCCGGCCGGGCGGACGGAAACGTTGACGTCGCAGCGCATTGAACCTTCGTCCATGTTGCCGTCGCAGGTGCCGAGATAGCGCAAAATAGAACGTAGCTTTTTCAAAAACGCCCCCGCTTCCTCCGGCGAACGGAAATCCGGTTTGGTCACGATTTCCATCAGTCCGACCCCCGCCCGGTTCAGGTCTATGAAAGTCTTGCGCGGGTCAATGTCGTGGATCGATTTGCCGGCATCCTGTTCAATGTGCATCCGTTCAATGCGGATATCTTTGGTGCCGCCGTCTTCCAGGTCAACGGTTACCACGCCTTCGCCGACGATCGGATATTGAAACTGGGTGATCTGATAGCCGGTCGGCATATCGGCATAGAAATAGTTTTTGCGAGAAAATTCGGAATATTTGTTGATTTCCGCCCGCAGCCCCAGACCGGTTTTGACCGCCTGATGCACGCAAAAGCGGTTGAGAACCGGCAGCATGCCCGGCATGCCGGCGTCAACAAACGAAACGTTCTCGTTGGCGTCGGCGCCGAATTTGGTCGATGCGCCGCTGAAAATTTTCGACTCGGAAATGATCTGGCAATGAATTTCCAACCCGCAGACGATTTCCCATTTGTTTTCTTTTCCTTCGATAATCATGGCTATTTTAACCTTTCAAATCCGGTTTCGGTTTCTATCACGGACGCGGCCTTAAACACCGTTTCCTCGTCAAAAGGACGGCCGATCAGCTGCAGACCGAGCGGCAGCCCCGCCTTTGACAGGCCGGCCGGCAGACTCAGCCCCGGCAGCCCGGCCAGATTGACGGAAACGGTAAAGACGTCGTTTAACCACATGTTGATCGGATTTTCGCGCATGGAACGGTCACCGACGGGAAACGCCGCCGTCGGCGCCGTCGGCGTCAAAATTACGTCGCAATGCTCAAAAGCGCGGACAAAATCGTCGCGAATCAGTCTGCGCACCTTCTGCGCCTTGAGATAATAGGCATCATAATAACCGGCCGACAGCACGTAAGTGCCGATCATGATGCGGCGTTTGACTTCAATGCCGAAACCGGCGCTGCGGGTATTGGCATACATGTTGTCCAGATGTTCGCCGGGCACTCTCAGTCCGTAACGCAGACCATCGTAACGCGCCAGATTGGAAGACGCTTCCGCCGGCGCGATAATATAATAGGCGGCCAACGCGTATTTGGTATGCGGCAGCGAGATATTGACGATTTCCGCACCGGCAGATTTCAGCATTTCGATCCCTTTGTCCCAATACGCCGCCACTTCGGCGTCCAGCCCTTCGGGACGATATTCGGCGGGAACACCGACCTTCAGTCCTTTGACGCCCTGCCCCAGGACTTTTGTAAAATCAGGCACTTCGCGTTTGACGGAAGTCGAATCCTTTTCGTCGTAACCGGCCATCACGTTTAACAGCAAAGCACAGTCGCGCACGTCTTTGGCAATCGGTCCCGCCTGATCAAGCGAAGAAGCAAAGGCCATAATGCCGTAACGGGAACAGCGGCCGTAAGTCGGCTTGATGCCGGTGACGCCGCAAAAAGCGGCCGGCTGGCGGATCGAACCGCCGGTATCGGTTCCGGTTGCCGCCGCGCAGATGTTGGCCGCCACCGCTGCCGCCGAACCGCCGGAAGAACCGCCCGGCACCAGCTTTTTTTCGGCTTGCCAAGGATTGTAGGCCGGGCCGTAAAAACTGGTTTCGTTGCTGCCGCCCATGGCAAATTCGTCCATATTGAGTTTGCCGAGGCAACCTGCACCGGCCGCAAACAGCCTGCCGGTTACCGTCGACTCGTAAGGCGGGACAAAACCGTCCAGAATATGAGAACAGGCCGTGGTGCGCACGCCTTCGGTACAAAACAGGTCCTTGATGCCGAGCGGAATGCCTTCCAGCGCGCGGGCGGTTCCGTCCCGATAGCGGCGATCGGCCTCTTCGGCCTGAGCCAGCGCCTTTTCCGGCGTTTCCAGCACATAAGCGTTAAGCGCGCGTTTTTCTTCCATTGCGCGGAGATATTCGTTGGTCAGTTCAACCGCCGAAAAGCTTTTGTTCTTTAACCCGTCCAACGTTTCGTGAACGGTCAGGGAAGTTAATTTTTCCATTTTACCCTCTCCTTTTATTCCACAACCTTCGGCACCACGAAATAGCCGTATTCGGCCATCGGCGCGTTGGCCAGAACCTTATCGGCCTGACCGCCCTCCGTAATTTCGTCTTCCCGGCAGACCAGAGCCGTTTCGTTCACCGCCGACAAGGGCTCGACGTCATCGGTGTTCACTTCGTTCAGCTGTTCCACCCAATTCAGGATTTTGTTAAATTCGTTTTCGGTCGCCTCAATTTTGTCTTCGTCGATCTTCAGGCGCGCCAAAAAAGCCACCCGGTTGACGGTCTGTCTGTCTATTGCCATCTTTTTCTCCCGTATCATAAAGCGAAAAACCGTTGAACACGGCAGTCTCCAACGGCTTTTACTATAGGTTTGTCAATTTTAAAACACAAGCGTATTTTATTATTCTTCAACCAGCATTTTTCCGCATTCTTTGGCGTTGTCCAGATTGATCATGCCGACGATGTGATAGCCGGCGTCAACATGCAGAACTTCGCCGGTGACCGCGGTACCGAGCGGCGACAGTAAAGCCAGAGCCATGTTGCCGACCTCATCCTGGGTAACGTTGCGGCGCAGCGGCGCGTTCAGTTCGTTCCAGTGCAGGATCTTGCGGAAATCGCCGATGCCGGACGCGGCGAGCGTTTTGATCGGACCGGCGGAAATGGCGTTGACACGGACATTTTGCCTGCCCATGTCCACCGCCGCAAAACGAACGGCAGCTTCCAAAGCGGCCTTGGCAACGCCCATGATGTTGTAGTTGGGCAGCACTCTTTCGGCGCCGAGGTAAGTCAGCGTCAGAATCGAACCGCCTTCGTTCATGATCGGGGAAGCGCAGCGGCAGGCCTCGATGAACGAATAGCAGGAAATGTGCATGGTGTTGGTGAAGTTGGCCAGAGTGGTGTCGATGGTACGGCCCTTCAGTTCGTTTTTGTCGGAAAAAGCAATGGCGTGAACCACAAAGTCAATTTTCCCCCATTTTTCGCCGAGTTCCTTAAAACAGGCTTCCACACTGGCGGAATCGGAAACATCGCACTTGATCAGCAGCGGCTCGTTGTCAAGCTGGGCAGCCAGCGGGGCAACCCTTTTTTCCAGAACTTCGTTCTGGTAGGAAATCGCAAGCTGCGCCCCCTGGGCGTTCAATGCCTGGCAAATGCCCCAGGCAATCGACTTGTCGTTGGCCAGCCCCATGACCAGGCCTTTTTTTCCGCTCATTAACAGTTGGTTAGTCGTCATTTCTATTTTTTCCTTTGCAAATTTTAAAAAATTTATATACTAAAAAAACAGTTTCAGAGTTTTTTATAAGATTTAACCTGATTTGTAAACACATTTTTTTGAATAAAGGCAAATTTATGGAATGGAAAACCAAGCTGGCGGAAAAATCGAAACCGCTGACCGACTTTTTGTTTTTTCTGGCCAAACGGGCGCAAAACGACATGATCTTCCGGGTGGCTTCGTCGCTTGCCTACACTTCGCTGATCGCGCTGGTGCCGCTGTTTGCCATCGGGCTGGCGATTTTTTCCGCCTTTCCGGTTTTTGAGGCCGTCCGCAGCCAGGTGGAAGAGTTTATTTTTCAAAACCTGACGCCGGAATTTGAACAGGAGGTAAGCAGCTATTTTGCCGCCATTGTCAAAAACGCCGGCCAGCTGACCACCATCGGCGTCGTCGGTATCGCCGTCACCTCCATTTTGCTGCTGTCGACGATCGAAAACAGTTTCAACTTTATTTTCAAGGTAACCCAGCCGCGGCACATTACCACCAAAATTACCCTTTACTGGACGGTGATCACGCTGGGTCCGCTTTTGCTCGGCACCGCCTTTTCGATGCGGGGGTATCTCTACACCCTGCAAAAATTCATGGCCGCCGACGGCGAAACCGGACGTTTCTTTTTCAGCTGCATGATTCCGCCGCTGATGACCATTTTGAGCCTGATGCTGGTCTATGTGCTGGTTCCCAACAAAAAGGTGCGGCTTGACAGCGCCCTGGCCGGCGCGGCGGTGGCGGTGGTTCTGTTCTGGTTCCTGCGGCAGGGTTTTGCGCTGGCGGTTTTAAACAACGCCACCTACAAAACGCTTTACGGCGCCATGGCGGTAATCCCGGTCTTTCTGATCTGGATGTACCTGTCCTGGGCGGTGGTCATTTTCGGCGCGGTGGTAACCGCGGCTTTGGACGAGTTTCGTCAGTTCAACGGCAGGGAAATAAAAAAGGCAATCGTTGCCGGCAAATCCGGCCGGCGCTGACTTTCGGCATATTTCACGGACAAACCCACCGCCGTTTTTTCCGACCGTTTAAACGGCAAAACCCCGCCAAACGCGGGGTTTTTGTTTTGGTCGTTTCGTTTAAGGTCACTCCGTTTGCAGCCTTTCCAGAATTTCGCCGTATTCCTCATACTTGCCGAAATAATTCCGGATCAGGTAAAGGTCGTTGCTGTCCAGCAGCACTTCCTCCACCTCTCTGTCCAGCCAGTTGACGGCAAGATAAGCGGCGGCAAATTTGCGATCGCCGGAACGGATGATGAAAACGTCCACCCGGTTGCAGAATTTGACTTTCGGGTAACGTTTGAAGTGGCGGCGGAAAATGCCGACATCGTTCAGCTTCAGCAGTTCCTGCTGTGCGGCGACGGGAAATTCGGCCACTTCCAGACTGTCAATGATCTTGACGTTGCCGGTATGGACAATCTCCATGATCTCCCACTTCTTCGGTTCCGGCGGCATAAAAGCGACATAGGCCTCAAGCAGCGGCTCGGAATTTAAACGAATCACCGATTTTTTCTCAACAGCGGTCAAGGTGTTGTTTTTCAACGCTTCGACCAAGGCAGCCTTAGCGGCGGCGATATTGCCCGACCGGTAAAGCTTTTTAATGGTTTGATAACTCATGAAACAAATTTTTTGAAATTATTTATAAATAATTGATAGCATGGTTTTACGATAGCATCAATTTTTGTCCAATTCAAGTAAAAAAACAGATTAATTTCCGGCAATTTTCCGGCCTTTTCCGCCGGTTTCCGAACAAAAGACGAAGGCTGCGGCCAACCTCCTGTTTAAACGAAAAAATTCCCGGAAACACAAACGGTTTCGGGGAATTTCTTCAATTGTCGGAAGCCTTATTTCTGACGATACTTTTCTTCCAGTTCCGTCACCCAGCGCTCAAACGCCAGCAGCTCGCTTTTCTTCTTGCCGGCAAGACCGAAGCGGTCGTAAAGCTTTTTAACCTGCATGTAGACCACTACCGTCATTCCGTACCTACTGATGTTGTCGTAAGCGCCCATGTAAATGTCGTGGATCTCCTTGCTGACCCAGTCGCCTTTGAAAGAAACCTGGATCAGAATGATGTTCGGGATCTGATTGGCCAAAACATCGGCAATATAGCGGAAGCAGAGTTGCTTGACCACCATCGGATTTTCCAGCTCAAAAGCCATGTTGCCTTCCGAATCAAAAAAGCCGTTGATAAGAAGAGCCTGTTCATGGGCAATTTTGTCATCCGCAGAAAAATCGGTGGACAAAGCGCGCGGGAGCAGATCCTCGGGAAAACGGCGATCGGCGGCCGGCAGCATCAGTTCCAGACAGTCGTCCTGCTTATTGCGCAAATGGTGAATCGTCTGCAGCTGAAAAAGCTTGTCCTCTTCAACCCGGCGAATTTCCGCCGTATGCTCCCCCACTCTCTTATACAATCCTTCGTAATTGAGGTCGAGAATAAAAGGAACGGCATACTTCTGGAATTTTTTGCGTTCGGCCATATACTGGGCGGCGTGTTTCTTAACCTGTTCCAGCATTCGGCTGGGACGATGCCCGCCTTCTTTCAGCTTTTGCAGACGACGGTTAACCAAAGTTATGACATGTTCCGGCGAAACGGATTTTTCATCCAGACGGTGAGCCAGCTCGTAAGCGTAGGTTTCCGGGTCGATGCGCCAATCCTGAATCGCCCGTACCATTTTGCGGTACCAGCGGTCATAAAGTTTTGATTCCAGTTCGGCGAACTTTACCAGATTCTGTTTGACGTCAACAATGTCAAAACCCAGTTCCAACAGCCGAATTGCCGCCGAACGACAGGCAGAAGGGAGAGTTCTCAGGTCTTTTCCGACTTCTTTTGCTAATTTCATAAGCGTTATAATTATATTAAGTGAACAAATAATTTGATATCCAACTTATTATTAAAACATTTCCGCGTTTTTTTGTCAAACAAAAAGCCGGCCGGTCAACTGTTTTCGTTCGTTTTTTGCCGCACTCCGTCAATTCTTCGGAAAATTTCGCCGACACAACCGACAAAAACTCTTTCCGCAACATTTCGGAACGATAGTCTTTTTCGGAAGGCGTATCACACATATATCACGTTCATAAAAAACGCTTTTGCTTCCGGTTGCGGATTACCTTTACCGCAGCGGCAAAGGCGTTTTTTATCCGCCGAAAACAACAAAAGGAAAGAAAAAAGAGGGAAAATGCGGAGAGAAAGGAAAAAAATGCAGGAAGAAAAAAGGGAAAAAGACAAAGGGCGGGAAAAAGAAGGATAGAAAGAAGAGAGCAAAGCGGGAAAGACGGAAAGAGCGGGAAAAAGAAGGACAGAAAACGACAAAGAGCGAAATGGAAAAAGTCATAAGTTCTCCCAACTCCGGACTATCCGTGCGGTTTTCTTCATACAAAAAAGTTCTTCCCACGTAAAACGTGTTTTTTTTCGGATGTGAGGCAATCTTCAAGATACCGGCGAACACCTTAAGGGCGTGAGACGGTTTGACAGGGCGAGGACTATCGGCTTATCGTAAACAGGGCAAAATTCATAGTCAATTGACTTGCCTCCTCGTCTTCTTTTAATCGGTTCCGTATATAATCTGCTGTCTTATAGGTATTCTTTCCGATTGTATCAACATAGCACCCTTTCCACCAAAACTCTCTGCTTCGATATCGAAACTTTGCATTTTTTCATCGTTCATATATCGACAAATCACTCTTTTTTTTGAGATAGCCCATAATTGAGCTTACGGAATATTCAGGTGGCATCTCCGGTAACATATGAATATGGTCTGGATAAACCTCCGCCTCAATAACACCTATCCCTTTCCATCGGCATCATTTTCAAGTACGCTTCCTGCTTCCGGCCGAGATCTCCGTAAAACCCCTCCCTCAATATTTCAACGCTTTCTCCCAATATTTCAACGCAAAGACAACATGACATTTTGGAATTCCCCACCACGTGTGCCATCCATCGTAAGTGTGTCCATAAAAAACGCCTCTGCTTGTGTTTAAGACTGTAGGCAGACCGTCTTTACTACAATAGCAAAGGAGTTTTATTGACGCACTGAGAACAAAATGTAAAAACACGGGAGAAAAAGGAGGAAAAAAGACAAAGAGGGAGCAAAAAGATGGAGGGAAGAAAAGAGTGGAAAAAAAGAAGAACAGAAAGAGGGAAAAGGGAAGCGGAAAAGAGGAAAAGGAAGAAGATCAACGAAGAAAGCGGAAAAGGGCGAAAAGCGAAGAAGAAAAACAGAAAAGAGAAAGAACAGCGAAAGAAGCGGAAAAGAGGAAAAGGAAAACAGAAAACGGACAAAGAGCAAAATGGAAAAAACATAAGTTCTCCCCAACCACAAGCCAGGC
>ENA-UESE01000367-UESE01000367.1-human-gut-metagenome-genome-assembly--contig:-NODE-367-length-61407-cov-84.451851_pt1 | contig 61407 bp, 52 predicted proteins | sample MGYA00242995_ERZ507996 | MGnify/ENA primary metagenome ERZ507996 (study PRJEB26167, sample SAMN06115489) | human gut metagenome | host: Homo sapiens | place: China:Sichuan | collected 2015-04-15...
GGCAAAGTAAACACGCTTGACGACGAAACGCTGGGGCGGATTGAGTTTGGCGGGCGCTACGGCTTCACCGATCAGCTCTCGGCTTACGGGTGGGCGAATTATACGTTTGGCAGTGACTACGACGCGACGACCGTCGGTCTGGGTCTGAACTATGCGTTCTGATCGCAAAGGTTCGCCGTCTGCGGCGGCTTAACCGGCGCTTTCTGGAAAAATGAAAGCGTCATCTCCTAAGAAAAAAACTCCCGGACAACTCCGGGAGTTTTCTTTGTTGCATGATTGACGAAAAAAACGCAAAGGGAAGTACGCCAAAAAACGCAGAGGAAATTCCGTTAAGAATTTATTTTCCTGAAAATTTGACAAAATATTCCGCTGTGTTATAATCTGTCTGAATTCATCATATTTATTCATATTAAAAATATATCATTATGAGCAGAAGAAATGCTGTTTATGCAAAACATCATCAGGAAAGGTTTGGGGTTGAAAAACGCGGCAAAAACGTTTCCGGCGAAAAAGATTTTGCCGGTATTGCCCCGTTTGACGTTCTCCGCCGTTCGCAGGAAGCGCAGACGGAACTTTACCAAACCGGTGATCTTGGTTTGATGAACGAATTTTTTGCCGCCGGCGGCTGTTTTTTGCAAAAGGTGCAAAGACAGATGACGATCGATGACAATCTGCCGGTGCTGGAATTGTTTCTCCGTTATTGGGAGTTTATTCCGACCGAGCGCAGTTACATGATCAAAAACGCCTCGCTGCCGTTTATCGAATGTTACCTGCAAAAACGCAGTTTGGGAAAGCAGGGGGAGGAATTTGCCCGCAACGGCCGTTTCGGCAGGGAATTCGTCGCCCGTTACGCACATCTCCTCAATGACAAGGCCAAAGACGTTTGCCGCGGTTTCCGCAAGATAGACGTTTCCTGATGCGGGTATTGTGCGGATTATGCCAAAAAAAGGGAAAAGCTTTCGGGCTTTCCCTTTTTTTGATGTTCTGACGGAAAGACGTTTTTTTCCGTTTTCCGCTGCCGGTGCGTTAACAATTTGGCGGCGGATTTGTCAAAAATCGATTTTAAGCCGCTTTTTTTGCCCATGGAAGCGTTTTTCGTTTTTTTAACTGGGCATAAGTCGCATAATTTTCTGTTTTAATCCGGCAGATTTGCTATGATCGGCAATAGTAAAAAACAAATCGGATAAGGTATGAAAATGACTGATGAAATCAATGAAGAAAACGTTGTCGACAATGCCGTCGGCAGTCGTTCTGATATTACGCCGGTAGACGTTTCCGAGGAAATGCGCCGTTCGTATCTCGACTATGCGATGAGCGTTATCGTTTCCCGTGCGCTGCCGGACGTCCGTGACGGTTTGAAGCCGGTGCATCGCCGGATCATCTATTCGATGTACGAAAACGGTTATGACTATAACCGTCCGTTCCGTAAATCCGCCCGTATCGTCGGTGACGTTCTGGGTAAATATCACCCGCACGGCGACTTTTCGGTTTATGAAGCGATGGTCAGAATGGCGCAGCCGTTCTCAATGCGGGTGCCGATGATCGACGGGCAGGGCAACTTCGGTTCGATGGACGGCGACAGTGCCGCTGCCATGCGTTATACCGAAGCCAGACTGGCCAAAGTCGCCCATGCGCTGATCGAAGATATTGACAAAGATACCGTCGATTTTATGCCCAACTATGACGAAAGTCTGCAGGAACCTTCGGTGCTGCCGGCCCGTTATCCGAACCTTCTGGTTAACGGCACCAACGGCATTGCCGTCGGTATGGCGACCAACATTCCGCCGCACAACCTCGGGGAAATCGTTTCCGCCTGCTGTGCCTATATCGACAACCCGGATATTACCGTTGAAGAACTGATCAACTATGTGCCGGGGCCGGATTTTCCGACCGGCGGTCTGATTTTGGGTTACGGCGGCGCCCGTTCGGCCTATTTTACCGGCCGCGGTTCGGTGATGATGCGCGCCAAATGCACGATTGAAGAGATCAAAAAAGACAAGGAAGCGATCATTGTGCATGAAATTCCCTATCAGGTCAACAAGGCCGCTTTGGTGCAGAAGATTGCTGAACTGGTCAAGGAAAAACGGGTGGAGGGCATTTCCGATATCCGCGACGAGTCCGACCGTCAGGGCGTGCGTGTGGTAATCGAAGTCAAGCGCGATTTTCAGGCCGATGTCATTTTGAACCAGCTGTACAAATATACGCCGCTGCAGACCAGCTTCGGCATGAATATGCTGGCCATCAATTCCGGCCGCCCGATGATGATGAACTTAAAAGAAATCATCGCCGCCTTTATTGAGTTCCGCGAAGATGTCATCCGCCGCCGTACCATTTTTGAGCTGAACAAGGCCCGTGACCGTGCCCATACGTTGGTCGGTTTGGCAATTGCGGTCGAAAACCTTGATCCGGTGATTGAGCTGATCCGCAGCGCGCCGAGCCCGCAGGACGCCAAAGACGCCTTGTTGTCCAAGGCCTGGCCGGCCGGCGACGTTGAACCGCTGGTTATTCTGATTGATGAGCCAGACCGTAAGGTGGAAAATGGTTTTTACCATCTTTCCGAAGCGCAGGCCAAGGCCATTTTGGATTTGAAACTGCAGAGACTGACCGGTCTTGAACGCGATAAGATTCATCAGGAATTGATGAGCTTGGGCGACGAGATCAAAGAATGCCTGTCGATTTTGAGCAGCCGTGAAAAACTTTACGGCATCATGCGTGACGAGTTGGTCGAAATCAAAGACGAATACGCCACCCCGCGCCGTACCAAAATTGAAGACATCGAATATGATCAGGACGTTGAATCTCTGATCCAGCGTGAGGAAATGGTGGTAACCGTAACCGATGCCGGTTACATCAAGCGGGTGCCGCTCAATGCCTACAAGGCGCAAAAGCGCGGCGGCAAGGGCAAATCCGGCATGGCGACCAAGGACGAGGATTTTGTTTCCCGTCTGTTTGTCGCCGGCACTCATACCCCGGTGTTGTTCTTCTCCAGCAAAGGTCTGGTTTACAAGCTGAAAGTCTACAAACTGCCGCTCGGCTCGCCGACCTCGAAAGGTAAGCCGTTTGTCAACCTGCTGCCGCTGGATGAAGGCGAAAACATTACGACCGTGCTCAAACTGCCGGAAAGCGAGGCCGAATGCAAAGACCTGTCGATTATGTTCGCGACTGCGAGCGGTATGGTTCGCCGCAACTCGCTGATGGATTTCGTCAACGTTCAGTCCAACGGCAAGATCGCAATGAAACTGGATGAAGGCGACAAGCTGATGAACGTTCGCATCTGTCACGAAGACAACGACGTAATGCTGGCAACAAAAAGCGGAAAATGTATCCGTTTCCCGGTTACCGAAGTGCGCGTCTTCGTCGGCCGCAATTCGGTCGGCGTACGCGGCATCAGGCTGGCTGACGGCGACGAGGTGATTTCGATGTCGATTTTGAACCACAGCGATGCCACGGCCGAAGAACGTGACGAATACGCAAAAGTCAGCTCGGCAATCAAACGGATGGAGCTTGAAGCCGGCGAGGGGGCATGCATTTCGCCCGCGGATACGGGATTGCTTGACAAGCTTACGCCGGAGCAGTTTATCGAAATGCGCGCCAACGAGCAGTTTATTCTGACGGTTACTTCAACCGGTTACGGCAAACGTTCTTCTTCTTATGAATACCGGGTAACCGGCCGCGGCGGCAGCGGTATTGCCAACATGGAAATGTCCGCCCGCAACAAGGAAGTGGTCAGTTCGTTCCCGATTGAAGACGATAACCAGATCATGATGGTAACCGATGGCGGCAAGCTTATTCGCATGCCGGTGGAAGACATCCGCATTGCCGGCCGCAAAACGCAGGGCGTGATCCTGTTCCGCACCGCCGAGAACGAAAAAGTCGTTTCCGTCACCTGGCTGGATGCCGATGCCGAAGATGAAGAAGAACTGGAAGAAGAAGCCGGTTCCGAAGTTTTGGGCGAAAGCGTGGCCGATACCGACGACAGCCTGTCGGATCAGGTCAGCGAGCCTGAAACCGAAAGCGACGACGAATAAAAAAATCGGTTGAATGCGTTACGAAAAACCGGGGTTTTAATACCCCGGTTTTTGTTTGAATAATAAACGAACGAAAGGGAGAAAAAGCAGAGCGTGTTAAAAGAAAATTAGTTGTTTTTCCTGTTGCAATTTATTTGGGGGAGTGTTATAACTTTAGACATAAAATAATTATTTGTCAAATTAGCGTGCTTGATAATATGAAATTGCAACGTTTTGAAGTGCTGTTCTTACCTTATACGGAAAATTGATTATATCGTTTTTTCAGATTTTCCGGAAAAAGGGTAGTGAACCGAAACGGCTCGGACAAAGTTCCTGAATGTCAAAGGAAACAGCCGCCGTTGAAAATGAATATCATCTGAGATTTTATCTCGGTTCGGCTGAGAAAGTACCAAAAAGCGACATATAAATTTAACGGTTCTCTTTTCTGCGCCAAAATAAAGAGAAAACCGCAAACTCTGCTGTTGTGAAACAGCGGAGTTTTTTACAGCAAACAAAGCAATGAAAATTTTGTTTGGAAATTTTCATTTTTTATATTATTTTTCAATTAAAAAAATTAATTTTATGTACAGAGAACAGCTGGTTAAGCGACGTGAGATTTTGCGCGAGGACATGTTTGCCGGGGTTATTTCCCTTGAACGGTATCGATTTCTTGATGAAAAATTGAGACGGCAGATTGAGGAATGGGATGCGGCGACCGATGTTTGCGGCAAATAAATTGTACAAACGTTTTCAAAATACCGGAGATCCTTGCGATCACCGGTATTTTTTTATTGTCGGTAAAAGGGATATAAAAAGGATTGTAAATTGCCGCAGACGGATGAAAAAGCCGTATCAACACCGAAATATGAAAACGTTGATTATTTGCTGCGTTTGTTCAATATCAGGACTCTGAACTCCGTATCCGTTCGTAAACGAACCGCCGCAGAGCATCCTTGTCTTCCCAGTCAATTTTGATTTCCAGTACTTTAAAAAGTGACTGCATTTGCGGCGGAATTTTAACGAAGTCTTTGGCCGTGGTGATCAGTTCCGCCTTTTCTGTCCGCGCTTGCCGCAGAAGTTCTTCCAATTCCTGCCTGTCGTAAAAATGATGATCGGGAAAATCGAAGGTTTTGATCGGTTCTATTCCGTGTTCGCGCAAAGAGTTATAAAACTTTTCCGGCCGCCCAATACCGGCAAAAGCGATAACCTTGTCAGAGGTCAGTGCCGGCAGTTCGGAAACGATTTTTGCTTTAAATACCGGCAGTTCTTTCAGTCGTCCGCTTAGATTACAGCGGTCTTCGCCAATGATGACCGCTGCCTGTGCCCGTTTGAGACCGGCGGCAAAATTTTCCCTTAAAGGGCCTGCCGGCACCGGCCAACCGTTGCCGATCCCTGCCGCACCGTCAAAAATAAGAAAACTCAGATCCTTGTATAATCCCGGATTTTGAAAGCCGTCGTCCATGATCAGAACGTCGGCTCCGTTTGCCGTTGCTTTTTGTGCGGCCAAAAAGCGATTGGGATTGATGCTGACCGGCGCTTCCCTTGCCAGCAGCAACGGTTCATCACCGACTTCCCGGGCGGTGTGTTTTTGCGGATCGACCGTCACTCCGCAAAGGCTGCCGCCGTATCCGCGGGATACGAATGCCGGTTTATATCCGCTTTCTTTCAACAGAGCGGCAATCGCCGCCGCCGTCGGTGTTTTGCCGGTGCCGCCGGCGGTCAGGTTGCCGATGCAGATAACGGGGACGGAAACCTTGCGCGGCCGTTTCAGTTTAAGTCTGAGAGCCGTAGCCGTCGAATAAAGAATACCCGCCGGCAGCAGCAGCCGCGCGTACAGTCCTTTCTTTTGCCAGTAACCGGGAGTTTTCATCGTTGAATATATTCTTTGATTTTGTTCACAATTCCGTCGAGAACTTTTGATTCCGACATGGCCCAGTCATATGCTTTCTGCCGTTTTTCTTCCAGCAGAGTTTTGTTTTCAAGCATCAGGCAGACCTGGTTGGACAGTTCCATAACATTTTGTACCTGAATGACGGCGTTGGCTTTCAGCGCCCGGTTCATGGCATCGGTAAAGTTGTGCATGTAGGGGCCGACGATGACCGCATCACGGCAGCGTGAAGGTTCCATAAAGTTTTGCCCGCCGTGAGGAATGAGAGAACCGCCGATAAATACCAGCGGACAGATATTGTACCAAAGTCCCATTTCTCCGATGGTATTGGCAACATAAACGTCGGTTTCCGCGGTAATGGGTTCGTTTTTTGAACGCAGAGCCACGTTAAGCCCCAGTTCCTCGCGTATGCGCTGCTGGATTTCTTCGCCGCGGTTGGGGTGCCGCGGAGCCACGATCAGCAGCAAATCGGGAAAGTCTTTTTTTATTTCGCTGTGGAAGCGCGCTATCTTTATTTCCTCATCATCATGGGTGGAGCTTGCCAGCCATACGGTTCTTCCGTTGATTTCCGCCAGCAGTTGTTTTTTCTTTTCTTCATCGACGGGCAGCGGCAGTCCCGCGTATTTCAGGTTGCCCAGACATTCGGCTTCTTTTGCACCCAGCACTTTCAGACGGTGTGCATCTTCGTCGGACTGCCCCAGACAGTAGGTGAAGCAGGACAAAAGCTCTTTGCAGATAAAGTCAAACTGCTGCCAGCGTTTAAATGAACGGTTGGAAATTCTTCCGTTGATCAGAATGAGCGGGATGTTTTTGTTTTTGATGGTGGAAAGCATGGCCGGCCATAATTCCGATTCAAACCATAAAACCGCGTCGGGGCGCCAGTATTTGACGAAGCGCCGGGTGAATTTCGGGTTATCAATGGGGATGTATTGGTGGAAGGCTCTTTCCGGCAGACGTTTTTCCATCAGTTCCGCGGAGGTTGTGGTTCCCGTTGTTACCATGACATGCGCTTCCGGATAGGTCTGAAGCAGTTTGTCAATCAAAGGCAGCATGGACAGCGATTCCCCTACCGAAGCGCCGTGCAGCCAGAACAGACGTCCTTCGGGCCGGGAAAGTTTCGGTTTGCCGATTCTTTCATTAAAACGTTTTACGTCTTCTTTACCGTGCTCTTTGCGTTTGTTGATGTATGGGCGGATGGCCAGCGGATACAGAAAACGGATCAGAATGTTGTAGATATTGATAAACATTATTTTTTCATTTCCTCCTTAGCGGGATATTTTTTTGATTTGGCAATGGCACCGGGTTCAATTTTCGGCAGGCCGAAGCGGCGGTCTGCTTTGAAGGTGAGGGTGTTCATTTCATCTTCGATTTCCCGGCGGTATTTTTCTAAATCTTCGTCGGAAGTGTCGGCCGGAATGTAATAAGGTTTGGTAATATGCAGAGTACCGCGGCAGAAAGGCGGCGGCAGCAGCATGGCATCCCAGCTTTTGGCTACCAGCGAATGTTCGATGCTGTAGGTGGCGCCGAAAATGGGTTTACCGGATTTGCGGGCAAAGTAAAGAGGACTGATGCTCATTTTCATCCGGGGGCCTCTCGGTCCGTCGGGAATGATGGCCACCGCCGTATCGTTTTGCAGCGAGTGGAGCAGGGCCAACGCCGCGGAATTGGCGCCGCCGTTGGAAGAGCCGCCGATGGTGCCGAAACCGTATTTCTCAAGAAAACCGGCAATGATTCTGCCGTCTTTGTGCAGGGAAACCAAAGCGTTTAAGGGATGCTGCCCGTTCCAGAAATGCGGAATCATCATTGCCCGTCCGTGCCAGATGACCAGAATGATGGCTTTTTCCTGATGCCAGACCTGATAAAGCTGGTTAACGCCGAAAATGTCCCACCTGGTGGTTTTCCCGACCCAGCGCGAGTAATAATACATTATGAGGCTGAGCACGTTGATGAAACGCGGGTGCTTGCTGACGCCTTTGAAAAAATCTTTTAATTTTTTCAGCCAGATTTTCATTTTTATCCCCCTTGTTCAAATTATACACCCATTATAAAACATGATTTTATCGAAGACAACCGGATTGTCGGCCGTTTGTCACTTTACATGCGAAAAAATGGTTTATCTCTCAGATATTCAAACCTATATCATGTTTTTGTGCAAAACTAAAGTGCTAAAATACTTATTAAGAACAAAAAAAATCCGCCCGCGGACGGACGGATTTTTCTGCCGAAATGCACAAAGGTTAAAATTCTTCCTGCAGTTCAAAGAAATAAGCCTGAGGATGATCGCAAACCGGACATTTTTCCGGCGCCGTCGGACTTTCGACGCGGTGGCCGCAGTTGGCGCATTCCCAGATAACCTTGGTCGGGCGGTTGAAGATTTTGCCTTCGACCAGAGATTTCAGCAGAGCGTTGTATCTTTCTTCGTGGCCTTTTTCGATGGCGCCGACCGATCTGAACAGGAAGGCGATTTTGGTAAAGCCTTCTTCGTCGGCTTCTCTGGCCATGCGGTCATACATGTCGGTCCACTCGTAGTTTTCGCCGGCTGCGGCGTCTTTCAGGTTTTCGACCGTCGAGGGAACTTCGCCGCCGTGCAGCAGTTTGAACCAGATTTTGGCATGTTCTTTTTCGTTGTTGGCCGTCTGTTCAAATTTGTCGGCAATAATGTTGTAGCCTTCTTTTTTGGCTTTTGAAGCATAGTAGGTGTATTTGTTGCGCGCCTGGGATTCTCCGGCAAAGGCTTCCATCAGGTTTTTTTCGGTTTTCGAACCTTTCAGTTCCATAGTATAACTCCTTAAATGTTAGTTGAATTTTTGACAGCTCTTGCATGTTCCGCGGAACGAAACGTCGTAAGAGGCTATCCTGAACCCGGTCCGGCTTTCGACGTCTCGGGCCAGATCGGGCGCAATGTCACAGGGGATGTCAAACACCCTATTGCATTTTGTGCAGATAAAATGGTAATGGTCAAAGGTCTGGTGATCAAAATGGGCGGTTCCGTCCAGCCCTTCGATCTTTTTGACTATGCCGTTTTCCGCCAAAAGGTTGAGGTTGCGGTAAACGGTCGCCAGACTGACCGTCGGCTCTTCCCGGCGGATCAGCTCATAAAGCTGTTCGGCCGTCGGGTGGATGCAGTTTTCCTTCAGCGTTTTTAAAATCAGTTCTCTTTGTCTGGAATATTTCATTTACCGTTCCGTAATTGATAATGATTATTGTTTTTGTTAATAACTCCAAAAAAACGGGTTGTCAACTTAAATTTATATGATTATTTTGTACTCAACCGAAACAATATATAAGAAGGACAAGAAAATGCAAGCGAAAGAAATTAAGAAAGATATTTACTGGGTCGGCGTAAAGGATTGGAATTTAAGGGAATTTCATGGTTACGCCACGCCGCACGGCTCGACTTACAACTCCTATCTGATCGTGGATGAGAAGATTACGCTCGTCGACGGCGTTAAAAGCTATATGTCGCAGGAGATGATAGAGCGTGTTAAAAGCGTGGTTGATTTTTCCCAAATCAGCTATGTTGTCGTTAACCATGTTGAAATGGACCATTCCGGCAATATTCCGGAAATCATGAAGCTGGCGCCGCAGGCGGTGATCATTACCGACAACGCCGGCAAAATGGCTTTGGAAGCGCATTTCGACACCGCGGGCTGGAACTATAAACTGGTGACGACCGGCGAAAGCGTTTCCATCGGCAAACGCAGCCTGACTTTCATGACCACGCCGATGCTGCACTGGCCGGATTCGATGATGACCTATGTTAAGGAAGAAAAACTTTTGTTGTCAAACGACGGTTTCGGTCAGCACCTTGCTTCCGACGGATTGTTTGTCAACGAACAGCCGCTTGATCTGGTTACCAATGAAGCCAAAAGCTACTATGCCAACATCCTGTTCCCTTACGGCGCGCAGGCGGAAAAAGCCCTGAACACGGCCGGTACGCTGGGACTTGATATTGAGATGATCGCTCCTTCGCACGGCTGCATCTGGTCGGGCAAAGACGAAGTGAACACGATTCTCGGCCTTTATGCCAAATGGGCGTCGGGCAAAAACGAAGGCAAGGCAGTTGTCGTTTACGATTCCATGTGGGGCGCCACCGCCAAAATGGCGGAAACGGTCATGGCCGAGTTTCAGGATGCCGGAATTCCGGTTACCAAGCACTGCCTGGCGGTGGAAAACGTTTCCGAAGTGATGGTCGATTTTCTTGACGCGGCTTACGTCTGCATCGGCAACCCGACTTTGAACAACCAGCTGTTTCCGCGGGTGGCCGGCTTCGTTACCTATATGAAAGGTCTGGCGCCGCGCGGCAAAAAGGCGCTTGCTTTCGGTTCCTACGGCTGGAAGCCGGGCGTTGTCAAACAGATTCAGCAGGTTTACGAAGAACTCGGCTGGCAGACGGTTGCCCCGTTTGAGGAAAAATATACTCCCAAGGCGGAAGTGCTGGAACAGTTGAAGGAACGTGTGCGCGAACTGATCAAACTCTGAAACACGGATAAACAAAAAACGCTCCCTGAAAAAGGGAGCGTTTTTTTGTGTGTTAAGGCGTCCGGGGCGTAAACTTTTCTCAAAGCTCAGGCCTCATCGTCGCAAATGCGCGAACCGCAGCCGCCGTTTTGCCGGTGTTCTTCCGTTTTGGGCGAAGAATGGAGCAGGCTTTTTCCGAACAGGCGGAATTGCCCGTGAAGCAGCAGGAGAAGATGTTGACCATCTTCGACCAGTATCTGCCATTTTTCTGCCCGTGCGGCTTCTTGGTAGAAAAGTTGAAGTGTCCTCTTTGAACCGGAGGCCAATGCCTCTTCTCTCCATTTTTGCCAGTCGACAGCGCCGGGACGGTTTTTTCGTATCAGAAACATCCATTCGCCGTGTTTGCGGAAAGGTTCAAAACAGCCGTGTGAGAGCAAAATGTCCCGGCCGCTTTTTCCCGCCTGATACAAAAATTCGCACCCCTCGGGACAGCTGCACAGTTTTTTGCAGGTTTCTTCCTCGCTCCAGCCGTTGAGCCGGTTGCGGTTCTGAAACAAAATGTCGAATTGTTTTTCCTGCCAGAGCAAATCCGGGCCGTCGGGCATTTTGACCAGCCACAAGTATTTCTTAAGCTCCACGATTCTCTTTTCTGCCTGATATTCGGACAGCACTTTTGCAGCCTCGGCGGGATAGGTCCATGTTTCCATCAGAATCACATCGTCGATATGCCCGTATTTGGCAAGAATTTGCCATTCGTGATTTTGCTTCAGCTTGTCCCAGAAGCCGTTTTCTGCCAGCATTTCCGGCGGCAGGTAAATCAAAAGACCTGCCAGGGGATGTTCCTCAAGACAGTTTTCATTCTTTTGGCTTTCTTCCATAATCAGCCGGGCTGCCTGTTTTTCCCCGAGCAGAGTCTGAAGAAAGTCAAACAATGCGGCATTGTCGCCGACATAGGCAAATTCTTTTTTCAGCAGGCGGATGATCAAACTTGTCTGTCTGCTCCATCTCAGGGTTTCCAGCACGGTCATTGAAAGCGGATAGCCGTTTTTCACCATTTGGGGAAGCTGTTGGTATCCCCCTTGCGCAATAATGTTCAAAAGCACTTTTTCCTGTTCTTGGTAAGTCAGGAAGATTTTTCTTTTTTCCATATGTTTTAAGTTTAATAATGAATAAAAAAATTTTCAAAAGCAACTTTGAATATCACTTTTTGACCGGGAAAGCAAGTCGTTTTACGGCAGGGGATTCTTTTTTTCGTGGAAACCGGGACCTTCGGCGACAAAACGCCCCAGCGAAGCGATTTTGTCTTTGACTGCCCGCAGGCTCTCGTCGGGGCTGTAGCCGGTGGTCGATTTGCCCGGGTACAGTTCGTAATGCCGGCGGTACCGGGTGAGGGTGACGTTGGGCATGATGACGTTGGCGCCGGCTCTCAGCGCTTTGGCCTGACCGTTTGCCGCCAGAGTTTCCATCGCGGTGGTGGCGGGGATGTTGATGTCCGGCAGCAAAAGCCGGGTCAGCGCCGTCACTTTCAAGGCCGTATTCAACGTGCCTCCGGCGGCGTTTTTCAGAGGCGTGTCGGGGTGAGGAATGAAGGGGCCGATGCCGATCATGTCGGCGTTGACCTGTTTGAAAAACAAAATGTCGCCGGCATAGCTTTCAACCGTCTGTCCGGGCAGGCCGACCAGCACGCCGGTGCCGATCTCCATACCCGCGCGGCCCAGATTCTTAATGCACTCGACGCGCTTCTCCCAACTCATGCCGGGATCGTTTTCAAGGTAAAGCTTTTTGTCGGTGGTTTCGATCCTGAGCAGAAAACGGTCGGCGCCGGCTTCCCGGTATGCTTTGTATTCGTCGAGGCTTTTTTCGCCGATGCTGAGTGTCAGCGCCGCGCCGAGAGTTTTGATCCGGCGGATGACGGCGCACAGTTTTTCGGTTGTAAAAAACATGTCTTCGCCCGATTGCAAAACGACGGTTTTCAGTCCCATGTTGCGGACGGCGTGTTCTGCCAGTTCGAAAATTGTGTCTTCTTCAATCCGGTAACGTTCAAGTTTTTTGTTGCCGCGCCGAAGGCCGCAATAGCGGCAGTTGTTGCGGCAGAAATTGGAAAACTCGATCAGACCGCGTAAATGAACGCCGTCGCCGACATATTGCCGTCTGACAGCGTTTGCCGCAGCAAACAGTTCTTCGTCCGTTTCTTCGCCGCCGCAAAGCAGTTCGATCAGTTCGTCTTTGTCGAGCGAATGCTCTTCGCGCGCTTTTTCGATCAGCCGGTGCATTGATTTTCCTTTTTGATGGTTGCTGATACTTTTTTGTAGCTAAGTTTTTCCGCACAATCAATAAAAAATATTTGCAAGTTGAGAGATTATATTATAAGCAGAAATTAACATTTGAGCTTTTTGTTGAAGTTTTTTTATCAAAGGAAGAAAAAATGATGATGGGATTGATTTTGCTGTTTGTGCTGGCGGTTTGCCTGCCGGCATATGCCAACCCGGCCTGCGCGGTTTGTACGGTAGCGGTGGCCGCCTCATTGGAAATTGCCCGCTATTTCGGAGTTGACGACAGCGTCGTCGGCGTTTGGGCGGGAGCGCTTCTGGCTCTGCTCGGCTACTGGATGATCGTGTGGTTTGACAAGAAGAACTGGCGTTTCGCCGGCCGTGATTTCTGGCTGATCGCCCTGAGCGTGGCCATGATCGGCTTTATGTACGTCGGCGAAATGTCTTATCGGCCGGAGCCGCTGCTGTTCTTTCTTTATCTTGATCCTTTTCTGTTCAGCGTCATCGCCGGCGCGGTCGTTTTAATCCTTTCCAACCGCTTTTATCAGTGGATGAAGGCAAAAAACGGCGGCCATGCCCATTTTCCGTTTGAAAAAGTGGCGGTTCCGGTACTTGCCCTGGCGCTGCTCAGCGTTTATTTCTATTATTATCCGCTGTGCGGAAAAGCTGCCGAATTGTATGAATTTTAAGGTGAGGGAAAAATGAGCAGGGAAAAGAAAATCAAAGAATATGTGGAAAAGATAGATTCGGCCAAGAAGGTAAACCCGAAGGATCTTTCGTCGGATCAGGACCTGACGATCGGGATCATGAACCTGATTTCGATTGAGGAACACCTGATGTTTTCGGGCGCCAAGACCGGCAAGACTTCGTATTACGACCTGATTGAGCAGGTTCGGGAAATACGCAAGCAGCTGATGCAGAAAGTGATTCCGGAATATGAAGGGGAAGTCTGGTGCATCTCCAAGCACCTTCTTTCGGCCTCGATGCGCCTGATGGAAGTGGGAACCAAACAGCAGAGCCTCGGCCACAAACAGGAAGCCTACGGGCTGTTTGACCGGTCCTATGAACTGTACTGCCTGTTTTGGGGCTTGAACATGAAGCTTTTAAACCTGGAAGATGTAAAATGGGTGGAAGACAGTTTTGCGGACGTAAAGAAACTGACGGAGGAACTTTCAGCAGCAGAGACGAAAGCCGCCGCGGAGGCGCCGGGCAACACGTCCGGGCAAGGGGAAGAGGCGTCGCCGGCCGAACCGGAAAGCGCTTTGGCCAAGATGAAGGCCTTTGTCCGCAAAGCCGTCGACTGTTGCATCGAATAAGTAAAACGCAAACGTTCAAACCGGTTCGGAGAGGCTTTTCTTTGGACCGGTTTTGTTATTGAAATATTAAGCATTATGCTGTAACCTAAAGCCGATTTGTGCAAATTCTAATAATTCTGGAAGTCTGAAATGATTCATAAAAGCAAGTCCGAAAATCCTTCTTTGGAAGAAAACGAAAATTCCTGGCTCGGCAGCAACCTGTACCGGCTGATGCTGGTCGTAACCGTTGTCTGGTTCGCGATCGTGCTGATTTACATTACCCAGTTTTTCGGCTGGTCGAATTTGTTTCTGATGATGCCCGACGAGTTCGGCGGTTTTCTGGCCGGGGCAACTCTGCCGCTGGCGCTGATCTGGGTCGGCATGGCTTATGTGGATCGCAGTGCGGCCTTTAAAAAGGAAGCCAAGTTTCTCCGTGCTTACATGAATCAGCTGGTCTATCCGGAAGAAGGCGGCGCCGCCACGGCCAAGGCAATGTCGGAGGCGATTCGCTCACAGGTGTCGGAATTGCAGGAAGTGACCAAACTGGCCATGAGCCAGACTTCCATGATCAAAAAGGAACTGGATGAACGGGTGGACGACTTCGCCAGCCTGGTGCGGGTGCTCGACAACTATTCGACCAAAAGCATCGTCGAACTGACCAACGGCGTCAAAACCCTGACCAAGAGCTTTGACGGCGTGACCGACAAAGCGTTTAAAACCACTAAAGACTTAAGCAGCTGCATTGCCGAATTTTCAAGTGTTGCCACCCGTTTGCAGGGAGATATCAACGGCATTGTCGACAACCTGCTGCCCGGCATGCACGAAATCAAAAATTCCGCCGACGTGATCCAGTCGGTGGCCGAAAGCAGCTCCCGCCAGATTATGGAAGCCAGTGAAAACATTAAGTCCTACGGCAGCGTTTCGGAAGAAAACTTCAATCTGGTTTACGAAAAGATTCAGGCGCAGGGCAAATATCTGGAAGACATTACCAACCAGGCGGTGGAGAGCACCAGGGCGGTGGGCGAAACATTCCGTTCGGTGGCGGCCGAGATTGACGAGCTGATCGAAACCCGCGGGCAGAAAACCGTTGAATATGCGGAAAACATGGACAACAGCATTCAGGAGGTTTACCGCAAAATTTCCGAACACAGCGACCTCTTTGTTAACGAGGCGGAAAAGATCATTGCCCAGACGGCGCTGGTGGAAGACAATATTTCCTCTCAGGCGAACGAACTTAAAAACATTGCCGACACGGTGGCGGAAAGCCTGCGGTCGGCCGAGGATTCGCTTAATTCCGGTTTTGACGACCTTGACGAGCGCAGCTCCAAAGCGGTTGAAAATCTGCGAGAAGTGGTCGATACGGTAAAAGTCAAAACCGAAAACCTGATCACCTTTACCGACAGCGCTTGCGACAAGATCAACGCCGGCAGTGACAATATTGCCGAACGTTTCAGGGAGCTGCAGGGGATCGGCGGCGAAATCGGCGGCGGTCTTGATATCGTGGGCGGCAAATTTGCCGAGGGAATTGACGGCATCAGAAAGTCGATTGACGAAATGATGCAAAACTTAAACGAAGTCAACGACGCGATCGCCGCGCAGACCGAACGGCTGAACGAAACCGGCAGCATGGCGGTTGCCCAGAGCCGTCTGGCCGAAAGTTCGCTGGCTGAACAGCATGGCAGCATCAATGCTTCGCTGGCCAAAATCGAAGAAATCAAATCCGAACTCAACCGTCAGATCGAAGAGCTTTCGACCGCGGCCGGCCGCATTGCCGGCGAGACGGGCGAAGCCGTCGACAGGCTGAAAGAAAATCTTTCCGCTTCGCTTGAAGCTTCCGGCAAAGCCGCCGAGCAGACGCGTAAAATCAATGACAGTCTGGAAGCGGAAGTTCGCCGTCTGGACGAAGCGGCGGATGCCGCGGCACAAAAAGTTTCCGGCCTGGAAAGCACCGTTGCCGCGCAAAGCGATCATCTGCGCAGCCTGATCGGCGATGTGGACGAACGTACGGCGCAAATTGCCGCGATTATGGAAAAGCACGAAAATGCCGTCAACGAAGCGACCGGTGGTTTCTCCAGGCAGTTTGCCGAAATCGTCGCCACTTTTGAAAGCCAGTCGGAACTGTTTAACTCGGTGGCCGAAAACACGGCCGGCGTCAGCCGTTCCATCCGCGAGCAAATTGCGGCCGTCGGCGAGAGCGCGGACAGCGTATTCGCCAAGATGAGCGCGCTTGAGGACGAAGTTGCACGCCGCGGTTCCGACGTAGCGGACAAGTCTAACGTCGCCATTGACAAACTGAGCGAAATCGATCAGGCGATTGCCGAAAGGATACGCAAACTTGACGAAGATCTGGAAGATGTTTCCGCCCGCCAGAACCGGATTGCCGAAAGCATTGCCGCCGGTCTGGAGCAGTTCGGCGAAGCCGTCGACCGTGCCAGAGGCGGCGCCGACGAAGCGGCCGCGGCCATTGTTGACAGCATGAATAACGGCGCCGACAGGATCGGACAGATTATTGAACGGATTAAAAACGAAGCGGGCGCCGGAGCGGAAGCGATAGTGGCCGGTATGAGCGACGGTGCCGACCGGATCGGCCGGATCGTTGAGCAGACCAAAACCGGTGCCGACGAAGCTGCCGAAGCTCTTGTCAGCAGCATGAACGACGGTGCGGGTGAACTTGTCCGAGCCGTTGAACAGGTGAAAGAAACCGCCGAAAACGCGGTATCCTTTGTTGCCGGCAGCGTCGAAAAGATTAAGGGCGTTCATAATGAGTTCGGCACCGAGTTTACGGTTCTGGCCGGTCAGATGGACGGCTATGCGGACAAAATCGGGCGTTCTGCCGCGGAAATTGCCGATCGGGGAACGGAAATCAACGAACGTTTCGGCGGTCTGGTTGAGCAGATCAATGCGGAGAGCGCAAAAGCCGACAGCATTTTTGCCGCTTTGGGTGAACAGATGCGTGTTCAGAGCACTGCCATCAATGACAACTTCAACCGTCAGCGCGAAGATCTGATGGACGTTGTTAATCTGGTCAGCGCGCAGACACGTCTCGGCGAGGCGGCATTAAATGAACAATATAAATGCCTGATGGACGTTTCCGACGCAGTTTCCCGCAAAATGACGGGTTTAAGCGATCAGTTTAAGAAAAACACCGGCGGACTGCAGGAAAATGCGGCGGCCATGTCGGCGGAAATTTCCGCGCTGGCGGATCACCTGCTGCAAATCGGCAGCACCATGGGGCAGACCACTCAGAATTCCATTGCCGGTATAGAACAGGTCAATCAGGCGTTGGTTCTGTGTTCGGATAATCTCAACCAGGCGACTGACAACGCCGCAGCCAACATGAACAAGGTGACGGAAGACTACCACCTCTGCCTGAACAGTTTCGGCGCGGTTACCGAAGAAAGCAATCGTGCGCTGAACGAGGCGGCCGGACTGATTGCCGCGCAAAACGACAAGATGACGCAGATTGCCGAAGACACCAAAGCGCTGACTGATTACTTCAACAATCTGATGAACAACGCCTCCGAGCAGTTGATTGAGAAGGCCAACGTTGCCCATGATCGGATTCGCGAACTCGGCGAGGGGCTTCAGCAGCTGGGCAGACAGCTGGAGGAAACCGCCGGCAGCAGTGCGGAGCATTTTGCCGCTTCCGGCGAAAAACTGCGCTCTGCGGTTGCCGAAGTGATGACCGATGCCGAGCGCGTTGCCGGCGAGGTACGGACTTCGCACGAAGTTTTCAAGGAACAGTCGGACAATCTGAGAGCGACAGCTGACGAAACGCTGACCAAAGTCAACGAAGTAATGGGCAGCTTCAGCGGCAGCTTGGAAGAGTTTACCGAAAAAGGCAACGCGATCGTCGCCGGCACCGACAACTTCAACAAGGTGATCAAAAAGCAGATTGAACTGCTTGATATCGGCGCCAAACAGGCCGGCAGCGAACTGGCGGACATCGAGAAACGTTATCGCGAAATGAAGGTTGAAAACTTCCTTAAAAACGCGACATCCATCATTGAAAAGCTGGAAACGCTGGCGGTTGACATCAACATGATCTTCAACCCCGAAAGCCAGGATAAACTTTGGCAGAAATATTATGAAGGCGACACCGACGTTTTCGTCCGTTATCTGTCGCGCACCATGAGCCGCAAACAGGTGGTGGCGATCAAGGAGGAATTTGAGAAAAATCCGGAATTCCGCAAGATGGTCAACGCCTATATGGGCGAGTTCGAGGAACTGATCAACCGCGCCCGCGGCTGCGAAAAGTCGGGCATTCTGCTGTCGGTTATTTCCGGTGCGGACATCGGCAAAATCTACTATGTTATCGCCCGGGCTTTGGATAAGCTGAATTAATCTTATGAAAATACTCGATTTTGACAGTCAGGTATTTTTGGCGCCGATGGCCGGTATAACGGACCGGCCGTTCCGCGCATTGACGGCATCTTTCGGCGGCGGCAACATTGTTTCCGAAATGGTGGCGGTTAATGCGCTGGAGCGCAAGAACGCCAAAACCTGCCGCATTGCGGACGTGCGCGACGAGCCTTATCCGGTGGTCGTGCAGCTGGTCGGCGGCGATCCGGCTTTGTTTGCCGAAGCGGCAAAGCTGGCGGCCGACCTCGGCGCGCACAGCCTGGACATCAACATGGGCTGTCCGGTAAGGAAAATCGTCAACAACAATTCCGGTTCGGCACTGATGAAAGATCCGCTGCTGGCGGCCAAAATCATCGAAACGACGGTGGCAGCAACCCCGCTTAAAGTCAGCGTGAAATTCCGTAAGGGATGGGATCATGATCATGTCAACGCGGTTGAATTTGCCCGCATGTGTGAGGAAAGCGGCGCTGCTTACGTGACCGTTCATGGCCGTACCCGCAGCGATTTTTATGCCGGTACGGCAGATTGGGACATCGTTGCCGCGGTAAAAGACGCGGTTAAAATTCCGGTGGTGGCCAACGGCGACGTTTTCGACGCGGCTTCGGCGGCAAAAATTCTGCGCCATACCGGCGCCGACGGGCTGATGATCGGCCGCGCGGCTCTCGGCGCGCCATGGCTGATTGCGGATATTGACCGCTTTTTAAAAACCGGAAAAGAACCGGAAACGCCGGCATCCGGAACGATAAAAACGGTGCTGATCCGGCATATTCGCGGCTTGTGCGATTATTACGGCGAACGGACGGCGCTGCAGCTTTCGAGAAAATATGTCTGTTGGTACTGCAAAGGGTTGCACGATGCCAAAAGGTTTCGCGAGCAGTATACGAAAATAGGCAGTCTGGCAGAAGCGTTTGCGGCGGCGGAAGCTTATTTTGACGGTTTGGAGAAAGACATAACGGAGGAAGAAAGATGAAAATCATCGTCGGCGGCGCCGGCAGCGTCGGCAAGAGCATCGTCGCCTATTTGAGCCGCGGCAACAACGATGTGGCCGTGGTTGACGAAGACGAAAGAAAGTTAAACGAAGTCGCCCGCGAATGGGACGTGATGCCGGTTTTGGGTTCGGTCGCCCATCCTGACGTGCTGCAAAAGGCCGAAGCCGGCAAAAGCGACCTGCTGATCGCTGCAACCGAAAGCGACGAAGTCAACATGATTGCCTGCCAGGCGGCATATTCGTTGTTCAATGTTCCCCGCAAAGTGGCGCGCATCAGCGCCCGGGTGTATCATAAGGCGGCCTGGGGCGGTTTGTTCGGCGACCACGACATTCCGGTGGATCTGGCGGTTTCCCCCGAATATGAAATTGCCGGCGCCATCAAACGGGTGCTTCAGTTTCCGGGCATTTCCGGAATTTGTCCGTTTGCCGGCAAAAAGCTGATGCTGCTGTCTTTCCGCTGTCCGAAAAAGTCGCCGCTGCTGCAAATTCCGCTTGACCATCTGGAACGGGCGGAGCCTGATCTGCATATTGCGGTGGTCAACGTCATCCGCAGCGGCCGCGGTTTCATTCCCGGCAGCGACGACACTTTCCATGCCGGTGACGAAATTAACCTGCTGGCGGCGGCAGACGAAGTCGAAGACGTCATCCGCGCCTTCGGCCTTGAGCGCAAGGACAACGAACGGGTGCTTATTTTTGGCGGCGATCAGATTGCCGAATATCTGGCGGAAGCGCTGGAAGAAGACGACGGCATTGCCGGCTGCCGGGTGATTGACGAAGATCCGCGCAGCGCCGCCCGTCTGGCGGAACATCTGAACAACACGGCAGTGTTTAACGGTTCGGTCATGAGCGACGTGGTGCTTGCGGAAGCCGGCATTGCCGACGCCGATGCGGCGGTTGCGGTCACCGGCGAGGACAAGGACAATATCATTGCCGCGATGATTGCCCGCAAAAACGGGGTGGAAAACACTTTTGCCCTGGTCAATTCGCGTTCGGCCAACACTCAGATGATCAACGTCGGCGAGAATATCCTGATCGACCGTACCACTATTACCATTTCCGCCATTTTGAAGGAACTGCGCAAGGTGCGGCTGAACAACGCCTGCACGCTGGGGTTGTCGGGAGAGGTATGGGAAATCGCCGTTGACGGCAATTCGACTTTGATCGGTTCGACTTTCGCACAGCTCGGCCTGCCTGAGGAAAGCCGTGTCTGCGCCCTGATCCGCAAAGGAGAAACGAGATTTTTACCCGCGGCGGACGAGCAGGTGGAAGAAGGCGACGTGTTGGTCTTTTTTGTTGCGCCGTCGTCAATTCGCCGGGCGGAAAAAATCTTTGCATAATTATCCCCTTGTTTCATAACAACTCTTTACTATTTTTACAAAATAGGGTTACAATCGGACAAACGACAAACAATAATAAAAAGGAATATAGGACAATGTCACAAAAAGTTCAGGAAGATTTTTTAGGCGATATCCGGAAAAACGAAATTGCAGTAACCGTTTTCCTCATCAACGGCGTTAAGCTGCAAGGGGTCATTACCTGGTTTGACGACGCCTCCATCCTGTTGCGCCGCGACGGACACACCCAGTTGATTTACAAACATGCGGTTTCGACCATCATGCCCGGGGTGGCGGTTGACATTGCCGCCAAAGCCGACAAAGAGTAAGTCTTGGCGGAAAACATATTTGAAATTCCGGCGGTAAAAGCCGGCATCGTTTATCCGGAAACGCCGGGCGAAAAGGTTTCCCTCAATCCGGAACAGCGGCTGGAGGAAACCGTCAGGCTGGCGGCGGCGATCAATCTGGAGGTGGCATTTGCCGAAATTGTCCGGCTGCGGCAGATTCGTCCCGACGCTTATTTCGGCAAAGGGGTGATCGGACGTTTTCGCGAAGCGGCCGCCGCCGGCGGGGTCGAACTGCTGATCGTCGATGCCGCCCTGACCCCGATCCAGCAGCGCAATCTGGAAAAGGCGCTTGATCTGAAAGTGATTGACCGCACGGCGTTGATCCTTGAAATTTTCGGTGAACGGGCACAGACCCGGGAAGGTTCGCTGCAGGTTGAACTGGCACATCTGACCTATCAGCGCAGCCGGCTGGTGCGCAGCTGGACCCACTTGGAACGTCAGCGCGGCGGTGCCGGCTTCCTCGGCGGTCCCGGCGAAACCCAGATTGAACTTGACCGCCGCATTATCGACGAGAAAATCACCAAAATCAAAAAGGCGCTGGAAAAAATCAGACAAACCCGCGGCCTTCAGCGTACGGCGCGAAAGCGGGTGCCGTATCCGGTGGTGGCACTGGTCGGCTATACCAACACCGGCAAGTCCACATTGTTCAACCGCCTGACCAGAGCCGGCGTTTTTGCCGAAAATCTGCTGTTTGCCACTTTGGATACCACCATGCGGCGGCTGACGCTGCCTTCGGGACGGGAAGTCATTCTTTCCGATACGGTCGGTTTCATTTCCGATCTGCCGCATGAGTTGGTAATGGCCTTTCGCGCCACGCTGGAAGAAGTGCTGGAAGCCGACGTCGTGGTTCAGGTGCTGGACGCCGCCAACCCCGGTTGCAAGCAGCAGCGGCGGGACGTGTTGACGGTGCTGGCCGGTCTGGGGCTGGACAAGATTGAGCATCAGCCAAACTATCTGGAAGTTTATAATAAAATTGATCTGGCGCCGTCTTTTGCCGCCCCTTCCGCCAATGCGGTGAAAGCGTCGGCACTGACGGGAGAAGGCTGCAAAGAACTTTTGCGGAAGCTGGACGACGTTTTGGCGGCCGGCAGCGCGGTTATTGACGTGAATATACCGTCTTCCGACGGCAAAACCATTTCCTGGCTGCATCAAAACGGCGAAGTCCTGTCCTGCCTGCCGGGAGAAGAATTTTTGAAAATGTCGGTACGTTTGGACGCGGCCGCGCAGAGCCGGCTGACCGCGCTGTTGAAAAACGCGGCCGATTGAAAAACTTTTTTTTGCTCCTATATCAATGCGGAAACGTTTATTTGATACGGGAGAAACGATATGCTGGTTTTATTGTGCGCTTTTATTCTGACCGCCTGTTCCTCAACCCCCGGCTATAATGAGCAGCTGGAAAGCTGGGTCGGCGTGTCGGAAGAGCATCTGGTGGACAACTGGGGAATGCCGGACAGCACTTTTACGCTGGATGCCGACACCAGGGTTCTGACTTATGTTGAATACGACGGAGAAGGGGATCGGGAAGTTTATTCCGAACAGATTTATTATCCGGCAATTTCCGGGCAGAATTTTCCCGGTCCGAACCCGGATGGGGAAAATATTGAGTATTGCAAAATTTCCTTTACCATTGATAACAGCATTGTTACCAATTACAATTTCAACGGTGACGACTGCGCGGGAAAACTGCTGCCGGGCGGTTCAAACTAGTACGCAGGCGTAGAGGACGGCAAAAAAATGCATGACCGTGCCGGCAAGCACCATCAGGTGCCAGACGGCATGGGTGTATTTTTTGCTTTTCCAAACGTAAAAGAAAACGCCGAAAGTGTAAAACAGGCCGCCGAGGACGAGAAACAGCGCGCTGACGGCGCTGATTGCGGCAAACAGCTGCCGGGAAACGAAAATGATTGCCCAGCCCATGATCAGATAAAGCGAAATCGACCACAGTTTGGTGCCGCTGCCGGAAGTGACGATTTTCAAAACCGTGCCGATGAGCGCCAGACTCCAGATGACGGCAAAAACCGACCAGCCGACCGGCCCGCGCATGTTGACCAGCAAAAAGGGCGTGTAACTGCCGGCGATCAGATAGTAGATGGCGATGTGGTCAAATTTTTTCAAAACCTTTTTCACCCGCGGATAGGGCACGGCGTGGTAAAGGGTGGAGGCCGTGTAGAGCAAAATCATCGAAACGCCGAACACGGCGGTGGAGGCGACGGTCCAAAGGTCGCCGTATTTTGACGACAGGCTGACCAGAACCGCCAGGCCGGCAACGCTGAAAATGATCCCCAGTCCGTGGATGGCGCAGTTGCATACTTCCTCGCCGAAAGTGTAGGGACGGACAGCCGATGATGTCTGCATGCTAAAAAACTCCTTTTTTGCTTTCTTGTTTTTCTTTCTCGTTTGTTTATCGCATTTGTTTTTGCATCTTTTGCTTTTTCAACCGAAATCGCAACCGTGATATTAGATAAGACGGACAGATTGAAAATCAAGGGCGGCGGATTAACAAAAAACTAAGTTTTGCCGGATATACTGTCGGCATAATTTATGAAATGCGAGGTTTGTCATGTTACTCAGTCAGATATTGGCGGGCGTTCCGCTGGCGGAAAAGCTTTCCGGCGATGCGGAAATTTCCGCGGTCGAACTCGATTCGCGAAAAACGGTGCCGGGAGCGTTGTTTATAGCCCTTAACGGAAAGAATTCCGACGGCAGAAAATTTATTCCCGACGCGTTGGAAAAAGGTGCTGCCGCAGTTTTATACGACGGCGATTATATTCCTCCGGCGGCAGACGGAGTTTTATTTGTCAGGGCTGATGGTGACATGCGGCAAAATATTTCCCGGGCCGCATCCAACTTCTATAAGCCGGTTCCTCCGTACATTTCTGCCGTTACCGGAACCAACGGCAAAACCTCGATTGCCGACTTTACCCGTCAGCTGATGAAGAAACTCGGCTATTCCGCGGCCAGCATCGGCACTGTCGGCGTGGTTTCCGACGTGGCGGAAAATGCGGAAACGCTTACCACACCGGACAGCGTGACTTTGCACCGGATTTTGCGCGATCTGGCGGTCAGGGGCGTCGACTATGTTTCGCTTGAGGCCTCAAGCATCGGCATTGAACAATACCGGCTGGACGGTTTGAAAATCAAAGCGGCCGGCTTTACCAACTTCACCCAGGATCACCTTGACTATCACCTGACCATGGAAAATTATCTGAAGGCCAAGGAAGAGCTTTTTTCCCGGGTAATGGAAGCTGACGGAACCGCGGTTTTAAACGCCGACATTCCCGAATTTGCGGAACTGGCGGAAATTTGCCGCCGCCGGGGAATTAAAGTGATGTCTTACGGCCGTAACGGCAGCGATTTGAAAATATTGTCGCGGGTACCGCATGCGGAGGGACAAACGCTGGAAACGGAAATAGAAGGGCGTCCGTATCGGCTGGAACTGCCGTTGATCGGCGAATTTCAGGCGATGAACGTGCTTTGCGCCGTCGGCATGGTGATTGCCATGCATGGTTTTTCCGGCAAAATCATAGACAGTCTTCCGCATTTGAAAGGCGCGCCCGGCCGTCTTGATCTGGCCGGCCGGCTGGTAAACGGCGCGGCGGTTTACGTTGATTATGCCCATACGCCGGATGCGCTGGAAAACGTGCTGAAAACCATGCGCCATCATACGGCAGGCAAATTGTGGGTCGTTTTCGGCTGCGGCGGCGACCGTGATAAGCTCAAGCGTCCGATCATGGGCAGAATAGCCCGCGAACTGGCGGACAGGGCAGTGGTGACCGACGACAATCCGCGTACCGAAGACGCGGCGGAAATCCGTCGGCAGATTTTGTGCGAGTGTCCCGATGCCGCGGAAATCGGCGACCGGGTGGAAGCGATCAATTATGCCGTCTCCCGTTTGGAAGAAGGCGATATGCTGGTTATTGCCGGCAAAGGGCATGAAAACGGCCAGAAAATCGGTGACAGGATTATCCCGATGAACGACTTGGAAGAAGCGGCCAAAGCGATTGCGCGGCTTTCCCGCTGACGTTTCCCCTGCCGGTCAGAGCGCCGGCAGCATGACGGCAAAGCGTCTGACCGCTGTTTCTGCCGGAGATTGCCCGGTTGGCGGCAATGCCGGCAAAGTTACGATAAAGCACTTTTCGTTTATGCCGCGGCATTCTGCTATTCGAAGCGTCTGACCGCTGTTTCTGCCGGAGATTGCCCGGTTGGCGGCAATGCCGGCAAAGTTACGATAAAGCACTTTTCGTTTATGCCGCGGCATTCTGCTATTCGAAGCGTCTGACTGCCGTTTCTGCCGCCGATTTCCCGATCAATGGTAAAACCAACACTGTTATGGTAAAACGCTCTTCGTTTTTTTTGCTGACAATTTTTCTGAAAGACTTGAAAAAAACGGCTGCAATCTGTTGATTTGCAACCGTTTTCCTTTTGAGAATAACTATAACAAAAAAAGGATCAATTTTTTGTTATACAAAAGCACTATATCATCTTTTTTTATAAAAGTCATCTAACTTGTTATTTTTAGGAACAATTTTTTTAATCAGAAAAATCTGATGCTAACCTGTTGATGTATAACAAAAAATTGATCGTTTAAATCCAACGGGGACGATTGAAAGGATAACGGCCGCGGCAGCAGCGGGGATATCGGCCGTTTTTTCTTTCGGTAAATGTTCCCGTCTTTTTCTTTTTTATAAAACGCGGTCGGAGAAATAACCGGGCTAAAACAGCCGGTGAACATGAGACGGAAACGGCTGCGAATATGTAGTAGTTTGATCAAGATTAAAAGCGATAAGCGGCGTTGTTCGGCAGCCAGACATTCAGTGCCCGGTAAACCGGGAGAAACTGTAGGAAACATGATAAAAAAATCTTCCTCCGTCGGGGAGAAAGATTTTTTTGTTTTTCGTAAAGCCGTCGACGCTATTTTTTGGCAGCGATGATTTTAACCGCGTCTTCCAGCGTCGGTTCCTTGTCCTTGAACTCTTTCGGCAGGGCGTAATTGGTCTTGCCGCATTTCAGATAGGGACCGTAGCGCCCGTTGTTAAGTGTGATTTCGAGTTTGCTTTCCGGGTGGGTGCCGATTACTTTCGCCGGCGTTTTTTCGGCAGCGCCTTTCAACAGCTCTTCTGCCCGTTCCAAAGTGATGGAAAAGACGGTGTCGTTGCCGTAAAGCGATTTGGACTTGTTGCCCTGTTTCAGATAGGTGCCGAATTTGCCGATGTTGACCTCAATGCCGTTGCCGAGCTGGCGGGGCAGGGAAAGCAAAATCTGCGCCTGTTCAGGCGTAATTTCTTCCGGTGTAATCCCTTTGGGCAGCGAGCAGCGTCTGGGCTTGACTTTGCCTTTGGGGTCGTCTTCGCCGAGCTGGACATAATGTCCGTAAGGGCCTTTTTTGAGATATATCTTCTGTTCGTTCATCTCGCCCAGAACCCTGTCTTCCGGGTTGGGGGCTCTGGTGGCCGCGTTGGCGGCGGCAGCTTCCTCTTCGGCGGTAGTGTCAACCAGCTGCTGGGTGTATTTGCATTCCGGATAGTTTGAGCAGCCGATGAAAGCGCCGAATTTGCCGAACTTGATGCCGAGACGGCCGGTTTTGCATTCCGGACAGCTGCGCGGATCGCTGCCGTCTTCCCGTTCGGGGAACAGGTGTTTGGCCAGCACTTCGTCGATCTTGTCGATCACTTCGCTCATCTGCAGCGGCGTGACGGCGTCGATGTTTTTGATAAATTTGGCCCAGAAACCGGTCAGCAGCTTGCGCCATTCCATTTCCCCGGCGGAAATGTCGTCGAGGAATTCTTCCATCTGTGCGGTAAAGTCATATTCGACGTATTTATGGAAGAAATTTTCAAGAAACGCGGTGACGATTCGTCCGCGTTCTTCGGGGATAAAGCGCAGTTTTTCCACCTTGACGTATTTGCGTTCCTGCAAGACGGCGATGATGGTCGCATAAGTGGACGGCCGGCCGATGCCCAGTTCTTCCAGTTTTTTGACCAGACTGGCTTCGGTAAAGCGCGGCGGCGGTGCGGTAAAGTGCTGGTCGGTAAAGATTTCGCCCTTGGTTTCCTTTTCGCCCGGTTCGACGTTCGGCAGGATGCGGTTTTCGTCGTTTTCCTCGTCGTCGTCAAAACTTTCCTGATAAAGCTTCAAAAAGCCGTCAAAAGCAATAACCTGGCCGTTGGCGCGCAGCGTGATCTGTCCGTCGGCGGAAGTTGAATCGATGCTGACTTTGTCAAGCACCGCCGGGTTCATCTGGCAGGCGACCGTACGCTTCCAGATCAGTTCGTAAAGGCGGTGGGCGTCGTTGTCAAGCTTGGCTTCCATCTTTTTCGGCGTGTTGGTGACGTCCGAAGGTCTGATCGCCTCGTGCGCTTCCTGCGCGTTTTTGGATTTGGTTTTGTATTCTTTCGGCGCTTTCGGCAGATACTCGTCGCCGAAATATTTGACGATGACGTCGCGGCAGGCGGCGATTGCTTCTTTGGAGAGGTTGACGGCGTCGGTACGCATATAAGTGATCAAACCGTCTTCATATAGCTTTTGCGCAATCTGCATGGTTTTCTTGGCGGAAAAACGCAGTTTGCGGGCGGCTTCCTGTTGCAGGGTAGAGGTTGTGAACGGCGCTGCCGGATAGCGGTTGGCCTTTTTGCGTTCGACGTTTGCCACCGCAAATTCCTGCGCTTCGATTTTGGCCTTGGCGGCGAGCGCCTTTTCTTCCGTATTGATGTCGAACTTTTCGAGTTTTTTGCCGTCAAGCACGATCAGCCGAGATTTGATCAGCGCCTGTTTGGAGGTAAACAGTTCGGCGTCGATCGTCCAGTATTCTTCGGGTTTGAAGTTCTCGATTTCGATTTCCCGCTCACAGATCAGGCGAAGCGCAACCGACTGTACCCGGCCGGCGGATTTCGACCCCGGCAGCTTGCGCCACAAAACCGGCGACAGGTTGAAGCCCACCAGATAGTCGAGCGCGCGCCGCGCCATATAGGCGGAAACCAGATTGTCGTCAATCTGACGCGGGTTTTTGATGGCTTCGGTTACCGCCGATTTGGTGATTTCGTGAAAGACGACGCGTTCTATTTTTTTGTCTTTGATTTTGCCGCGGGCTTTCAGTTCTTCCAGAATGTGCCAGGCAATCGCTTCTCCTTCCCTGTCCGGGTCGGAGGCGAGGATAATGGTGTCGGCGTCTTTAACCGCCGCGATGATGTCGTTTAAGCGTTTTTTGCCGCCCGGACTCAGTTCCCAGCTCATGGCAAAATCGTGATCCGGCTGTACGGAACCGTCTTTGCTCGGCAGATCGCGGATGTGTCCGAAGCTCGCGAGCACCTTGTAGTCGGAACCGAGGTATTTGTTGATAGTCTTGGCTTTGGCCGGAGATTCTACGATAACTAACTTCATCTTCTTACTTTCATGTTTTTGCCGGTCAGGGCAATTTTGTTGCCGGGCAGGCGGATGATTTTGTCTTCCATTTCCAATTCGATCAGGAGCATTGCCACGCTCGGGGCGTCGAGTCCCGAACTGCGGATGATTTCGTCCGTGTCCGTGCCTTCCGCCGACAAATACGCCAAAATCGAATTTTTATCGCAATTCTTTACCGGTGGAATATCGGCAGTTTTTTGCAAATTGTCAAGGGTCTTTGTAAATAAATCGCATTCGCCTCCGTCGGCCGGCCGGAGTGGTTCCGGTCTGATTTTGCTGTTTAAAACATTCAGAATGTCGGCGGCGTTTTCCGCCCACAGCGCGCCGCGGCGCAAAAGCGAATTGGGGCCTTCCGAGCGCGCTTCCCCGGGGGATCCGGGGATTGCGAAAATCAGCCGGTTGCGGTCGGCGGCCATGCGGGCGGTAATCAGCGAGCCGGATTTGCCGGTCGCTTCCGCCACCAGTACGGCTTCACTCAAGGCGGCGACGATCCGGTTGCGGCGGGGAAAATTGCCGCTTTGGGCATTGGTGCCCATCGGATATTCCGATACCAACAGCCCCTGTTCGCCGATCTGATGATACAGTTCTTCGTTTTCCGGCGGATAGATCCGGTCAATGCCGGTGCCGAGTACGGCAATCGTCGGTCCCCTGCGTTCTTTGGCATACATGGCGCCTTTGTGCGCCGCGGCATCAATCCCCCGCGCCATGCCGGAAACGATCAGCACGTTGTTTTCGGTCAGCTCAAAAGATATTTTGGAAGTCAGCTTGCGGCCGATGATGGTGGCGTTGCGGGTGCCGACCACCGCCACTGCCGGCCGGTGGTTTAAAAGCGCGGTGTTCCCCTTGACGTAAAGCAGCGGCGGCGCGTCGTCAAGTTCCGACAGTTTTTGCGGATAGCGGGGATCGGCGGAGGAAAGAACGACGGCGCCGAAACTGCGGACACGCTCCAGTTCTTCTTCCGCCCATTGCCGGGACGGCACCTTTTTTTTGGCGGCGGTTTCCCGCAAGGCTTCTTCCGCCGAGCCGAAGCAGGCAAGCAGCCGCTTAAAGCCGACCGGTCCGATCCCTTCGGTGTTGATCAGCTGCAGCCGGGCCGCGATATCGTCGTCTGCGGTCATTATTTCTTTGTGCTTTCCGCCTTGTCTTGACCGTTTTCTTTTGTATTGCCGGTCGTTTTATCTTTTTTGCCGAAGGAAATTTTGCTTTCTTCGCCCTTGATCAGCCGGCGGATGTTGGCATGATGGCGGATAACCACCAGAAGAGCGACCGCGGTGAAAAAGACGCTTTCGACTTCGCCGGCATAGAAATAGGCGTAAAGCGGCGTCAGCACCGCGGCGGCCAGCGCCGCAAGGGAAGAATATTTAAATAAAAAGGCGAAAACCAGCCAGGTGGCAAGCGCCATCAGCGCAATTGCCGGGTTGATTACCAGAATGAAACCGAAGGTGGAGGCCACGCCTTTGCCGCCTTTGAATTTCAGCCAGACCGGGAAATTGTGGCCGATGATGGCGGCGGTACCGGCATATAAGGCGGCAACCAGGTTGGTTGAGGTGAAAATGCCGGCAAAAAACATGTCTTCGGCCGGCACAAAGTGAAGCGCCAGCCAGGCGGCAAAACCGGCCTTGGAGGCGTCGAGCAGAACCGTCAGCAGAGCCAGGTCTTTGCGTCCGGTGCGCAGCACGTTGGTGGCGCCGATGTTGCCGGAGCCGATTTTACGAATGTCGCCGAGACCGGCCAGTCTGGTGACGACCAGACCGAAGGGAACGGAGCCGAGTAGATAGCCGCCGATGATGCAGATGATGAAAGTTTCCGTCATGACAATGTCCTTCCGTTGTTGATTTTGCCTTTATGTTTAAAACAGTTTACCGCCGATTTAAACTCTTTTTTGCCGCTTATGCAACGATGCCGGCGCATGTTCCCGCTTGATAAGAAGACAAAATATGTCAAAATAAAAAAATCAGTAAATTTTTTTGTTTATTACTTTGTCGTTTTTAACGGTCTTTTCTTTTTTATGAACTTTTTCTGTTAAACTTAAAATATATGAATATGAAAAAGAAGATGATCATTTCCGTAACGGCATCTTTTGCCCTGTTTTCAACCGCTGTCTGCGCAGTCGGAACAACCGTTGCCGGTCCGGCCGAACGGATGCCGTCGGTTTATGCCGCAACCGTAAGCGTTTCTTCGTCGGAACATAAAGTTCCCGATCCGAAAGAGAAGAAAAAGCCATTGCCCGTTTTGGGTGAGATGATTTTGGTAAAACCGCTCAAAATCAAGGATCTGCTTCCGATTTACCTGAAAAAGAAAAAATGGTAATTTCCGAAGCTGAGAAAAATGCCCCCTGTCTTGATGGTAGGAGGCGTTTTTTGTATCAATGCCTTACAGACTACCTCCTTTAAACGGGGGTGAATGCTCACGACGACGATGCTGTAAGAAAATAAGGAAAAGGCACCCAAAGGTGCCTTTTCTATAGAACCCCCGTTTTACCGGGGAATATCTGTTTGACAATTAATAACTGCGGGCATAAATGACGTCGACGGTTGCGTCTTTGGCGCCGGTCAGCAGGCATTCGCCTTTGCTGCCGCTCTGATCGAAAGGAATGCAGCGGATGGTGATTTTCAGCGCTTTCAGCAGTTCTTCCGAATTCGGGTCGCCGCTCCATTTGCCGCGGACGAAGGCGACTGCGTTTTTGTCGCCGTCTTTGACGAAACGGTTGGCATTGGCAAAATACTTTTCAAACTCCTCATGAGTAACGATATCCGTGCGGATATTGTTTTCCAACCGGGCTTTGGCACGTACGAACATTTCGTGCTGGATGTTTTCCAGCCGCTCGGACAACCCCCGGGCAAACTCTTCGCGGGCAATGATTTCCTTGCCTTCCGGCGTGCCGAGTTTCAAACGCTCTTTAACCATTACCTTGCCGCCTTCGGCGTCGCGCATGCCGATTTCACAGATCACCGGCGCTCCTTTGCGGGTCCATTCCCAGAATTTGTCGACGCTCGATTTGTTGCGGTTGTCAACTTTGATCCTGACTTTTTCGCCGAACGGCATCAGACCTTTCAGCGAAGCTTTGACTTCTTCAATATATGCCATGATCTTTTCCCGGTCGGCTTCATTTTTGATTACCGGTACCAGAACAACCTGATAAGGCGCGATCCGCGGCGGAACCACCATTCCTTCGTCGTCGGCGTGGGTCATGATGATGCCGCCGATCAGACGGGTAGAAACGCCCCATGACGTGGTGTAGGCAAATTCCTGTTTGCCTTCGCTGTTGACAAAGCTGATGCCGGCCGATTTGGCAAAATTCTGGCCGAGGAAGTGGGAGGTTCCCGCCTGCAGGGCCTTGCCGTCCTGCATCATTGCTTCAATGCAGTAGGTGTCGACCGCGCCAGGAAACTTTTCGTGTTCCGGTTTGCGTCCGGTAATGACCGGCAGCGCCAGAGCGTTTTCCGCCACGTCACGGTAAATTTCGAGCATCTGTTTGGTTTCCGCTTCGGCTTCGGCGGCGGTGGCGTGCGCGGTGTGTCCTTCCTGCCAGAGGAATTCGCGGGTGCGCAAAAACAGACGCGGCCGCATTTCCCAGCGCACGACGTTAGCCCACTGGTTGACGAGCACCGGCAGGTCGCGATAAGATTTGATCCATTTGGCAAAAGAGTCGGCGATAATGGTTTCCGAAGTGGGGCGCACGATCAGCGGTTCGTCGAGCGGCGACTGGGGAACCAGTTTGCCGTCTTCCGCGCCGAGGCGGGAATGGGTAACGACCGCCATTTCCTTGGCAAAGCCTTCGACGTGGTCGGCCTCTTTCTGGAAAAACGAAAGCGGAATAAACATCGGAAAGTAGCAGTTGTCATGCCCGGTTTCTCTGAACTTTTCGTCAAAGATGTTGCGGATGTTTTCCCAAATGCCGTAACCCCACGGCTTGATCACCATGCAGCCCGGCGAAACCGAGTTTTCCGCCATTTCGGCGGCGGCGACGACGTTTTGATACCATTCGGGGTAGTTTGCTTCTCTGGTGTTTTTCAATGCCATTTTAGTTTATTCCTTGTTCGTTGGTTTAATTTTCTTTGTAAAACGACATGAACTTAGCAAATTTTATTTTATTTGTGAATAGCAAATGTGGTATAAGCACCATAAAATATAAGGGAAAATTTGTGAAACGCGGCATAAATGCCGTAACATGCCGCACGAATACGTCAAAAAAACCGGGCATGCGCCCGGTTTTTGCCTGCAGAAGGAAAAAATTACAAAATGTCGTCAATCTCGCGTACCGCCTTGCGGTTTTCGCGGCTGGCCCTGATCGCTTCCTTAAAGCTTGCGCGTTCGTTTCTGTTTTTCGTCATCTGTTCGGAAACGGCCTTGATCTGCGCGGTTGCCAGATTGCGGTTGGCTTCTGCCTGCGCGGTCAGCAGTTTTTTCTGTTCTTCGTTGAAAGACGACTTGTCGATTTTCTTGATCGCTTTCTGGTAGTCGTCGTTGATGTCTTCAAGCTTGTCTTCCGCCCAGTCGCGTCGATGGTCTTTGGCGCCGGCGTCGGCCGCGCAGACGAAAATGACGGCGGGAACGAGAGCGGCGGCCGCCAGTCGGTAAAACCTTCTGTTCATGATTGAAATCCTCCGGTTAAGGGTTAAAAAACTGTAGTATTTTCCATATAATCGGCAAACGCCGGCAGTCAAGGCCTGGGCAAAAAATAACTTGCCTAATCCGCAAATTTGTAGTAGCCTAAACAATACAGCCGGGAAACGGGCTGAGGTTTAATGTTTTTAACCTGTTTGTGAAAAGGATTACGATTATGGCAGCAGGAACGGTAAAATGGTTTAATAAGAGAAAAGGTTACGGATTTATCACTCCGGACGAAGGCGAAAAAGATATCTTTGTTCATATTTCGGCAGTAAAAAGCGCAGGGCTGAGAACGCTGAACGAAGGTGACAAAGTCAGCTACGAAACGATGACGGAAAGAGACCGGATTGTTGCCGGAAACATCAAACTGCTGTAGTCTTTAACCCGACAAAACTTTTTAAGCCCTGCCGTGTTAAAGCAGGGCTTTTTGCTGGTTTGTTGGCAAAATATTAACGATTGGCCGCCTATAATGCCGGCAAACGTTAGGTTAACCCAATTATAAGGAATAGCAAATGTCAGAAAAAGCGATGGAAATTTATGACCGGCTGGTGCCGATGGTTGTTGAACAGACCCCGCAGGGCGAACGTTCGTTCGATATTTTTTCCCGGCTGCTGAAAGAGCGTATCGTTTTCCTTACCGGACAGGTTGAGGACGACATGGCCTCGCTGGTGTGCGCCCAGCTTTTGTTCCTTGAAGCCGAAGATCCGGACAAGGATATTTTCCTTTACATCAATTCTCCGGGCGGCGTCATTACTTCCGGCATGGCCATTTACGATACCATGCGCTATATCAGCTGCGACGTCAACACCCTGTGCATCGGCCAGGCCTGTTCGATGGGGTCGTTCCTTTTAGCCGGCGGCGCCAAAGGCAAGCGTTTTGCGCTGCCCAATTCGCAGATCATGATCCATCAGCCTTCGGGCGGCGCCAAAGGGCAGGCGGCAGACATCGAAATTCAGGCAAAACTGATCCTTGACATGCGCCGCCGTTTAAACAACATCTATGCCGAAAATACCGGGCAAAAGCTCTCGGTGATTGAAAAAGCGATGGATCGTGACAATTTTATGACCCCGGAAGACGCTTTGAAATTCGGCCTGATTGATCAGATCGTAACCTCCCGCAAAGAAATTGCCAAATAAAAAGGACTGAACAAATGAGTGAAGACAACGGACATAAAGACGACCAGATCTGCTGCTCCTTCTGCGGAAAATCGCAGTCGGAAGTTAAAAAGCTGGTAGCCGGACGCGGCGTTTACATCTGTGACGAATGCATCGATGTCTGCATCAGCATCGTCCATGACGAGATGAATGAAATGGAAAAAGAAAACGGCGGCGAAAAAAGCACCGGCAGCACCATGGAAAAACTGCCGACGCCGTCGAAAATAAAGGAATTCCTCGATCAGTACGTGATCGGGCAGGAGCATGCCAAAAAAGTGCTTTCGGTGGCGGTTTACAACCATTACAAACGTTTAAACAGCAATCATAACAATTCGGACGTGGAAGTGTCCAAGTCAAATGTCATTCTGGTCGGCCCGACCGGCAGCGGCAAAACGCTTTTGGCTCAGACGCTGGCCAAAATCCTCGACGTACCGTTTGCCATTTCCGACGCCACCACTCTGACCGAAGCCGGCTATGTCGGCGAAGACGTCGAAAACATCGTCTTAAAACTGGTGCAGGCGGCAGATTATGATATCGAGAAAGCGCAGCGGGGCATTGTTTATATCGACGAGATTGACAAGATCAACCGCAAGGGGGACGGCCCTTCAATTACCCGCGACGTATCGGGCGAGGGCGTTCAGCAGGCGCTGTTAAAGATCATCGAAGGCACGGTTGCCAACGTTCCGCCACAAGGCGGCCGCAAACATCCGCAGCAGGAATTTCTGCATGTCGATACGACCAACATCCTGTTTATCTGCGGCGGCGCTTTTGCAGGAATTGAGAAAATCATTAACCGCCGCAGCCAGAAAACCTCTATCGGTTTTGGCGCCAAAGTGGCAAGCAAACAGGAAAAACCGGTCGGCGAAGTCATGAAGGACATTCAGCCCGAAGACTTGCTGAAGTATGGTCTGATTCCGGAATTTATCGGCCGCCTGCCGATTATCGCTTCGCTGGAGGACCTGGACGAAAAGGCGCTGGTCAATATTTTGACCGAGCCGAAAAATGCCTTGGTCAAGCAGTATGTTGCGCTGTTTAACATGGAAGACGTCAAGCTGACGATTACCGACGACGCGCTGGCGGCCATTGCCCGCAAGGCGATCGAACGCAAAAGCGGCGCTCGCGGTCTGCGTGCGATTATGGAAGAAAAACTGCTGGAACTGATGTATGATATTCCGGATAAAAAAGAAGTGGCGGAAATTATCATCGACGGCGACGTGATCGACGGTAAAAAGACACCGATTTTGGTTTATAAGGAAGCCAAAAAAGACGCTGTCGGCGCGGAATAGGGCAGCGGTATAAAAGAACGGCGGAAATTTTCCCGGAAAGGACTGATTTCCGCCGTTCGTTTTTTAAGCCCTGCAACATCGGCAAAATAACCGAAAGGATAAGGAGAAAAAATGAATTACCGCTTGTTTTTCAGCCCGACCGGAGGAACGGCGCGTGCAACCGAACTGGTGTGCGGCGCCATGGAAACTCCGTTTGTTGCGGTTGATCTCACTTTGCTTGCCGCCCGCGGGCAGCATCATTGGTTTGCCGCCGACGATCTGGTTGTCTTCGGTCTGCCGGTTTATGGCGGAAGATTGCCGCAGGTTCCCGGTTTGTTTGACGGCCTGCGGGGAGAAAACACGCCGGCCGTGCTTTGCGCCTGTTACGGCAACAGGCATTATGACGATATGCTGCTGGAGTGGAAAACGGAAATGGAAAAGCGGGGCTTCATCTGCATTGCCGCGGCGGCAATTGTCATTCCTCATGTTTACAGCGGGGTGCTCGGACACGGACGTCCGGACGAGGCGGACTTGCCGGCAATCAGAGAATTTGCCCGTGCGGTAATGAATAAGAAAGATAGGACATCGGTTACGGTACCGGGAAGCTTTCCTTATAAAAAATGGGAAAAGCCGTTCCGCACGCCGGAGAAAACCGCCGGCTGCGTCAAATGCGGCCTGTGTCAGAAGGTCTGTCCGACGGCTGCGATCAACGACGACTTTGTCGGTGACCCGGCTGCCTGCATACAATGCATGAAATGCGTCCGCGTTTGTCCGGCCGGCTGCCGGCAGATGGATATGAGTGCGGTTCGCGCATATCTTGAAAGCAACTATTCTGTCCGCCGGGAAAACGAATTTTTTCTCTGAACGCCTTTTACCGCCGGAGTTTTGCTGATTTTTCCTCCGGGCGATAGCGCTGTCGAAACCCTGTTTCCTTTTCCTCCGGGTGGTTCTGTTGCCGAATTTTTGCTTCCTGCTGTCACACGAAGCGTTGAGGATGCAACAGCTTTCGCCTTTTAGTCTGCCACTGCTTGTCCGGTTTACGGTCGAAATCCTGCTTCCTTTTCCTCCGGGTGGTTCCGTTGTTAAAATCTTGCTTCCTGCTGCGTCCAAAGTGTGGGGGTATTGCAGTGTTCGCCTTTTTGTCTACCGCTGCTTATTTTATTGTCGAAATCCTGCTTCCTTTTCCTCCGGGTGGTTCCGTTGTCAAAATCTTGCTTCCTGCTGCCGTCCGAAGTGTTGGGGTTGCTGTAGCATCCGCCTTTTTGCCTGCTGCCGCTCTTATGGTTTACGGTCGAAACCCTGTTTCCTTTTCCTCCGGGGGCTTCACTGCCGGAATCTTGCTGTTCTTTCTCCGTGTGATAGTGTTGTCAAAATCTTGCTTCCTGCTGCCGTCTTAAATAAAGCACAAAAAGTACGAACTTACGGGAGAGAAACTTTTCGTCTGAACGTCCGGCGGATGAATACTTTATGTTTATTTTTGGTACCGGAACCGTTTGTTCCCGGAGCGTTTCCCATCGCTGCCGTTTGTCCGAAATGTTGATTGCCGTGATGACATCTGCCATTTTGCCTGCTGTCGCTTGTCCGAAGCGCAAAAGCCGTTTTTCCGAACCGTTTCCCGTCCGCATCTTCTCGCCGGGGCGAAAGGTCTTTTGTTTGCATGTCCCGCAAATGAATGTTTGCTGCTTGTCCGTATATCTGCTTAAAATGTGCAAGCGGAAAATATATAAGGTGATAAAGAGGAAAGCTGTTTGTTGCTTTATGTTCCGAACGCAATGCACTCCGCATTGACAGGCTTATGAGGGGGCGCTTTCCGTCTGTGCGTCTTTGCAGAAGGGCGGGGAGTGTGCAAGCGGCTAAAGCCTTTTACGTTACTTTTGTCCGTTGCCGTTCTTTGCATCTTTTCCCGCAAACGTTATGTTCCTGCCGTTTGGGGAGGGAAAACGTTCAGCCCAATTTTGACCTGCTGACGATAAATTCGGTAGTTTTAAAAAAAATGTTTTTCTGTCGTCCGGGATTTGATGAGGCCGTAATTTGCAACGGTTTGCCTTTCTTCTCCCGACAGAGCATTATCGCTGCCGGTTTTCGGATTTTTGCAAGACGGCCGTTTGTGACGGTTTATTTTTTCCGTCCTTGGCAGGCTTTGATAATGCCGGTTTTTCTCTATTTCTGAATTTTTTCGTCTGAGACCGCAAATTTTTTAACCGTTCTGTTTTTGCCGGCGGTAAAAAACAAGTTTTGAGCAGATTTTTCAACAGATTTTCATCTCTTATCGGATATTTAAGAATTTTTACAGATATTTTTGTGATCATGAAACGTCGGCAGATCCGCTCACTTGCGGCAAAATATCCGGCAATTTGTTCCTTCGGCCGTCCGGCGGCGAAATACGGTTTGCCGAAAGCAAACGCCGGGCAGAAAAAAGAATCCAACGACCGCCGGGCTCAAAAAACGCTTGCTCAAAAGTGAAAAAAGACGCGTGATCAAAGATCATAAAGGCGCTAACTGATCAAAAGCGAAAAACCGCTCAAGACGTCGATTGTCAGCTTCCGTTCTTCGTCATTCAGAATTTTTTGCAGGTAATAAAGCGGGGCATATTGGGAAATGTTTTCCGGCGTGCCGCCTTCCAGCACCGTCTGCATGGCCGATATTTTGTTTTGTGCCAGCGGACTGTCGCTTACGGCGGAAATAATGATTGCCTGCCGGGTGCTGCTGACTTTTACCGTTCCGCCGCGGACAATGACTTCCGCCGCGCACATACAGGCCAGCATGACAGCGCGGTTAAACGGACTGTTGATGATTTTGATGTTTGCCTTGACCGGATGGTTGAGGTTCAGCGTCTGCAGATAGTCTTCGGTCACCTTTTTGACGGTTTCGATATTTTCCAGGTTGGCGTTGGTCAGCCCGAAAGCCATGCGGAAAAATTTCAGCCGCGCGGTCAACACCTCCGAACTGGTTTTCAGGGTGTTTTTGATTTCGTCGATAAAGTCGTCGTCTTCGTCTTCCAGCAGTTCGACCGCGTTGGCAAAGGCGCCGATGTTGCCGATCAGGTCATGGCTGATCCGGGTGCAGATCAATTCCGAAATGTTGATTTTGTCTTCCATTTTGCTTCTTAGAAGTTATAGAGGTTGGTGTTCATGTATTTTTGGTCTTCCCGCGACATCCGGGTATAGTCAAGTTCTTTGAGCATCGGGTCTTCCAGCAGCAGAAAACCGGTGGCGGCTTTCAGGTAAGGCTTGTTGCCGCCCATCCCCCAGATGACGTCTTCACGGTTGTCCGGTACGCCGTATTTCTGGTTGATCTTGCGCCAGAAGTCGTAAACCTTGATGTCCCGCAGATACTGCACTTTCTGGCTGCTGCCCTGAATTTTGCGCGCCGACATGCTCTTATAAACGATTTTGTAGATTTTGTTGTTGGTAAAATTGCTGGTCAGGCTGATGCTGATTTCCTCCTGCGTGTCATATTTGACGAATTTTTCGCTTTCGACATACTGGTGGTTGTTTTCTTTTGCCGCCTTGACCACGCAGCTGGCCAGCCGTTCGTAACCGACCACGCCGGCGTTGCGGCACTGTTCCTCAAAACGCCATTTGATAAAATTGGGAATTTCAAATTTCTGCGAAACCTTTTTAAAACCGCGCTTGGCCATGGTCGCTTCCGCCTGCGGCAAATTCATCCTGAGCATAATGCCGGAGATGTCAAAGACCGAGGCGTTGGAGCGGCGGTTGCCGTTTTTGGAATTTTTGACCATGCTTTCAAGGTTGATGCTGCCGACGCTGCGGCCGTTTTCGCCGCCGTCTTCGTCTTCTTCCTTGGAAGAGGAAAGGGCGGTGTTGGCCAGTTTTTCAACCCAGGTTCCGGCCAGCGGAGAGCTGCCTTCGTCCTCTTCTTCCCCGGCCGTTTCCCGGATGGCGTCCGTCAGCGATTTTTGCGTTTTTCCTTTGGCGGTACCTTTTCCGGCGGTTTTGTTTGAAAGGGCTGCCGATTTTTGTACGGCGGGCGCCCTCAGAGCGGTCTCTTCTTCCGGCAGCGCTGCCTCAATGCTTTCAAATTCGGCGTCGCTGATAGCTTCCGGCTTCATCACCACGCCGCCCTTGACCGACGGCGCAATCGAAGTTTTGGCCGGCGCCGTGGGTTTCTTTTTGGCGGCGGTGATTTTCGGCGCCGGTTCAAACAACATGGCGTCCATTTCGTCAGCCCGGGCGTTGCAGACGAAAAAGATCGAGAAAACAGCAAGATAAAGTAATGTTTTTTTCATTGTGTCAGCCGGTTTGTGGTTTCTTGTCAAAATCTTTTTCAATATTACGTTTCAGATTTTTTCAATATTATATTTATTTTCCGAAAATAGCAAACGATAATTTGCAAAAAATCGGCGTTGTTGCCGGCGCCGTTCAAAAGCCGCTTTACATTTCGCCTTCCGCGGGCTATAAAACAGGCATGTTTTGACAAGAAAAGAGGAAAAAGATGGAAAACAAACCCGTTCATGTCATCGGCGCCGGGCTGGCCGGTTCCGAAGCCGCCTGGCAGCTCGTCAGCCGCGGCGTGCCGGTCGTTTTGCACGAAATGAAGCCGCAAAAATATTCTCCCGCGCACCGGGCGCCGGGGTTTGCCGAACTGGTTTGTTCCAACTCGCTGCGTTCGGATGACGATCAGCACAATGCGGTCGGCCTGCTGCACCGGGAAATGCGGCTGGCCGGCTCTCTGGTGATGGCGGCGGCCGATGCCTGCAAAGTGCCTGCCGGCGGTGCCCTGGCGGTTGACCGCGACGCTTTTTCCGATTTCATTACCTGCCGTCTCCGCGCCCATCCTCTGATCGGCGTGGAAGAAGGGGAGGTTTCCGCACTGCCTCCGGCCGGCTGGGGACAGGTGATCGTTGCCACCGGTCCGCTCACTTCCGAAGCATTGGCAAAAGACATTCTTTCGCGGGTTGACAGCCAGGCGCTGTCGTTTTACGACGCGATTGCGCCGGTGGTGTTTAAGGACAGCATTAACATGGAGGTGGCGTGGTATCAGTCGCGCTACGACAAAGGGGACGGCCGCGACTATATCAACTGTCCGTTGTCGGAAGACGAATATTACCGGTTTGTCGACGCACTGCTGGCTGCGGAAAAGGCAGTTTTTCACGATTTTGAAAAGCCGAATTATTTTGACGGCTGTCTGCCGATCGAGGTGATGGCGGAAAGAGGCCGCGACACCCTTTTGTTCGGTCCGATGAAGCCGGTCGGGCTGACCGATCCGCATACCGGCCGCCGTCCCTATGCGGTGGTGCAGCTGCGGCAGGACAATTTTGCCGACACTTTGCGTAACATCGTCGGTTTTCAGACCAAGTTGAAATACGGCGCGCAAAAAGAAATTTTCCGCATGATTCCGGGGTTGGAAAATGCCGAGTTTGCCCGTTTCGGCGGCATTCATAAGAATACCTTTATCAAGTCGCCGCTTCTTCTAGACCGCGAACTGCGGCTGAAAACACAGCCGAATATTCGTTTCGCCGGGCAGATTACCGGCTGCGAAGGATATGTGGAGAGTGCCGCGGTGGGGCTGATGGCAGGCTATTTTGCCGCCTGCGAAGCTCTGGAACGGCCGGTTCTGATGCCGCCGGCGGAAACCGCGTTCGGTGCCATGCTGGGGCATGTGACGGCGTGTGTCAACATTGAGGATTTTCAGCCGATGAACATAAACTTCGGCATTTTTCCGGAAATCCGCGGCGAAGTGACGGCTAACGGAAAGTTTAGAAAAATCAAGGGGATCGAACGCAAAAACGCCTATTGCCGGCGGGCGCTGGCGGCGGCGGAAGAATGGGCCGGCAAGACCGGCGGGGCGAAAATAGCTGTTGATTTTGTTTCCCGATTGACCTAAATATAGTGAAGAAACAAACGGAAGAATTTAGACGTTATGAAAGATTTGAAAAAAATAGTCCGCAGTAAAATCAAAAACGGCAGCGGCCGGACGGTTTTCTGGGGAATGCAGTTTCTGCCCAAAGCCAAACGCGAGGCGCTTTATACGCTGTTGGCCTTTGTCCGCCATCTCGAAGACGTGGTCGAAAGCCCGGTGGCTCTGGCCGAAAAACAGGAGATTTTAAGCATGTGGCGCGAAGAAATGGACAACATTTTCGAGCGCAGGGTGCCGGCCACCGACATCGGCCGCCGCATCTATAAAAACTGCATGCGTTTTAAATTGCCGAAAGCGGAGTTCTTGAATCTGGTCGACAGCATTTCCGCCAATATCGACAATCCGCTCAAGGCGCCGACCTTAAAACAGCTTTCCGGCTATTGCCGCGGGGTCGGCGGAATGACCGGCAGCCTGTCGCTGAGGGTTTTCGGCTGTACCGACGAGCAGACGATCAGGGAACTTTCGACTTCCCTCGGACTGGCCGTTCAGATTACCAACATCCTGCTCAACGTGAAGGAAGACGCGCAGAACGGCCGTTTGTACATTCCTCAGGAATTGTTGGAAAAAGCGGGCATATCCGCCACCGATCCGAAAAGCGTGGTGGTTGACAAGAATCTGGCGGCGGCCCGGCGAGAACTGGCCCGTATTGCGGCCGAAAATTACCGCAAGGTTTATGAAATTTTGGAAAAACAGGAAAAAACGACCGCCCGTCCGATCCGCTTGATTACCGATCTTTACAGGAAATATTTTGACATCATGGAAAAACGCGGCTGGGAAATCATTTCTCCCAAGCCGCGCGTCAGCAAGTGGTGCAAGTTAAGGATTTTGCTCAAAAACCTGCTGTCAGCTTAATTTCAATACTTCCGCCACCAGTTTGCGGATGCCTTCGTTAACTTCGGCGATCGAATGCGCCAGCATATAGGCCGGCGTGGTGACGATTTTGTGGGCATGGTCCGCGCAGATGTTTTCCACTTCGCAGTTTTGGTGCCGGGCGCCGGTTTTTTCGATTTCGGCCGCCGTTTTCGGATCGTTGCCGATGGTAACGGTAATGCCGTGGCGGCCGAGCACGCGGGCGACCAGCGCCGGCGCAATGCAGATGGCGCCGATCGGCATCTGCTTTTCATAAGCGATGACAAGTGCCTGTTCCACGTCGGGATTGACGTCGCAGGCAGCGCCTTTGACCGCAAAGTCGCAGAGGTTTTTGGCCGCGCCCTGTCCGCCGGGGAAGATTACCGCGTCAAACTGGTCGGGGTTGAATTCGGCCAGACTTTTGATGTTGCCGCGGGCGATTCTGGCCGCTTCCGTCAGCACGTTGCGCGATTCATCGGGTTCGGCCGCTTTGGTATAGTGGTTGACCACGGCCGGCTGTCGGATATTCGGGGCAAAGCACTGATAACTTGCGCCCTGGGCGGCAATATTGAGCAGCGTGCAGGTTGCCTCGTGAATTTCACTGCCGTCAAATACGCCGCAGCCGGCGAGTACGACGGCAATTTTCTTTTCGGAAACAGACATTTTCATCCTCCTGTAGGTTAGAACTTGGCTTTGTCTTTAATTTTTATATCCGCCGGGGCGGAAAATCAACGTTTATTTCGCGGCCTGCTTTCCGGCGGCGTATTTGTCGCCTTTGTCCATGCAGAAAAACCATTCCTGGCATTCGTCGTTGCCCTTTTGCTCTTTGATCCGTTCGTTCATGCCTTTTAATTCCGACGGACAGCCGAGCAGAATGTCTTTTCCCGGCTGCCAGTCGGCCGGGGTGGAAACGCCGTAACGGTCGGTTACTTGCAGGGCTTCGATTACCCGTTTGATTTCGTCGAAATTGCGTCCGGTGGTCTGCGGATAGTACAAAATGGTGCGGATGTATCCTTCGTCGTCAATGATAAAGACGGCACGCACGGCTTTGGTGTCGCTCATGCTCGGATGAACCATGCCGTATTTGCGGGCAACTTCGGCCTTGATGTCGGCGATGATCGGAAAGTCGACCGGCTGTCCGTCGTATTTGCCGAACCGGATGTTGTCCTGAATTTCCTTGACCCAGGCCAGATGCGAGTTGTTGCTGTCGATCGAAAGTCCGATCAGTTCGGTGTTGAGACTGTGAAAATCGTCGCGCATGGCGGCAAAAGTGGCAATTTCCGAAGTGCAGACCGGCGTAAAGTCGGCCGGGTGTGAAAACAGAACCACCCATTTGCCCCGGTAATCGTCGGGAAAGTTGATTTCTCCGGTGGTGGTTACGGCTTTGAATGCCGGCGCCTTGTCGCCCAGAGCCGGCATGTTGACGGTGACTTGTTCTTCCATTTTTTTCTCCTTTTGTTGATAACGTCGATTTCTCATGCAATATATGATCGGGCCGGCCGCTTTCAACCTTTTGGGCCGCCGGTATTAATCGGCCGTCCGAAGTTTTCTTGGTAAAAAAAAGCAAAATGTTGATGACAAACCGATTTAATCGGTTAATATAAGGCCACATCAAAGTTGCAACAAAACGTCAGGGTAACAGATGAAACCTTTATATAAACGTATTCTGCTGAAGCTTTCGGGCGAAGGCCTGATGGGCGACAAGGCGTTCGGCATGGACGACGGCGTAATCCGTTCGCTGGCCGCGCAAATCAGGGAAGTGCGCGGGCTCGGCGTGGAAGTCTGCCTGGTCGTCGGCGGCGGCAACATTTTCCGCGGCGCCAAAGAAGCTTCGAAAGGGCTGGACCGTTCGGTTGCCGACCAGGTCGGCATGCTGGCTACCGTCATGAACGCTCTTTATTTGCAGAATGCTTTGGAAAAACTGGGAATTGAAGCGCGGGTCTTGTCCGGGCTGAGCATTCCCGAAGTTTGCGAGGACTACATTTACCGCCGGGCACTGCGCCATTTGCAGAAAAACCGGGTGCTGATCTTTGCCGCCGGCACCGGCTGTCCCTATTTTACCACCGACACCGGCGCCGCCCTTCGCGCTTCCGAGATGAAATGCGATGCGCTGCTGAAGGCGACCCAGGTGGACGGCGTTTATGACGCGGACCCGAGGCAAAACGCCGGTGCGGTCAAATATAACGAAATAAGCTATGACGAAGTCATCTCCAAAGGGCTTGGGGTGATGGACCTGACGGCCGTGTCGCTGGCCAAAGACAACCGGATCCCGATCGTGGTGTTTGCCCAGAAGGGGGAAAAAGCGCTGTTGAACGCGGTGACCGGACAGGGTGAATTTACAATCATTAAATAATCAAGAGGTATATGATGTCAGATTACAGCCAAATAAAAGAAAACACCAAAACCAGAATGGAAAAGACGCTGGAAACGCTGCGGGCCGATTTCGGCAGCCTGCGGGCCGGCCGCGCCCATGCCAGTCTGCTTGACGGAATTATGGTGGACGCCTACGGTTCAATGACGCCTATTTCCCAGGTCGGAACCATCAGCGTTCCCGATCCGCGCTGTCTTTCCGTCAGCGTCTGGGATCGCGGTCTGGCCAAAGCGGTGGAAAAGGCGATCATGGAGTCTGATCTGGGGCTGAACCCGGCTTCCGACGGCCAGCTGATCCGCATTCCGATTCCGCCGTTGTCGGAAGAACGCCGCAAGGAACTGGTCAAGGTGGCCGGCAAATATGCCGAGCAGGGCAAGGTGGCCGTCCGCAACATCCGCCGCGATGCTCTTGACGGCATTAAAAAGCTGAAAAAGGACAATGAGATTTCCGAAGACGAGGAAAAACGTTTTAACGACGAAATCCAGAAGTTTACCGATGAGTTCGTCAAAAAGATAGACGACGCTCTGGCGCAAAAAGAAAAAGACATTATGCAGGTATAAGGCCGGGGTTTTCAAGTTGAGCAACGATCAAACTAACAGATTACGGCATCTGGCCATCATTATGGACGGCAACCGCCGTTGGGCCCGCAGGCGCGGGCTGCCGGCGGCCGCCGGTCATCGCAAAGGGGCGGAAACTCTGGAACAGGTCTGCCGCGATGCCAAAGACCTCGGGATAAAATATCTCACCCTTTACGCTTTTTCCACCGAAAACTGGCAACGCGACGCGGAAGAAGTCGCCACTCTGATGGGGCTTTTGCGCGAATATCTGAAAAACGATTTGCAGGAAATTCAGAAAAACAACGTCCGCATTATTTTTATCGGCGAACGCGGCATGCTGGACAAGGACATTGCCGACAGCATGCAGCGGATCGAAAACCAGACGGCGGCCAACACGGATCTCACATTGTGCCTGGCGGTCAGCTACGGTGCCAGACAGGAGATATTAAACGCCGTCAAACGGACGGCCAAACTGGTTCGCGCGGGTGAAATCAAACTTGACGAAGTGGATGAACATTTGTTCTCCAATTTGTTGTATACAAAAGATATTCCGGATCCGGATCTGGTGGTGCGCACCAGTGGGGAACGGCGGATCAGCAACTACCTGTTATGGCAGGTCGCCTATGCCGAATTTTATTTCAGCGAAGTCTTATGGCCCGATTTCAATCGGGCGGAACTGGAGAAGATTATCGCCGATTTTAACACGCGGGAGAGAAGATATGGCAAAAACTAAATCCAACATTTTGTTAAGAACGGCAACGGCTTTGATAATGGCGCCGCTGGTGATTGCCGGTCTTTATTTCGGCTATCCGTACGTGGTATTGATGCTGCTTTCCGTCGGCGCGCTGCTTTCGTGGGAATGGAGCGCCATGGTCGCCAACAAAAAGCCTTCGGTCTATGCCGTGATCTATACTGCCTCAGTGGCGGTGGCGCTGATGCTCAATTCCTGGCTCGGCATCTGCATCATGCTTTTGTCTGCCACGCTTCTGGTGTGGTTTAAGGCCAAAGATGAGGAACATCGCCGGCTGCTGACGCTCGGCGTGCCTTACATCACCGTCGGTATCGGTTCGCTGATGTGGATTTATTACATCACCGCTTTTCATATTTTGTGTTTCGTGCTGATCATCTGGGCTACCGACATCGGCGGCTATGTCGTCGGCAAGAGCGTCAAAGGGCCGAAACTGGCGCCGAAGATCAGCCCCAACAAAACCTGGTCCGGCCTTTTCGGCGGGATGGCTCTGGCCGCACTCTGCTGCTGGGGATATCTGTACTTTTTCGGCCTGAACGACTGGCGTCTGGCGGTTGCCGGGGCACTGCTGGCGGTGTTGGAACAAATCGGCGACCTGGTTGAGTCCGCTATCAAGCGTTATCTGGGGGTAAAGGATTCCGGCACGCTCATTCCCGGTCACGGCGGCGTCTTCGACCGCATTGACGGGATGATTTTTACCGCCCCGTTTGTCTATCTGATTTTGGCTTATTGGTTCAGTATTTAATTAAAGGCAATTTAAATTATGGAATGGTTAGTTAACGGTGTATATTATATAGTTCCCTTTATTGTTCTGCTGGGAATTCTGGTGTTTGTCCACGAATTCGGGCATTTTCTGGTTGCGCGTCTGTCCGGCGTGCAGGTGACCGATTTTTCAATCGGCTTCGGCAAACAACTGTGGGGTTTTACCGACAAGCACAACACCAAATGGAAAATCTGCGCGATTCCGCTCGGCGGCTATTGCCAGTTTTTAGGTGATGCCGATGCCGCGTCGGCAGGCAGCAGCGAAGAGGTGAAAGAGCTGAGCGAAGAAGATAAAAAGAAAGCCTTTCCGTTCCAGAATCCGTGGAAAAAGCTGGCGATCGTCCTCGGCGGCCCCGGGTTTAACTACCTGTTTGCAATTATCGTCTTTACTTTGATGTTTGCCTTTCTCGGCAAATTCAGCTTTCCCCCGGTCGTGGGCGAAGTGGTTGCCGGCGGGGCTGCGGACAAGGCCGGCATTGTCAAGGCGGACCGCATTCTGTCGATCAACGGCCACGAGGTGGAAAGTTTCAGCGAGATTACGACCGAAATTTCGCTGACGACGGGCGGCGTCGCCGAAGTAAAGCTTGACCGTGCGGGTGAAGTCATGGAGTTGAGCGTTCCGCTGGAAATGATGAAAGTGGAAGCCAACGGCCAGACGACCGAACGGCCGATGCTCGGCATCAAGTCGATGAACACGATGGAGCTTGACCACGAAAGAATGTCGCTGCCGGACGCTTTTGTCGAGGCCTGCAGCGAAACCTGGCGGATTACCGAAGGCACCCTACGCGGGGTCGGACAGATGATTACCGGCAAACGCGGCAGCGAGGATCTGGGCGGCATCTTGAGAATTGCGGAAATGTCCGGCGACATCTCCAGGAAAAACGGCATGCTTGACTTCATTGCCTTTATGGCGCTTCTGTCAATCAACCTCGGGCTGATCAATTTGTTCCCGATTCCGGTTCTGGACGGCGGGCACGTCGTAATCTACCTGGTAGAAATTGTCAGCCGCCGCGAGATAAACGCCAAAGTAAAGGAGAACCTGTTCAAGGCCGGTTTTGCCCTCATTCTGGCACTGATGATTTTTGCGACCTGGAACGACTTTGTCCATCTGTTCCATCGCTTTTTTGCTTAAGTTATTTTTTTTGATAAAGGATACGGTATAAATGAAAAACAAACAGCTGGTTACCTTACTGTCCTGCCTGATGGCGGCCGGCACGGCCGACGCCGCGGTGGTCAGACAGATCAAAGTTGACGGACTGCAGCGGGTTGAACGGGAAACCGTTCTCTCTTATGTCAATGTAAATCCCGGTGACGACGTCAGTCCCGAAAAGCTGAACGGCGCATTTAAGAAACTTTACACCACCGGTCTTTTTTCCGACGTTTCTTTTGACGTCAAAGGTGATGTCCTGACTATCAAAGTGGATGAAAACCCGATCATCAACAAGCGTTTTTTCGACGGCAATGACAAAGTGGACGACAAAATGCTCGAAAGCGAAGTGCAGCTCGGTCCCCGTTCCATTTATACGACGGCCAAGGTGCAGGAGGATGTGCAGCGCATTCTCAACATCTACAAACGGGTGGGGCGTTATGCCGCGGCGGTGGAGCCGAAGGTGATCAAACGCGATCAGAACCGCGTCGACCTGATTTATGAAATTGACGAGGGGCCGCTGGCCAAAATTACAAAAATTAACTTCATCGGCAACAAGCACTACAGCGACAGTGATCTGCAGGGAGAAATCTTAAGCAAGGAAACCAGATGGTGGCGGATTTTCTCTTCTTCGGAAAATTATGATCCGGAGAAAAGCAACTATGACAAGGAGTTGCTGCGCCGTTTCTACAACAATCACGGTTATGCCGACTTCCGCGTGGTGTCTTCGGTGGCCGAACTCAGTCCCGACAGCCAGTCTTTTGTGATTACCACAGTGCTGGAAGAGGGTGTGCGCTACAAAATCAAAAAAATCAACATCACTTCCGAAATTCCCGATATGAATACGGCGGGGCTGGCGGACGATCTCGACATTGAAGCCGGCGACTGGTACAATGCGGCAAAGGTTGAAAAGAGCGTTTATGCCCTGACCGAAGAACTGGGCAAGCGCGGCTATGCTTTTGTCGAAGTTGAACCGGAACTTGACCGGAACATGCAGACCGGAGAAATGACGATCAACTTCCGCATCAAGGAAGGCGCCCGCGTTTTCATCAACCGCATCAACATCAACGGCAACAGTCGAACCTATGACGAAGTGATTCGCCGCGAGTTCCGCATCAGCGAAGGCGACGCTTTCAACGCCGCCAAAATCCGCGCTTCCCGCCGCAATATCGAAAACCTGAACTATTTCAGCAAGGTGGACATTGAAACCCAGCCGACGAGCGACGACAACAAAGCGGACATCAACGTCAACGTAACCGAAAAATCGACCGGTTATTTCAATGTCGGCCTCGGCTATTCGACCGTCAACGGCGCTCTGGTCCGTACCGGCGTAACCGAAAACAACTTTATGGGCAAAGGTCAGCAGCTTGGTTTTGATCTGGGGATTTCCGAACGTTCTCAGGATTATAACATCAACTTTACCGAACCGTACTTCCTCAACCGTCCGTTGTCGGCCGGTGTCGATCTGTTTAAAAACGAAACCGACTATCAGGACGAGGCTTCTTATGACGAAGACACCATGGGCGGCCGTCTGCGTTTGGGATGGAAATATACCGACGACTTTTATCAGAGCGTCCGCTATACCCTGCGTCAGGACGAAATCAAGAATGTGAGTCGCAGCGCTTCCATTTACATTCAGGAAGAAGAAGGAAAATATGTCGGTTCAAGCTTCGGCCAGACTTTGTATTATGACAAGCGCGACAATGCGGTCGACCCGAAAGAAGGCTATTTCCTGTCGTTTGGCAACGATGTGGCCGGCGCCGGCGGCGACGAAAAATATCTAAAGTTTGACGTCAAGGCTTACTGGTATGATACGTTTTTCGATTATTATACCCTGAAGCTGTTTGCCAACGGCGGTTACATCACCGGTTATGGTGATGAAAACGTCCGTTTGTCACAGCGTTATTTCCTCGGCGGTTCGACCATGCGCGGTTTCGACAGTGCCGGTATCGGTGCCCGCGACAAATACACCAATGACGCTCTGGGCGGCAACTGGATGATCTATTCCGGCGCCGAAGTCATGTTCCCGATCGGGCTGGACGAAGTGGGCATCAAAGGCCGCACCTTTGTTGATGTCGGTATGCTCGGCAAGCCCGACGACGTCAGCTACAAGATCGTCGAATATTCCGACAAACCGCGTGTTTCCGTCGGCTTCGGCTTCAGCTGGCTGTCGCCGATGGGCAAAATCGACATCGACTTCGGCTTCCCGGTCGTTAAAGAGGATTATGACGAAACCGAAGTCTTCAGACTGAATTTCGGAACCAGTCTGTAATTTGTTTTGAAGGAGAAAAAAATGATTGATACGAATTTTTTTGTTAAAAAAGCCGAATTCAATCTGGCTCAAATTGCCGAAATCTGCGGCGCCGCGTTGCAAAATGCCGACCGCGGCGGTGAAATGATCCGTGACATCAACACGATGGACAAGGCCGGCGAAGGCGAAATCTGTTTTTTCTATGATCGCAAGAAAAAAGCTGCCGGCGCCGAAATCAAGGCTTCGGCCTGCGTTACCACCGCCGAACTGGCGCCGTTCGTGGCTCCGGCGGCAGCCGTTCTTGTCTGCGGCAATCCGAAAATGGCCTTTCTGACCTTAAACGAAGCCATGTATGCGGAAAAACGTCCGGCGGCGGGCATTGCCGAAACAGCAAAGATTGATCCGACGGCCAAAGTCGGCGAAGGCTGTTCAATTGCCGACTATGCGGTTATCGGCGCCGGTGCGGAAATCGGAGCCGGAACGGTGGTTGAACCTTTTGCGGTGATCGGTGAAAACTGCCGGATCGGCGAAAACTGCCGGATCGGTGCTCATGCCTGCATTGCTTATACGATTATGGGCAATAACTGTTACATATACAACGGCGCCCGCATCGGTCAGGACGGCTTTGGCTTCCAGACCATAAACGGCGTGCATAAGCGCATTCCTCAGCTTGGGCGGGTGATTATCGGCAACGACGTCGAAATCGGCGCCTGTACCTGTGTTGACCGCGGCGCCATGGACGATACGGTTATCGGTGACGGCACCCGGGTGGACAATCTGGTGCAAATTGCCCACAACGACAAGCTCGGCCGCGGCTGCATACTGGTTTCCATGACCGGCATTGCCGGCAGTTGCACTTTCGGCGATTATGTCGTTTGCGGCGGCCAGAGCGGTTTTGCCGACCATTTGAAAATCGGCAGCGGCGCCCAGATCGCCGCCCAGTCGGGCATTATGCGCGACATAGAACCGGGCACGGTGGTGATGGGTTCGCCGGCGGTGCCGTTCAAGGATTTTATGCGCCAGGTGGCTTTTTTGCAGAAAAATTCAAAAAAATAAATTTGACCAACGAAAAAGGAAGGAAAATATGTCCGAAAACAAAATCTACAACATTGAAGATATCATGAATTTTTTGCCGCACCGCTATCCCTTTCTGCTGGTGGACCGGCTGGAAGTCGAAGTTCCCGGCGAAAAGGGCATCGGCATAAAGAACGTGACCATGAACGAAGAGTTTTTCCAGGGACATTTCCCCGGCAATCCGGTTATGCCGGGTGTTTTGCAGATCGAAGCGATGGCTCAGACAGCCGGCGCTCTGGTGGTTGCCGCTTCGGGTGAAAATGCCGGCGACAAGAAAATCAGCGTTCTGTTTATGTCGATCGACGGCGTGAAATTCCGCAAGCCGGTCAAACCGGGCGACCAGCTGAGAATGCATGTGGAAAAAGTTCAGGCCCGCCGCAACGTCTTTGTTTTCAGGGGCAAATCCATGGTGGATGACAAAGTTGTTTCGGAAGCCGAATTTACGGCAATGATTGTCTGAAGACGGGAAAATTTTTTCCCTGATCTGTGATCCGAATGTTTTTGCCCGGCCGGCGGAAACATTCGGATTTTGCACTTCATGCGCCGTATTGTCGACAAAGTGTCCGTTTTCGTTTCCCGGTTTGCAAAAACCGGAGCCGGGCGAACGGAAAATTGTACGGATGGCTGGAAATTTGTGAAAAGATGACACAGAGGTGTTTATGTGGGCGGTATATGCTTCGCTGGCGAGCATTGCAATCGGATTGTACTATCTGGGCAACCAGGCGGCAAAAGTTTCGTCGACGGTGTTTATGGTCTATCGCGGCGTGATGCCGATTTTGTTTTTGCTGCCGGTTCTGTCGTTCGTTTTTCTGCCTGCCGCCTGACCGTTTTATGTCGTCTGTCTGGTGCAGGGCGGGGTAATTTCCTTTGTCGATATGCGCAATTTCCGGGCAATGCGGATTTGGGGTGCGGAAACCATTTCTTCCATACATCCTTTTTGCGTCGGTATAGTCTTTTTGGTATGGCTTTTGCTTAATCCGGGCGGACTGGTTGCATACGGACGGAAGCCGTTTCGTTTTCTGACGGTGGCGGCAGCGCTCGGTACGGTAATTTTTTCCGTATCCGGTTATCGCGGCGACCGGCGGGGGGCGTAAGGCATTGCATTATATGGTGCCTTATCTGTTGTTTTGCGCCGCTTGCGATACCTTAAACAAAACCGCCATGAGTTTTTTGCGGCCGCATGAACTGGTCAGCGGCAGCTGTCTTTATATCCTGATCACCGCGGTTGTCATCTGCATCGTCAATTTTTCTTTTTACTTCCGCGGCGGAGGAAAGTTAAAGGCGCTTTGGGAACGCCAGAACGTAAAGTGCGCGTTGGTAATGGTTCCGTTGGTTTTGTCCATGGTCTTTAAGAATTTTGCCATGTTTGCCACTCCCAATCCGTCTTATGTAACGGCAACCATGTATCTTTATGTCATCTGGGTGTTTGCCGCCGGTGCCGTTTTGCGTTTTTTCGGCCGGAACATTCCCGCTTCGCGCATTTCTTTGCGCCGGGTCCTGTTGCTGCTGGCCGCGGTGGTGGTCCTGATACTTTTCGGGCGGTAAAGAGAGAAGATTACAGCTGCCGTCTGAACGAAAAATGCGGCACGATCATTGGCAAGGCAGTTCCCTGTGCTGAAACCTGCTGCCGGCCGCGGCCGTAATCTTGATAAAAATAAATTGATTGCCTTGTTCGGATTATGATAACATAATGCAAAAGGTTATTCGCAGGAAAGTCGAATATGACGGAATTTGAAAAGTATTTGCAGGGGTTTGTCGAAACATACTATGAAAACGCTTCCGAAACAGATAAGGAAACGCTGTTAAATCGCATTGTCTGTGATGCCGGCAACAAAAGATATGTTGTGCAGGAGGGACGGCGTCGCATGGCAGACGGTGATGAGAAAGGGGATAAAATTTACGATTTGTCAGAGTTGCGGGATTTTCCGGATATAGGTTCCGAAGAATTTAAAAGTAATTGTCTGGATACGAACAGCCCGGAACACAAAGCCTGTGAAGCAGAGATAAAGGATCTGGTTGCCCGGTTTACAGGCAATGATTCCAAGGCCGCCGCGGATTTAAAAGCGTTGCTGGCGCATAGCGAAATAGAATACAGAGTCAGAAAAAATTGGCCGGCTCCGAACGGCAGTTGCGCCTTTCAAAAAGGAGAAAACGGCACACCCGATAAGATTGTGATTTGTATCAGTGACTTAAAAAGACTGAAAAAGGAAGGTGTGCTGTCGGAGATTAATGAAGATGCGCTGCCGCAAATTTTGGCACATGAGTTGGGGCATGCGGTGGAGTTTGGCAAGCGTCCGAAAGAATGGCAGACGAAATATATGGATGGCGCCGAAACTGCCGCCGATTTATACGCTTCCTCCCTGTTGTTTAATTGCGGAATTTCGGAACGGGGATTTTCTCAATATATGGGCATGGATTATGATAAGAAGAAAAATAAAGGGGAAGATATAAGAATGCCGTATACGCCCGACGGAGGGTTTCGACGAGATAATTTCATAAAGTCCGAGGAAGTCATGAAAAGGGCAAAAATCAATGAACTCAGAGGCTTATCTTCGGCACGGCGTCAGCCGCTCCATGGAAACGAGAGCGCGGAAACGATGCGCGGCCGGCAACAAAGCATAATCGGCAATGCCATAGATGCCAAAATATACAACCGATAGTCAAAGCGTCTTTTGTTTTTTTACAACGATCGTTTTTTACCGTTGCAACTGCCGCAAGTGGATGCAGCGGTTGCGGTTCTGATCTTCCTCGGGCAACGGAACGTCAAACGCCGCTGCCGGAACAAAAAGCACGCGTTGATTTGTCAAACATTGCCGGCACCGCTGCCGGGGTTATAAGTGTGACGTTGGTCGGGCGGGTTTTTATGCTGCGAACGTCTGCGTTAGCAGGTAGATGTAGACATACCGGCCCAGCCGTTAGGCTTGCGTAGCTTTTGGGCTGGGCGTTTGAGTTTCGGAATGGTTAATACCACTTGCGTTAGCTGGTGGAAGTTTATTTGTCTTCCCTGACATTGTCTGCGCCGTTGCCGCCGAGGGAAAAGGTGCCGAGGTCAACCGCTTTTTCCGATTTTTGCGCGGGGCTGCGGTTTGCTTTTAACGGGGATTTTTCTCCGCCGCGGTAAAAAGCTTCCAGCCGCAGTTCCTGAATTTTGGTTTTAAGACCGTGCTTTTTCATTTGCTCGATGGTTGACGCCAGTTCATCGGGAGTGGCCAGCAAAACATGGCCGGCTTTACCGTTTTCCCCGTCCCAGAATTTCCGGCATTCGCGGTTGAAGGTTTGCGCCGGTTCCGGCTCGTTGCTGCCCAGTTCTTTCGGCAGCTCTGTTCCCGGTTGGCCGAAAGTCATGGTATAGATGCCGGCCTTGCCGCTGTTACCGTAAGGACCGTAGATGCCGTGCACCAGATTTGTCGTCGGCATGTCTTTGGCGTTGATCAGGGCTACTTTGACCTTTCCCGCATAGGGCGTGCCAAGGTCGCGGACAACCTCGAAAGCCGCGCCGTCTTTAATATCTTCCGCGTTGATGACGGCGTCGGTGCCGACCGGTGCGCTGGTTTTCAGGCAGAATTCCTGCCGGCCGGGATTTTCCCGTTCGTCAATCATCAGGGCATATGCCTGTTCAAAGCGGGAAAGTATGTCATGGATATTTTGTTCGGAAACATGTTTTAAGGCTTTTGAGCCGATAACGTGTGCGTTTCCTCTGTGCTTCCGGATATGTTCCGGTTTTTCAGATGCTTTGATCAGATCCGTTTTTTGCATGGATTGCCTCCTCAAAAACGCTGAAAAGATAACATATTATAGCACAAAAAATATTAAAAACAATAACTTATTTTTGCAATGAAAAATCCCCGCCGAAAGCGGGGATTTTTCTGCCGTGAACTCAGACCCGGAGTTCGCGGAATTTCTTTCTGATGCCCAAAGTCAGAAGAACCAGCATAAAGACAAATTCCAGCGCCGGCGGGATAACCGTCAGAAAAGCGCTTTCGTTATAAGTGAGATAGCTGCTTTCGTGGAAATAGGGCATAAAGAACGGGCAGAAAATACGCAAGTCGAAATGATAGAGCAGAACCGGGACGATGGTGTAGGTGGAAAGTGCGATCAGAACCGGAACCACCGTCGTTTCCTTTTCGTTGCCCTGGGCAAAAAGCGACCACAGGTAAATGAAGCAGAAGTCCCGCAGCATAAACAGAATCATCGCCCAGACCATGAAGCCGGCGCTGGTTCCCTGTTCCTGTCCCAGGCTGCCGAATTCCGCGCTTAAGACCAGCGCCAGAACGATGATGACGGGAATTGTTACCAGACTTCTCGGCATGATCATAAACAACCGTTTGTACTGCTTTCCGTGATAATATTTTGATACCATGTTGGGGCGCAGCGCCATGTTCGATTCTCCGCACAAAGTCAGATAAGTGACCGCAAGCACGGCAAAAAAGGCGGAAAGGGTGCCGACGTAGCGGACCAGCGGATTGTCGCTGCCGTAATCGTTGAAACCGAACAAAACCGCCACCAGCGACAGCGTGAACAAAAACCAGGAAACGGGGTAGGGTTCCTGCCCGAATTCCGTTTTGATCTGATTGACTATGGCAATGAAGCCCCAGACGATGAAAACAGACAGGAAAACGACGGCCGCTTCCTTGGCGGTATAGTGCGCGCCGTACCAGACGATTCCTTCACCGCTGCCGTTAAAGACTTTGTAGAGAGGGATGATCATGGCAATGCCCATGAACTGGAAGAAGGTGACGTCGAACTTCTCGAAGAAATGCCGCCAGCGGATCGAGTGCAGGCTGAGCAAAAGCGGCAGTATCTGCGCCGACAGGCCGAACAGGACGAAAATCAGAACGTTGGTCAGAAGTTCCGGCAGCGGTATTTCCGGCAGCCGTTCCCGGTGCAGATGATAAGATAAAAGATAAAGGGCAAAACAGATAAAATTGCCGTACCAGATGTAAACCGTGCTGCCGAACAGTTTGCCGACAGCCATTTTGACCGGCGACATCGAAGTCATGACCTGAAACGACCAGGTGTTGGCGTTGATTTCCCTGATCACCGTTTCCGCCGCCAGCCGGGTGCTCCAGACATAAGTGAAAACACAGTAGAAAAACACGCAGATGTAAGGCAGGAAGGAAAACGGCAGCGCTTCGTCCAGAATGTAGGCCAGAAGGTAGACCGTGATCAGCAGAAGCGGCATTGCCGCCAGTTTTTTGGCCGTCAGTTCGGTCCAGGTGTTCCTGATAAATTCCGGATTCTTAAACATTCTTATTCTCCTTCTTTCAGGGTTTCGAAATAAGCGGTTTTCAGCGAGTTTTTCTCAATTTTGAACTCAATAACCTTGATTTCCGCCGCAATCAGCCTTCTCAGCAGGGCGGCAAGTTCGTTTTCCTGTCCGAAAACGCAGGCGCGAACATAGGTGCCGTCGCTGCTGACTTCGCCGGTCGAGTTGTCTTCTTCCAGGAACTGAATCAGCTGCTCCGTGCTGCCTTTGACGCGGACGGCAATGTTAATGCGGGCGTCCTGTCTGACGTTGACGGCGCTGCCGTCAAATTTCTCGTATTTGACGATTCTGCCGGCGTTAAGCACAATCACGGCGGTCGCATAGTCTTCGAGTTCGGCCAGAATATGCGAGGAAATGAGCAGGGTGTGGCCTTTTTCTTTCAGTGCAACAAACAGCTTCGAGAGTTCCAGCCGCGCTTCCGGATCAAGCCCCGAGGCCGGTTCGTCGAGAATGATGAATTCCGGTTTGTGAATGATGCCGAGCGCGATTGCCAGCCGCTGCCGCAGACCGCGGGAAAGGTTGCCGGCATAAGTGTCCAGATGTTCGGTAAGGTTGAGCATTTCCGCCGTTTCCGCGATTCTGCCGTCGATTTCGGCCGTCGGGATGTCAAAGGCCAGCGCCGCATATCTCAGACATTGGCGGGCCGTCAGGTTGTCATACAGGCCGAAAACGTCCGACAGGTAGGAAATGTGCCGGTGGGCGTTGCGCGAGTCTTCGGGAACGTTGATGTCGTTGATGAAAATTTCTCCGCTGAAGGGTTTGACCAGTCCCGCCAGACATCTCATCAAAGTGGTCTTGCCGGCGCCGTTCGGTCCGATCAAGGCGACGATGCTGCCTTTTTCGATTTCGAACGAAAGGCCGTGCAAAGCCCTTTTCGTCATATAGTCAAAGACCAGGTTTTTAACTTTTATCATCGTTTTTTCCTCGATTGATTGTTGACTGAGAGTCAATATAATTCAATCGGCGGATAAAAACAAATGCTTTTCCCTCCCGGACGGGAAAAGTCAAAAAAGTTGCATCAGCTTATCCGATATGTTATAAATCGGATGAAATTGTATTATTGTCGTTATCATTTAATTTGTTTTGATATGGAAAACTTAATTTATTTTCAGGATGCCTTGCCGCGGATAAGCGCTTTTGTCTGGGCTGCCGTAATTGTGTTGTCGGCTTTTTTGGCATATGAAGTGTTGTGGCGCCGGAAACATCCGCAGGTTGCTGCCGGCAGGGCCGACGAGGCGGAAAAGAAAGCCTGTGCCCGTCGTTTGTCGCTGGTCTTTTGCTTTTTGTTTGTCTGGCTGGCGGTTTTCGTTTTTTTTCTGCTGCGTCTGGCCGGTGCGTCGGTTTGCGCTTATTGGGGGCTGCTTCCCGTCGTTTTGGGCGGTGTCTGGCTGAGCCTGTCGTTGAGAAAATAAAGTTCGTGATTAAAAAAAACGCCCGCGGATCAACCGCCGGCGTTTTTTTTCAAAACAAATGTCGTCAGACTGTCAGAGTTCGGCAATGTAACGGACGATGCCGCTGCTTTGGCCGTCGCCGTCGAGCATGTAGTTGCGGCTGCCGATGACGTCGCCGCCGATTGCCCGCAAAGTTTCGTTTACTTTATAAACGATGTTTTTGATGCCCGAGGCTTCGCAGTAGTTCATCAGATGCCACCTGTATCCCTCCGGCAGACGGTTCATGTAGTTCCGTGCATCGCTGCGGCTCATGGCCTCGCCGGATTCCTGCCAGTACAAAAGCTTGTTGCCCGAAACGACGACCCCGATCGGTACGCGGCCGGAGATGGTCTGTTTGCTTCTGATGCCGCCGGCATAAATGACTTCAAACGGCAGCGTCACTCCTTTAGGCTCCGAGGTTTCGCTGCGGGTTTCGATTTTTTCGTTGAGGCCGTTTGCGGTTTTTTGTATCTTGCCGCACAGCTCTTTGACTTCTTCGAAACGCGCCGACATGTCGGGATAAAGGTCGGCAAAAGAGATTTTGTACTCGGAAATCAGGTTCTTCGCCAGTTTGACGGCTTCTTCCTTGCCAAAACCGAAATTTTTTGCCAGATCGGTCAGGCTTTTCAGTTTGTTTTCCAGTTCGTTGTTCATAATTTATGAGATTTAGTTAAAATAATTGTTGCAAATTTTCTATCTTTCCGTGCCGGTAGTCCGGGAATATCCGGCAGGCGGCGGAACCGCCTGCTGAGGCGCAACGGTAATTGTTTCCGTATAAGGCGCGGCGGTGAATTTGTCCTGCTTGAACTCGCATTCGGGAACAACCAGCTTTTTTAACCGTGGAAAGTTGACATGACTGAAATAAACTTTCTCCAGCTGCCGGCACTTTCCGAGATCAAGCGTTTCGAGCTGCGGAAAAACGATATGGTTAATACTCAGCTGCTTAAGCGATTCCGGCATCAGAATTTCTTTGCAGGAAATTTGATTGTCGCCTAATCCCGAAAGCTCAAGATTCGCCAGCCCGCTGCAGCGGCCGTAATCGAGTACGGAATCCGTTTTGAAACTGCAGCCGCTGACGGAACATTTTTCCATTGCCGAAGGAAATACGATTCGTTTAATTCCGCTCAAATCGGAAGCGGCCAGCCGAACCTGTTGCAAACCGGGACAAACATCAAGGTCAAACGTTTTGCACGGTTTGAGCGTGCAACTGCCGAAGCCGAGATAGGAAAGGCTTTCCGGCAGGGTTATCCGGCTGCAGTTTTCAAAGTCGAAGTTGTTGAACTGCAGCGTTTCCAGACTTTGATATTTTGCAAAATCGATCTCGGAAACCTTGTCCGTCAGCTTGTTTTCGGCGTCGATTACCAGATGTCTGACGTTGGCGGGAAAACGGATGTCGGCCGGATCCGGAAGTTTTTTACAATTGTAAAAACGGATCATGCGTCCCTCTGCGAATTTGGCAATGTTCGTTATATAGCCGGCGTTTTCGGCCACCATGCAGGCCTCTTCCATATATGCCAGGTCGTTTGCGGGAACATTGCTTTCGCTCATTCTTACTTTGCTTAAGTCCGCGCTGCGGAGAGCCGAAAAATCCGCATCTTTGAAAAAAAGGTTGTCGATTGAACGAAAACGGGCGATTTTTTCCAGCATTTCCCCGGTGATTTTTCCGCTGACGGTGAGGGTGGCCGTCGACAGCCGTTCGGGAGAAAGCAGTTCCGACAGCTCCGGCGTATAGTTGATGTTGCTGACCTTTATCGGTTCCGTGACGTTGAGCAGGTCGATCATCGGTTCCGGTTCCGTTTGGAAACACAGTTCCCTTTTGCCGGTCCAACGGGCGGCATAGCCGAGTTTGAAGACATAGCGGGAATTGTTCAGGGCTTTTGCCGCCTCTTGGTTGCCGGCGGCACTTTGTTCGGCAATGTATTTTCTTGCTTCGGCAATTCCTTCCGTCATTTCCGACAGGTCAAAAGAGTCTATTTTTCTGAATTGCTTCAATTTTTCCGTCGTTTGCCGGTTCCATATGCGGCCGATTTTGACCGTCTGGGCGGAAATGAAAGCGGCTTTTTCGGGCGGCACTTTCCAAATGTCCGCTTCCTGCAGTTCAATCTCTTCGTTCAGGTTGTAATAATCCCTGACAATGCCGCGGACGTCAATGACATATCCCCAGTTTTGCAAGTCGCGGACTTTGCCCTGCCGGTGCAGTTCGGCAATGTCTTCGCTGCCGTAAACGGCAAAAACGCTCGCCCTGATTTCGGGATAATACTGCGGGTCGATTTCCTTGTTTTTGTATCCCTTGACCTGAGTGATTGCGCCATCCTTGCATTCTATGGTTGCGTGCGGCAGCCATTCGTTTTCCGCGCTTAAATCCCGCAGCGAATAAATTGCCGTTTTGCCGTTTAAAACGGCGGCGTCATAGCTGCCTTTTCCCACGCAGTGGTCCATTCTGGCCGTTTCGTAGTCCAGCGCTTCAACCGTACGCAAACGCACCAGCTGGACGTTTTTGCCGGGGAAAACGCGTATGACTTCAACTCCCTGTCGGCTGGCTTTTATCATGTCGTCTGTCAAATGCGCGTCGTCGTTCAGCCGTGCGAAAAACGCGTCGGCATAATCAAGCACGCCGCGCCAGTCCTTAACGTTGTTTAAAAGCGTTTTGAAATGTCCGGGCGTTTTTACCTTGTCCGGGTATTTTGCCATGTAGGCGGCGACAAAATCGCGCAGGTGAACGGCTTCCTGAAAAATTGCGGAATGTTTCAGCCGCTCGGTGTCAACCAGCAGGTTGCCGTTTGCATCTTTGGCAAAATTAAGGGGATTGTGTTCCAAAAGTTCCCGGGTCAGATATTTTTGCAGCAGAAAACCGCTGCATATGCCGGTTTTGGCTTCGTCGCTTAAAACGTTGAAATGGTCGCCGTTCTGCAAAACCTTGAGTGCCCGGATCATATCCTGTTTCTGCTTTTTGATCCGCGCCAGCCTCAGGCCGGCCGCTTTTTTGTCGGTTGTCGTGCGGATCAATTGTGCCTGCCGGTCGATTTCCCGTTTGCGGGCGCCGATTTGTTCCAGCAGCTTGAGCTTTTGTTGTTTCAGTTCTTCGCCGGAATTGGTCAGAGCCTGGTAATAGGCGCCGATCTCGCCCATTGCGTCGCGTGAATAAACGTCGCGCAGTACAGCGGTATATTCTCTGAAATTGGCGATAACCATTTTTTCCCCGATTTTTCCCCGAAAAAACTGTTTTCTGAAATAAATTAAAATTGGACAAAATAATAGCATAAATCGGGTGGTTGTCAAATTGTTTTCGACAAAAATCAAAGCTGTTGCAAAGAAATATAAAAGAATTGCAAAAAAAGATTGACTGAACAAAAAACTTACGCTAAATATACCCGGTAACTTGTCAATGGAGAGTTGGCAGAGTGGTAATGCAGCGGATTGCTAATCCGTCACCGTGAATAACGGTGCACAGGTTCGAGTCCTGTACTCTCCGCCACTTTGAGGGGAATTTCCCCTCTTTTTTATTCTGACTTTTACACTCATTTTCGTGCATATAGAATCAAATACTTAGCAGAGTGGTCAGAATAAAGTCAGAATGAGAAACTGCACGAGAAAGCCCCGAATGAATCGGGGCTGTTTTTGTGTCCTGAAAACTACCGGCTATGCCGGTAGTTCCAACAAGCTTACAGCTATGCACATAAAAATTCCTTTGC
>ENA-UESE01000377-UESE01000377.1-human-gut-metagenome-genome-assembly--contig:-NODE-377-length-60091-cov-73.133019_pt1 | contig 60091 bp, 72 predicted proteins | sample MGYA00242995_ERZ507996 | MGnify/ENA primary metagenome ERZ507996 (study PRJEB26167, sample SAMN06115489) | human gut metagenome | host: Homo sapiens | place: China:Sichuan | collected 2015-04-15...
GCAAATAAAGACGGCAAAGAATATGACGGCGTCCGTTTTCCCGGCGGCAAATAAAGACGGCAAAGAATATGACGGCGCCCGTTTTCCCGGCGGCAAATAAAGACGGCACGGATTTTTTTCAAACAAAAACCCCGGACAAACCGGGGCCTTTTCGTTTTTTTGCTCCGGACGTTATTTGCCGGCATTGACCAAACGGTCGAGAATGCTCTCTGCCGTCGAAACCGCCTCATCGTCCAGCCCAGCCGATTGCAGCGCCAGTTTGCGCAGACAGTCGTCGGCAATTTCGTCGGCCGTTTCCTTCAGCGTTTTGTCCAGCAAAGTGCCGTTTTGCAGTTTGTCGTTGGCCTCGCTCAGCATGCAGGCCCGCAGTCTGGTTTTGAACGGCGCATTCCTGTCCGCCCGCATGTAACCGGACAAATCGCCGCAAGCCGTCAGCGCCAGCCCCGTCAGCAACAGTCCGCAGATTTTCTTTTTCATCTTTTCCAGTCCTTGTCAGCAGTCGGTTAAAAACGTCCTTATTTTATACCTGTTGCCGGAGCCGTCAATTTTTATCTCCGTTTATCCCACCTTTTCCGGCATTCCGCTTATTATTTATTGACGAAAATTTGTTCTTGCGCTAACCTTTTCGTGAAAAACAATGTTTGGGGGTAAACACTCATGCGGATTGGCGAATTTGACATAAACCGCGCCGACGGAAAAATACTGCTTAACGACATACGTCTTGATACCGGAATCCTTCCCCGCGGGCATAAACTGAGCAAAGAAGACATTTTATACCTCAAAATGACCGGCATCAGGAAAATCACCGCCGGAGAAATGGGCGTGGCCGATCTTTCGGCGGAAAACGCGCTTTCCAACCTGGCGCCGAGAATCGCCGGTAAAAACGTCGTTTACGTCACGCCGGAGCGCAATTTGTGCAAAATCGCCGCCGATCGCGACGGCATCTTCATCTGCCAGGAAAACCGGCTGTTGAAATTCAACCATATGTCTTCCAAGGTTGTGTTGAACACGATCGCCCCTTATCAAAACGTCCGCAAAGGCGAAGTCATCGCCGTTCTGTCGGTTTGTCCGCCGGCGCTGGAAGAAGAGCTGCTGGAGGAAATCGATTTTAAGCTTTCCGGCAACGAACCGCTGCTTTCGGTAGAAGAAACCAAAAACGAACAGGCGGCGGTCATTTATACGAAATTCTACGACGACGCGGCGGAAAACCGTCATTTTTCCGCAATCGTGCGCAAAATGGTCAAAAACTACACGCCGTTCGGTTTGGAATTTACTGCCGAATACAGCTGTCCGCATACCGTTGACGGCATTGCCGAAGCGGTGGCGTATGCCGCCGGCAGGCACCGCGTCGTGATGATCGTTCCCGGCATGCCGGCATGCCATCCCGACGACACCGCGCCGGCCGCGCTGAAAACCATTGTCGACAGCATCGTCTGTTCCCACATTCCGCAAACGGACGCGCCTGATTTGATGATTGCGGTCAAACGCAACGCCAAAATCATCCATATGCCCTACAATTACGACAAGACGGCGTCACCGCTGGCAGACCGCTTCATCCGCATCGCCGTCAAAAAAGACAAAATCACGCAAAGCGATTTCGCTTTTGAGCAAAACGTCTTCCTCGGCAACGAGATTTTAAGCAATGAGGAAAAAAACAGGATTATTGCGCCGGACGACAAGAAAAACAAGAAAGAACCCTCCATTGCCGCGGTCATTCTGGCCGCCGGTGTCAGCTCCCGCGCGCGCCGCAACAAACTGATGGTCAAAATAGGCGGCAAACCGTTGTTCATGAAAGCGGTGGAAGCCGCCGTCAGGTCAAAGGCTTCGCCGGTTTTCGTAATTACCGGACATGACGCGGAAAACCTGGAAGAACATCTGGAAAACATCGACATTAACATATTGCGCAACCACGACTACGCTTCGGGCGTCAAAACCTCCATCCGGCTGGGGCTGAAATCGGTGCCCTCCTCCTGCGACGGCGCGCTGCTGATCCCTGCCGACATGCCGAACATTACGGCCGAATACCTTAACCGGATGATAAAGTCTTTCAACAAAGGCAAAGAACGCCAGCTTTTGGTCTCCGCGTACGGCGGGCACAAATACAATCCGGTTCTGTGGAGCAGCGACCTTTATCCGACGGCGGATCTGGTGCCGGAAGATTCTCATCTGCGTCAGGTTTTTCTTGAACATTCCGATTATCTCAGCCTGGTTGAAAGCGACGCCGAAACCTGCCTTGACGTCAATTTTCCCAACGATCTGGAACTGCTGACGAAAGACGGCGAAGAAGCTTCCTCCGCCGCGCCGGCCACCAAACCGTAAAAGCGGCAAAGGCGGTTCCGAAAACAAAAAACATCCCTGCTTCAACGGGATGTTTTTTCATGGTTTGAACGTCTTCTCCGGCAGACAGACCGAAATCCGTCCCGGCCGCAGGGCTTGCGAAGCTTTGGGCCGAACGAACGCAGTTCGGAACGGACAATACAACCCGCGTAAACAGGCGGAAGGTTAATTGACAGATAAAGTCAGCTCACCGCGCATCGTTTCCTTTCTGCATACGGTTTAGCACTTCGGTGGCATCATAAGTTTCGTCATATTCCTCAACCAGACCGACCGCCCGGTAATAGCGGTCTGCCAAAACGGTATCAAGCGGTTTATCCGGCCGGGCAATGACTTCATATACCGTCTGCAGCCGTTCAAGCGTGCGGTCGGAAGCCTGCGGACAGTTTTCCGCCAGCATCGCCAGGTCTTCGCTTTTGCCGCCGCAATAGCAGACCAGATCACAGCCGGCGGCAATCACCGCCGCGGCCTTTTCCCCGACACTGCCGTTTAAGGCCTTCATGTCAATGGCGTCGGAGATCAGCAAACCGTTAAAGTTAATCAGGCCGCGAATCAGGTAATCAATCGCTTTTTTGCTCAAAGTTACCGGCAGACGGTCGTCGACCGCACTGACGACGATATGGGCGGTCATGCCCGCCGGGCAGTCGTTATTTTCGGTAAACGGATAAAAATCCTTTGCCAATTCCGGCAAAGCATTATTTAAAACCGGCAGCCCCAGATGGGGATCCGTTTCCGCCCGTCCGTGCCCGGGCATGTGTTTGATGCAGGGACAGACGCCGTTGGACAGGTAGGCGCTGATCATCGCCTTTCCGAGCAGCGCCGTCTTCTGTTCGCTGCTGCCGAAACAACGCGATTTCAAAACCGGATGGGTCGCGGGATAAGCCATATCCAGCACTGGTGAAAAATTGAAATTGATCCCCGTCCGGCGCAAATCGTTACTGATAATTTCCGCATGGGCGGCAGCCATTTCTTCGTCCAGTTGTCCGAGCACATACTGCGACGCCGCAGGATGAAAATCAGAGCCGCTCAGACGACGAACCCGTCCGCCTTCCTGGTCAACGGCAATCAGGATATCGTCGCGGCCGGCCGCGGCGCGGATTTCCCCGGTCAGGCGGCGCAGCTGATCTGCATCGCGGATATTGCGAGCAAACAGTGAAACTCCTGCCGGCTGATACTTTTCCAACCAGCGCTTTTCCTCGTCGCTTAAACTCAGGCTGCTTACCGAAACCAACGCCGACAACATGATTCTAACCTCCCAATATTTCCATAAACCAGGACAACACTCCCGACAGATACCAGCGCAGCGGGTCAATCACCGGCACGCCGAACGCAGCGCCGAAAGCAGGCAGAACGACGGCCGCAACGATCAGCACCGCCAATCCGTAACGGTCGGAAGAAACATACTTTTGCGCCCACGGACGGCGGATCCAGCCGAAAAACAGTTTGGAGCCGTCTAGCGGCGGGATCGGCAGCAGGTTGAAAAACGCCAGCACCAGATTGCTGATGACAAAATACAGCAAAAACAGCTTCAGCAAGCCGGGTATCCCGGGAAAATGATTGAATATCAGCCCGGCCGCAAGCGCCAGCGCCAGGTTGGCGGCAATGCCGGCGCCGGAAACAATCAGCATGTCGCGGGGAAATTTCTTCAGCCGGTAAAAACTGACCGGAACCGGTTTGGCCCAGCCGAACAAAAAGCCGGTGCCGCTCCAGAGCAAAAACAGCGGCAGAAAAACCGAACCGAACGGGTCGATATGATTAAGCGGGTTGAGCGACAGCCGCCCCGCCCGCCTGGCGGTATCGTCTCCGAGCATATAGGCGGCATAGCCGTGCGCCACTTCGTGCAATACGATCGCCAGAAAAACGGAACACAAGGAAACGGCAACGCCGAGATACACTTCCATCGCTATTTCCTTGCGGTAAAGCAGCTGCCGCCGGCGGCCTTTAATTTGCCGCACAAAGCGGCGGCCTCGGCCTTGGTGGCAAAACTGCCGGCTTTCAGGCGGTAATAGGTTCCCTTGGCGCCGAGATCAACGCTGCTGACCTCATGGGACAGCCCCGACAAAATCTTGTATTTTGCCGACATGGTTTTCCACGATTTTTCAACCGCGGCTTTGTTGGGCGAAGACATCAACTGAATCTGCCAGGTTCCTTTGGCAATTGTTTCCTGCTTTGCCGCGGCGGGGGCGGCCTCTTTAGCCTTCGGCGCGGGCCGTTCGGCCTTAACTGCCGTTCTGACGGCCTTTGTTTCTGCCGGAACCGGCTCTTCGGCCCTGCCTGCGACAGGCTTTTCCTTTTCGGCGGCGGCTTCAGCCGTAACCGGAACGACCGGCACTTTTTCCGCCTCCGTCTTTACCTCTGCCGGTTTGGCCGGCGCGGCCAGCGATTCCGCCCGGATCTCGTTTGTTTTGGCAGCCGGCGCGGCGTTTTCTTTGGCGGTTACCTCTTCGACCAGCGCTTCAATGGCGTCGGCGTTCGGCTGTTCGGAAGGCGGCAGGACGTTGGCTTCCTCCGGATTTTCGGGTTTGCGCTCAATAATGTCGTAGACGGTTTTTTCCTGGTTGGAAATTTCCACACTGCCGGGTTCCACCGGCGGAATTTTCACTTCTTCCTGCGGACGGCGGATCACCGGCACTTCCTCTTCTTCGCCGCTTTGGTACTGCGGCGCCAGCACGAACCAGCCGACCACGGCCGCCATTGCCAGACCGGCCAGCGCGCCGATGAACAGACTGCGGGAATTGTTGATTTCGTTGCGTTTTTCCTCAAGATCAAAATTTGCCTGTTTTTGGCGGAACTCGTTTAAAACATCATCGTCGCCCATTCGGAAATTGTCCGGAAAACCGTTTAACATCATCTTTTCTCCTGTTACCTCCGCCTCAAAACATATATTATGCGCCAAGGCGTTTTTTTAGCTTTCAATCAAATTAAAAGTAATATACATTATAAAAGATCAAATAGTAAAGGTATAAATTTATGAAAATTGCCGCCTACAACCTGAACTCGATTAACGCCCGGATCGAAAACCTGACCGCATGGCTTGCCAAAGCGGCGCCCGACGTCGTTCTCGTACAGGAAATAAAAAGCGAATACAACAACTTTCCCTTCTTTGAGCTCCGCGCCGCCGGCTACGAGGCGAAAATGCTCGGACAGAAGAGCTACAACGGGGTGGCGGTGCTGAGCCGGCACCCGCTTTCCGTCGTCCGCGAGGGACTGCCGGGTTTTGACGACGAAAACGCCAGATATCTCGAAACGGAAGTTTCGGTACAAGGGCAGAATTGGCGGCTGGCCTCAATTTATCTGCCTAACGGCAATCCGCCCTACAACGACGCGGCCGACCGTTCCAAGTATCTTTACAAACTGGAATGGATGAACGCTTTTCTCCGCCATGCCGCAGATTTGCGGAAACTTGACTGTCCGGTGGTTCTCGGCGGCGACTTCAACGTCATTTTGACCGAAAACGACGTTTATGATCCGAAACCCTTTGCCGACGACGCCCTTTTTCTCCCGGAAGTGCGGCGCAAGCTGAACGCCCTGTGCCACGGCGGTTTTTACGACGCGTTTCGCACCCTGCATCCGAAAGACCCGGGATATACCTTCTGGGACTATACCGGCAACGCCCTCGCCGCCGATTTCGGCATGCGGATAGACTATCTGTTTCTGAACGCGCCGGCGGTTGACCGGCTGCTTTCCTGCACCGTCGACAAAAGCCCACGGCTGGCGCCCAAACCCTCCGACCATACCGCCCTTGTTGCCGAGTTCCGCCCATGAGAAAACATAAAGACAAGGCGGACGAACGTTACGTTCCGTTCAAAATAACTGCCGTCGACGAAGACGGCGAACCGTTGGCCGCCGCCCTCGACGGAAAATACAAAAACCGGAATTTTCCGCTTAAAAGCAGCCGCCGGCTGCCGGCACCGGCCGTCGGCGACGAATTTTTGGGAAAACTGCAGAAAACGGCGGAAGGATTTTGCGTCAAAGCAGTCTCCCGCCTTGCCGGAGAACGGACGGAAACGGGCGAAAACCTGTTCGGAACGATTGAGCGGCAAAACCACGTTTGCCTTGTAACACCGGTGGAACGCGGCGCCAAACCGATCGTCCTCGGCGAAAACAAAACTCTGAAAAACGGTGACTTCGTCGAAATCGCCGTCAGCGGCAGCGGCGCCGCCCGACAGGTGTCGGTGGTTAAAAACCTCGGCCCGTTTAGCATGGAAAAGTTAAACGAAGTGCTGATCGCGCAAAAATACAAACTGCCGCAGGCATTTGAACGGGACGTAACCGACGAATGCCGGAAATTTCCCGATTTTGCCGCTTCCGAACGAGTCAACCTCTGCGAACTGCCGTTTGTCACCATTGACGGCGACGACTCCAAAGACTTTGACGACGCCGTTTACGCCTGCCGCACCGACGACGGTTTCGGGCTGATCGTTGCCATTGCCGACGTATCTTTTTACGTGCGTCCGGGCAGCGCACTCGACCGTGAAGCCTGCCGCCGCGGCAATTCCGTTTATCTGCCGCAGACGGTGATCCCGATGCTGCCGGAAATCCTAAGCAACGACCTCTGCTCGCTCAACCCCGGCGTCAAGCGCCCGGCAATCGCCTGTTTCATGCAGATCGACCGGGCGGGAAACCTGCTTGACTGGGAATTCCGAAGGGTTGTCATCAAGTCCGCCGCCCGGCTGACTTACAAAGAAACGGAAGCGGCAATCCGGGGCGAGTTCAACGGCCGGACCAAAAAGCTTTTCAAAACGGCGATCACGCCTCTTTACGAAGCTTATCAGGCGCTGGCTCTGGCCCGCAAAAGGCGCGGGGCGCTGGAGCTGGAAACGACCGAAGTCAAAATCCGCCTTGACAAGAACGGAAACGTGGCTGCGGTTGAAAAACGGGAAAGCCTCGTCAGCCACAAAATCATCGAAGAATTCATGATCGCCGCCAATGTGGCCGCCGCCCGCCGGCTGCAGCTCTCCAAACAACCGGTCATGTATCGCGTCCACGACCGTCCGTCAGAAGAAAAATTAAAAGAAATCAAACCGCTGCTTGACAGTCTTAAACTAAAACTTCCGGATTGTCAGGCGTTAAAGCCGGAACATTTTAACCGCCTTATCGAACTTTGCCGGCAAAAGGACCGCGGCGCCGGCATTGACGATCTGGTTCTGCGTTTGCAATGTCAGGCGCAGTATTCTCCGCAAAACATCGGGCATTTCGGACTTGGTCTGAAAGAATACGTTCATTTTACCTCGCCGATCCGCAGATACGCAGATTTACTGATCCACCGGGCACTGGTCAACGCCTGTTCCTTTTCCCCGACGGAAGAAGAAATGCCGTCCCAACGCGCCTTTGCCGAAACCGCCGATCATCTCTGCACCGCCGAACGCGCGGCCGCGGCGGCGGAAAGGGACTTAACCGCCCGTTATCTTTCGCTTTATCTGAAGCCGCTGACGGGAACCGAATTCGAAGTTAAAATCAGCGGGTTGACCAACGCCGGAATTTTTGTCAGAATAGAAAGCTTCGGCGCCGAAGGGCTGATTCCGATGCGCTCGCTGCCGAAAGACTATTATACCCTGCTTGACGCCGGCAGCTGTCTTAAAGGAACGGAAAACAAACTGAAGTTCCGTCTCGGACAAAAGCTTGCCGTCGTCTTATGCGAAGCCTCGCCGGAAAGCGGCGGCCTGATCTTCCGCTACGCGGGCGAAGACCCCGTCAGGGAAGAAAAGCCCGCCCGCCCAAGCAAGGCAAAAAAGAAAAAAGCAACCAAGACAAAAAACAAAGAACGCAAAAAAAACACTAAGCGCCCCGATAAGAAAGCCTGAATACCGATGCCAAAACTGCTCCTGCTGCTGATCTCCCTGTTTGCCGCCGGCAACGTCCGCGCCGACGAGCTTTCGCTGATTACCGCATTCTACACTACCATCGGCGAAAAACACGCCGAACCGATAACAGCCGAACGTTTGACCGTCAACGGTTTACAGGGATTGACGGCAATCGACAGGGATCTGCTTTTCGCCGACGGCAGGGAAATGGTTTATCTCTATTACAAAAGGCAGCAGGTCGACCTGTGGCATAAACCGGAAAACCCCGATGACATTGATGCCTGGGCCAAAATCACCCTGGAGGTGACGGAAGCGGCCGTCAAAAACTCGCCGAAAGCCGCCGAACGGGATTTTGAACTGATCGAAAAAGTAATGGCCGCCGCGGCGGAAAGCCTTAACGACAATTCCCGCTATTATTCGGAGCTTGACGAAACGGAAGATGATACCCCCAAACCCTTAAGGCTTTTTGCCCGGCGGATGATCGGCGACGTTTTGTACATCAGAATCGGCAGCTTTAACGGCGCCACCAAACAAAACGTGCTTTCCGCCCTCAAGGATTATCCCGCGGCCAAAGGCGTGATCCTTGATCTCAGGGGCAACCGCGGCGGTCTGCTGACGGCTGCCATCGACGTGGCCGGCATTTTCATTGACGGCGGCATCATCGCCTCGGTCAAAGGCAGGGACAATGGCGCGGTCAAATATTACAACGCCGACGAGGAAACCGGCTTTAACCTGCCGGTCGTCATCCTGATCGACGGCAACACCGCCTCTTCCGCCGAAGTGGTGGCCGCCGCCCTCAGCGAACAGGTTCAGGCCAAACTGGTCGGCACCAACAGCTTCGGCAAAGGCAGCATTCAGGAAATGTACAGTTTTGAAAACGGCGGCAAACTGGCTCTGACGACGGCGCATTTCTATACCCCCTCCGGCCAGAAAATCGACAAGATAGGATTGATTCCGGACTATTGTACGTTCAACGCCGACGACAACGTGCCGATCGACCGCGCTTCGGCTTTTACCAACCTGCGCTGCGAACGGGAAAGCCGGGAAAGAAATGAAGCGGACATTGAGCTGGCGGTTTCCATCTTAAAATAGACGCTAAAACTTAAAAAAACCGGACATTTGCGTCCGGTTTTTTTTACGATTCGAACGTCTGCGTCAGCAGGTAGATGTAGACATACCAGCCCAGCTATAAGGCTTGTGTAGATTCTGGCTGGGCGAACGAAGTGCGGAATGGTTAATACAACTTGCGTTAGTCAGTGGAAGTTTATTTATCATAACCCAAAAGTTGTAATTTTATAGAAAAACATACAAAAGAAGAATTTTATTGTTGACTGTACAAGGTATAATTGTATGATGCTAATTACAACTTCAAGGTAATGTTTTTTTTAAAAACAATTATTAAAGGCAAGATATTTTATGATAAACCGCAAAGACCTACAAAACATAGAAAGCCTGTTTATGCTTTCCACCCTCGGAGAATGTCGCAGCAAGCGCAAAGCGGCGGAAGCCATCGGCGCCTCGGTAGACACCCTGAACAAATACATCGGCAACCTGGAAGCGGAATTCGGCCTGCAGCTCGTCATCAGTTCGGAACACGGCTGCACCCTGACGCCCAAAGGCATAAAATTCACCGAAAACGCTTCCCGGATGGAAGAACTCTTGCAGCAAATGTATGCCGAAAACGGCAGAAACACCCAAAATTTCTTCCCGGTCAAGGTCGGAATGGACGTCGGCATCAGCAGCAACCTGATGTTTTACGACATAGACGCCTTTTTCTCCCGCTTTCCCGACATCCAGATACAAAGCATCATTTTTCAGGACAGTCTGCAGCTGCAATACAACAACCTGGACATAGGCATCTCCTACTGCGAGCCGAAGGAAAAGGACGTGACTGTCCTTGCCGTCAAAAACATTGAATGCAAACTGTTTGCCTCTCCCGCTTATTTGAAAAAATACGGCTACCCGCAAAACATCAAAGACATTATCAAAAACCACCGTATCGTCTGCAAGTCCGATCCCGTTTATTATGACAAGCAATACCGGGAGATTTTGAAAAACTCGGAAAACGTCCGTTACATTTCCAACTCCAGCGGATCGGTTATCGACGCCGTGCGTAACAATGCCGGCATTTGCATCATGCCGCTGCGCTTTGCCGAGGAAGGCCTGATTTGTCTCGACAATTTTGACTGGAACAGTCATATAAGCATCTACCTTTTCAGCCGCAAACGGGTCAAGGACCTGCCCCGGGTGCGAGCGGTGATAAATTATTTCAAGGAAATACTCCAAAGGATGTAAGCATGGCCGAGCAGACAAAAAAATTATCGACCTTACCCGGCTCGACGACCGGCAGACGGGCGAACTGGTCCGCCGGTGGCAGGCTTCCGTCAGAGCTACGCATCATTTTTTGAGCGAACGGGACATTCTCGCGCTTGAAAGCGAAGTCCGTTCCGCTCTGTCACAGATTCCGGAACTGTATGCGTTTTCGGAACGGGGAAAAATTCTCGGATTTATCGGCCTTGCCGACGGTAAGGCCGTTCGTTTCGCCGGACTGTTTCGGCAGGGGAATCGGCTCCGAACTGCCGGCTTTTACCGTCAGACGGCACGGCGTCACGTCGGTTGACGTCAACGAGCAAAATCTCGCCGCCCTGAAATTTTACCGCAAGCACGGTTTTGCCGTTGATGGCCGCAGTCCGCTTGACGATCAGGACAATCCGTTTCCGATTTTGCACTTGAAACTCGGCAGATAATCTGTCAGAAAACGCACAAAAGGACTCTGCCGGCCCAGACGGCAGTTTTTCCGATAAAAAAAACGCCGGGCGCACACCCGGCGTTTTTTAAGGCCGCCGTTTACCGGCAGCTCCGGGTCTTGTACGGCGCAACGACGCGGAAAGTCAGCTTTTGCTTTCCTTCCGCCGGAACCGTAACCTTCCAGACATAGGTGCCGGCATCTTTCAGACTACCCTTCAGGCTTTCGTTTTCCACTTCCGCCTCACCGCCGAGATTTTGTTCAAACACCACTTCCTGAGCATGAAGGTCGGCATTGTTGAAGGTAACTTCGGCGTCATAGGCGTAACGCGCGGTCAGAGTGGCACAGGCTTCGCCTTCCTCCTGCGTCCTGTTTTCCGAAAGTTTGCTGATCTTGGCAATTTTTCCGCTGACAAACACATTGAAAAAGCTGCCGAGGTTTAAGCGCATTTCTTCGCCTTTGGCAACATGAGAAATCGAATTTTCGCCGATAAACTGCATGCTGCCGTCATTGTCGTTTTCATAAAAACGCATAATTCCCGACGGCAGCGACAGTCCGAGGTTGCCGGCTTCGGTATTTTGCAGCACGTAAACCATGTCCGGATGAACCTGTTTGAATTCTGCCGCGGAATTATAATTGAAATAAAGCGGGGAACGCATATACGCTTCTTTTTTATAAGCAACGTCGTTTTTCTCAAGCAGACTGATTTGTTTGGTCTGCTTGTCCTTAATATCGGTTTTCAAAGGCAGATTGTAAAGATGATAGCCGCTTAAGTTTTCCGACGCCGGAGCGCTTTCGGCCGCGGCGTAGCTGTCCATGGCACGGCTTGCCTTGGCCATCATCATCAGCGGACGGACGCCGCCGGCATTCGCAACCTGATTGACGTCGCCGGCAATCAGCTGCACTTTGGCATCGTTATAGTCGGCGCCGGACTCGTTGTTGATCGTCACCCAACCGGTCAGGTTAAGTTTTTCGCCGGAAACGACTTTGGCCACATAATTAGTCTTCCAGCCGATACCGCCGGTCAGATAAGCCAGAGAAATGTCTTTCGCCGCCGTTTCACCGCTGTCGATTTTGGCAATCAGCGTCGGTTCACTGCGCAGGCTGTCCGGCAGCTTTTCAAACACCAGCCGGCCGGGAAAATGAGCTTCAATGCCATAGCTGAACTTCAGCAGCGGCTGGCCGTAAGCGGCGCTGACAATTTCCGCACTGTCAAAAATGTTTTCGCCGTTTGCGGGATTGACCGTCACGGTTTTCACTTTTTCTCCGACGGATTTGTCGATAATGTTGTTGGCCGTCAGCAGGTCATAGTCGTAATTTTGCTCCAGCACCTTGATTCCCGGCGCGTCCAACAGCGCGGTTTCCGGTTTGATCCGGGAGGCTACGCCTTCAAAAGCGATATCGTTGACGCCCTGTTTCAGCTCAACTTTCCGCTGCTCTTTGACAAGAGCCAGATCGTTGTTGTAAATGCTGATTTCCAGTTCCATCTTCTTGTTTTCCCCGACAACGTTTTCCGCGGCCGAAACCGCAGAGGACAACCCCATACAGCCCATTAACAGCCAAGTTGCTAAACGCATGTGCTTTTCTCCTTGAAAAATTGTACATGGAAATAACGTAAGCCATTTTTTGCAAATATACAAGCGCGGATGTCCGTCGCCGCATAAAATTTGTTCCCGAAACCGGCAACGGTTTCGGGAACATTAAAGACATCAGCGCCGGCAATAGGCGCGGAGAGCATTTTTCCAGCGGAGAACGGCAGCGGCGGGAAGTTCGCCCTTTCTCTGCCAAACACCGTTTGTCAGCCGGGATGTAAAAACAAAAATTTTAGTACAGATCTGTAGCGTGAAGGTTCGTTCAATCAACTGACTGAAGACCGTTCCATTGCTGAGATAAACCCTGCGAATTTCGTAGCTGTCGCCATTGGGCAGATATTTTCTGCTAAAAAAAACGCGTTGAAAACTTTCCGCTTCTTCAACACTGCTTACAAAGCTTTTTTCAAGCAAGATAAACCTGCCGTTTGGCGTGTAATAAACCATTGTTTCAGGAAATTTAAGATCTCGGTAAAGTAAAACCTCGCCAAGTTTTTTGTGATGGATTCTGCAATACCTGTGGTTTCTCGCCAAATCGTTAACAACATACGTTCCATCTGCCATATTCAACGACAACGGCTTACGAAAAGAGAATAATTTCATAATTGAATAATTTTAATATACTTTTTTAGTATAGCGCCTTTTGTCGGATATGCAACAGCAAAAAACGGTCAATGGCAAAAAAAACGCCCAACGCCGCTTCGACATGGACAACAGACATTCCCCGGCAACCCGGGGCCTGAACGGCTGCAAACGTAACTGATCATGATCAAAGGCGCAAAACGGCGTCGTCCCGGGACTAAGGCGTTCAGTCTCCAAATAAATTCGTGGTTTCCGTCAGGAATGTCATAAACTTCCACCAGCTAACGCAAGTTGTATTAACCATTCCGAAACTCAAACGCCCAGCCCGAAGCTACGTAAGCCTTACGGCTGGGCCGGTATGGCTACATCTACCTGCTGACGCAGACGTGCGAATCATAAAAAAGGAGTCTGCTTCACGCAGACTCCTTTTGATAGAAAAAGTTTCACTTATTTGAGCTTTTCCTGCACTTCCTTATAGGAATAGTGAGGCTCATTGGTGTAGAGCACCATTGTCAGCGGGGCGGCGAAAATTTCGCGGGAGATGATTTTCACTTCGTGAGCCGACACGTTCCAGATGTAATTGATCCGGTCGTTGATGTCGTACATCTCGCCTTTTCCGAACAACTGCCAGGCAGTTTCCACGGCGGCAGGCTGCGGCTGTGAGAAAAGCCATAGTTTTTCGCTCATTGCCCATTGCTTAGAGGTTTCCATCCGTCGTTCCGACGCTTCCATATTTTGCAGACGGGAAACGTTTTGGCAGACGATGTCGAGCATTTCGTTGGTCGACAACTGGGAAGAAGTCACCGAAATGCGGAGCGTGCGGCGTCCGTAATAACCGGCGATTTTCACCTCAATCTGCGCATCCGTCGGCCGAGGAATCTTCACGTTCCTTACCGGATCGTACACTTCGTTGAACGAACGTTCCAGACGTTTTGAGAGCATCGACATCATTACGTTGGCGCTGGAAGAACCTTTGATTTCGGTTACGTCCCATCCCAGCAGAATCTGACGATAACTTCCGTCCGACGGAATCAGATTGTAACCGCCGGTATAGATCGACTTCTGCACGCGCTGGCGTTCGCCGGCCGGAATGTCTCCGAAATATTTCTCCGCCAGAGTTTTGACCTCGTCTTTTCCGACATGGCCGCCGGCAACCACAACCACCAGATTCTTTCCGGTGTAGTATTTGTCGGCAAACTCTTTGAGATCCGGAGCACCGTAGCTCTCAATCGCATTGATGTAGCTTTCGGCATCCCACAGAACGCGTTTTTTGCCGAACGCGGTGTGTTTGTAGAGAAGCTTCATCTGTCGTTTTACCAACGGAGCCAGGTCACGGGTATGTTCCACGATATCGAACGCGGCGGCCTGAATCAGATCGCTTCCCAGATGAGGAGCCTTGATCAGGTTTGCCATCTTCGACATGGTCATCTCCAGTTCTTCTTTTTCACATCCGGTGAAAAAGCTGGTGACGGTTCCGCCGTAAACGGTCTGCACCCGGCTAACCTGTTTCATGAGCACGTTTTCGTACAGAGCGGCAATTCCGAGTTTCGGCTCATTGACATGACCTACGTTTACGGTTACCGATACTGACAACTCTTTTGATGAACACTCGGCAATGACAATGGTCGCACCATTGTTTAATTTGAACTTTTCCATATGTTTTGAAAAATAAATAAGTGAATAAATAATAGTTAACTACAGAAAAGACGTATACGCCTTTCTCCGTAATTTGTCAATATTTTTGGCGATTTTTTTTGTATTTTGTCCTCAACCGTATGAAAAAACGGTTTTATTTTTTATTCTCACTTTTTGAAAATTGATGAAAACAACGTTTCCCGTTTAGGACTCGGCGTTTCGTCAACTTCGGTATAAGAAATGTAATCGCATATGTCCCAGTCTATCCCCTCGCGAATCACACGGGCGGGAACGCCGGCGATCAGCAGGTTTTTCTCCTCAAATTTCCTGTTGACCAAGGACATTGCACCGACGACGGAATCGGCACGGATTTTCGTTCCCTTAAGCAACATGCAGCGGGCGCCGATCCATACATGGCGGTCAATAACGACGTCTTGCGGCTCGTTCAAAGGATCGCGGCTGCCTTTGTCAACGATCGTGTGGCCGTCGCCGGTGCGAATGATGCAACCGGTTCCCATAATCACGTTATCGCCGAGAATGACGGAAACGCCTTTTTTTTCTTTGGCCAGAATGGATATATTGCCGTTAAAAAGGCAATTGCGGCCGATAATGATCCGGCTTCCGTGATTGAGATGAAAAAACACGCCGCCCGTTTTGGCCCCGCTGCGTTGCTTTTCAAAACAATTGCCGTTTCCGAACATCTCCAGCCGCGAATTTTGAAAATCCTGCGGAAAACCGATCCTGACCAGATTGTCGTTTCCGTTAACGACGATGTCAAGCCCGGGGATCTCTTCCGTCAATTCCCGTTCTTTTCCGTTTTCGATGATTATCAGGCGGTTGTTTTCTCCCGTGATTGACAATCCCATGGTCTGCACTCCTTTAATAGTTCAAAAACGAGGGTTCAAACGACGGCTGTTCGGGCGGAATGTCGACGGCCTGCCACAAATCCTTGTCCGGATCATAAGTTATATGAATAAAATCACAGTTGGCCAGACGATAGATTCTGCGGCCGAACAAAACGTTGATCAACACCGTCATGGCGTTGCCGTGAGTGGAAAGCGCAATGTTGCGGCTGCTGTATTTTTGCGCCGCGTCGCGGATTGCCGCCTTCATCCGCTCGGCCACTTCGCCGAAACTTTCCCCGTCGGGAAATTTTGCCCCGTAATCGGCATAACATTTGCGAAAATCGGGATATTTCTCTTCCCGTTCAATCGTGTACATGCCGTTTAACTTCCCGTAATCCACTTCCCGCAGGCGGGGATCGTACTCAATTTCCAGCCCCAGCCGGCCGGCCACGATTTCCGCCGTCTGGGCGGCGCGGAGAAGGTCCGAACTGATGAGCCTTTTGATTTTCCTATCTGCCAGCTTTTCCGCCAGAGAGGCCGCCTGTTCGCGGCCGTTCATCGTCAGCGGAACCGGATAGGGATGCTGGCCCTGCGGACGTCCTTCCGCGTTCCAGACCGTTTGTCCGTGGCGAAAAATGTAAAAATGCTTTTTCATCTGTTCCTTAAATCCGACTATTGTCCTTTACTGCCGGATTGTACCCCAAGAGCGGCAAAAAGCAAACGCTTTTTCCCGTTTTCCCGACACAAAAAAACTCCGCGGCCGACCGGCCGGGAGTTTTTTCGTCATTCCAGCTTCTTGATGGCCAGAACTTCGTTGGGAAACAGCGTGTAAACGTTGTACACGATCCGGTCACCCGGCTTCAGTTCCAGCTTCAGCTTGCTTTTTTTCACATAGACCAGGCTGCCGTCATCAAGCTCGATAAACCAGGTGTCAATCGGCAGAAAAGTCAGACTGTAACGGATTTTCATGTCAAAAATGTCCGTCACTTCCGCCTCAATCGGATCACTCGCGATCAGCCCGCGGCTTTGCCCTTTTCCTTCTTCGCCGGCAGCATCGCTTCCGTCACCCAGTTCGACCCCGTTTAACACCGCGATTTCATCCGGACAGAAAGAAAAAACGCGATAACGGATTCTTTCCCCTTCGTGCAGATCCCGGTTATAACGGTAGCGGAGCATGTAAACGTCACGACCGTCGGACAACCTCAGCACATACGCGGAAAACGGAAAGGGAACTTCCCGTCGCATGCTGACGGCATAAAGCTTTTCAACCACCGCGCTTTCTTCTTCCTCCACCGGATGGGAAAACTGCGGCTTTGTCTTTTCCTCTTCTTTGTCGCAGGCGGCAAAAAGCAGCAGCGACAACAGCAAAACAAAAGTTTTTTTCATATGCATCATAGTTAATTAATAATTTCAAACCAATTGTTTTATACCTCTTTTGCCGGCATTTGTAAACCCTTTGCGGCACAAAAAAGAAGCGTCCCGGGGACGCTTCTTTTACAGGCCTTTCTCAGCGGACGTTCACCGCATAACGGATTTTGTCCGGCATCTTGCGGTAATGAACCGTCTTGGGCGTCAGGTAAGAACCGACAAACGGATCGCCGCCGATTTTTTTCAAAATCCGGTTTAATTCCGGCTGCGCCTGCCCGGCCGCCTCAATCTGCCAGTTGTCGAGAACTTTCCATTTTTCCCCTTTGTATGCCGGCAGTTTGCTGCGGGCATAGGCCTCGGCCTTGTTCAACGGCAGGCCGGAAATTTCGTCGCAGAAATAGAGAACGAACTTTTCATACTCCAACGCCTTGCGATTGTAGGGAACAAATACGCCGAGCGGCGTTCCTTCCTGAAGCACACGGTCGGAAACAACCATCCGGTCGCGCCAGCGGTAAAGGATATCCATGGAATATTCTTTACCCATTTTCAGCTTTTCGACTTCTTCCCTTTCCGCCGCGGTAAAACCGTCTTCGTCAACCGCCGCTTCTCCGGCGGAAGAAAGGGGCTGCACGCTTTCGCTTTCCGTTCGCGCCGCTTCCTGCGGTCCGGTTTTCGTTTCCGCTGACGGTTCCGCCGGTACGGGAAGCTCGCTTTCCTCTTCCGTTTTCGTCTGTTCCGAAACGGCGGGGTTTTCGTTTTCAACCGTCTTTCGTTTGCACGGCCGCCCCAGTTTTTTGCCGTTGCGGCTGTAACCTTTGCGGGGGACGGGCAGCGGCGTTTCTTCCGCGGCAGAAGCCCCGCCTTTTTTCTCTCCGGCGCCGAGCACATAGCCGACAATACCGTTTTCGTCTTCCAACGGCATTTCCTCCGTTTCCGTCTTTTCGGACGCCGACGGCAGAATTTCGGCCGCGGCGGCGGAAAAAGGTGAACTTTCCGTCAATCGGAACAGTTCGTCACACTTGTTTCTGACGTTTTTCAGAAACAGTGCCGTTTGATCCGCGGGGAAACAGTCGTCAAGCGAAAGTCCGGCACGCGTCATCATCTCCCGGGCAAATCCGGCATAAACTTCTTTCGGAAGTTCCATTTGCAGAATCGCCTCAAGCAGAGAACTCAAAACTTTCTTTTCATCAGCCATAAGCAAAAGTTTTTAAATTGGACATAAACATAGTGACAATAAAATTTCAAACGGTTTTAATATAATTGAAAAAAGCCGGAAAAGCAATCTTTTATTTTTGTTTATTTGTGTCCAAAAGCCCTTTGTCCCCGCCGGCGCCTTCAACGTCGGCAGTCTTCCCGCTCCGGCCGGCATTTTTGCCGCCAGACGACATCCATCTTTTCCTGCATATTCTTTACCGTTTGCGGCGACACGCCGAAAGCCGCCGCCAATTCGCCCGTCCCGACCCGCATGCGGCCGGCAGCCTCCGACAGATCCAGACGATGGGCGCAGGCCGCCTGCACTTCCCCGGCCAGGGAAACCAGCAGTTTTTCGTCATGCCGCAGTTCGCGCGCGGCCAGAATCCACAAAACCATCCACTCGTGCGGATAACGATAGTCGGAAGCCATGTCGCGGCCGTCTTCGGAAACTTCGGCGCCGCCTTTTTTGCCGAAACGGGAAAGCGCTTCTGTCAGACGAATTTTACAAAATCCCCGCGCTTCGGAAAACGCCTCGCGCCGCCCCTTTTCGCTTAAACCCTGCAGCCGCTCAAGCGTCCGGGCATCGGTTTTTAAGAGAAAGCAGCGGGGAGTGACGGCCCAAACGTGCCCTTCCCCGTTCCAGCGGTTGACGGCAAAGTTGTCGTCGCAGGCTCCCGGCACGTCGGCGGCCTCAAACGCCGCGGCAGGCAGTTCAAAATCGTAAATGCCGAGGTTGCCCAGTTCTTCCCGCATTTCCCGGCAAACGTTGCGGCGGGCAATTTCCTCTTCGTCGGAAATCAGCGCCGCTTTGCCGGCCGAAACAACCACGTCATCGCGGACGACCGCCAGCTTCCGGCGCGTCGTTTCGTCTGCGGCGGCAAATTCTTCCGCGCCCGTCCTTTCCGCCAGACCGCCGAGCGCGCCCAGACCGTCGGGTCTGCCGGTTTTGGCATTACGGCGCAGCAGCACGCCGACGCAAATACTTTGCAGCCGCTTCAACGCGCCGCCTTCCGTTCCCGCCGATCCGGCATAGAACGTAATGTTGGCGCCGCTGCCGGCAATCAGCCGGCGGTTGTCCCCGGCGGCCAGAATCTTTTCCCGCGCCTTTCCCTTCGGCGCATTCCGCAGGGCATTCTCCACTTCCACCCGGTCGGCATAACCGACGATCCGTTTAAGCTCATGTTCCGCCGTTTCCGGTCTGAAAATCACCCCGGCCATGCCGAGCGCACGGGCTGCCTCGACGTTCTTCGGTTTGTCGTCGACCATGATCATTTCCTCAAAACGGCAGCCCAACCTTGCACGCACGTATTCATACACTGCCGGATCGGGTTTCAGCACTCCTGCTTCGTACGAAGTGAAAATATTTTCGGGACGCAGCAGTTCGGGATAGCCGACGGTATCGGCAAGCGCCGGCATTGCGTTGGAAAAAACCGCGTTTTCAATTCCCTTTTGCCGCATATAGGCCATCATCCTGCGGGTTTCGACAAAATAGCGACCGACCCCGCGGTGCAGTTCCCGGTTGACCGCCGCCGGGGTTTCTCCGGTATAAGGCACGCCGAAACGTTCGCATATCTCCCGGCACATTTCCCGCGTATCAATTTTTCCCAGCATATAAGGATCAAAATCATATGCCCGCAGTCCGCCTACGGCACGGAATTTTTCCGGATCGGCCGTTCGGGCGGCAATCCAGCGTTCAAGCGGCTCCAGACTGTAATCGTAAATCGTTTTGCCCACGTCCCACACGCAGTATCTGATCATCTTTTTTCTCCCGCCGTTGTTCCGGTGCCCTGAGTATAACCGATATTTTACCGCAAGGCAAACCTTGTTTTCGTCCGCCCCGCCATTATATTGGCTAAAAAAACGGAGATCGGACATGGGATATCTGCTGGCAGTCACCGCCATTTTTTTCTGGAGCTGGAACATTATCGTCGCTACCGGTTTCGCCTCTTCGCTGGCACCGCTTGAAATTGCCTTCGGCCGCTGGCTGGTCGCGGCCTGCATCCTGCTGCCGCTTGCATGGAAAAGGCTGGCGGCGGGACGAAAGCTGCTGCTGAAACATGCCCCGCTGGTCGTCGGGCTGGCGGTGACCGGCATTGTGCTTGACAACACCCTGATCTATTTTGCCGGACATACCGCCTCTGCCGTCAACATCGGCATGCTCGACATGACCGGACCGATTTTTCTGGTGCTGCTTTCGCGCATTTTTCTTAAAACCGAAATTTCCCGCCGTCAATTCGCGGGACTGATCGTTGCCGTCATCGGCGTCGTCGTCATCATTTTAGACGGCGACTTCACCCGGCTTTCCCGGGTCAAACTGGTCAGCGGCGATTTTTTCGTGCTGGCCAACACCTTCGGCTTCGCCGTATATTCCCTGCTGCAGTCGCGGCGGCCGCCGGAAATCGACCAATCCGCCATGCTCGGCGCCACAGTCATCACCGCACTGCCGATCCTGGCCGCGGGGATGCTTTTTTCCGTTCCCGCCGCACGGCTTGAGAGCATTCGCGAAGAAGACGTCGCCGTCATTGTTTATCTCGGCGTTTTCAATTCCGTCGTTTCCTATCTTTCTTGGAACACCGCGCTCAACAAAATCGGCAACGTCAAAGCCGGCATCATTTATTATATGCTGCCGGTGTTCAGCGCGCTTGAAGCGCATTTCGTATTAAAAGAGCACATCAGTTTGTCACAGGCATTGGGCGGCGCCGTCGTCGTCGCCGGCGTGCTTCTGGTCAGCCTGCCGAAGAAAACACCCCGCCGCCGGACGGCACCGCAATAAAAATGTCTTTGGCCGCCACCCGGTCAAACAATGTATAGACGTCGACCCCGATTTTGCGGTCAAAATAATCTTTCAGCTCATGCATCGACTCGAGCATTCCCGGCGGAACGTCGATGCCGTGGCGGCTGGCATATTCCGCCGCCCGCTCCTCGATCGTCACCAAACCGTAAGCGTTGGCCAGTCCGTCGGCCATCTGCACCAGCAGATCGTAATCGTTCAGCGGATGCGAACGGATAAAGGCGGCCGTCATCTCATAATCTTCCCGGCGGTCAAAAAACATTTTGCGGCAATGCTCAAAACTTTCCAGCCGGTTGAAAGGGAAAGTATGGACCAGACAGGCCCGCGCCACGTCGGCATTTTCCTCTTTGAGCATTTCATAGCCCAGCACGCCGTGGAAACGTTGTTCGTGTTTTTCCCTAATTTTGCCGATGTCGTGCAAAAGCGCCGAAAAATAGGCCAGATTGGCGTCCATCCCCGCCAGATCCGCCACCGCCCGCGCCACTTCCGCCGCGCCGAACACATGGTTGTGGAACAAATACCAGGTATTTTCCGGCCGGCCATGGGCGATTTCAAAATTTTTTTCCCGTAAAATTAATTCATTAGCATAGCTGAAATTCATTTTGTCAACCCCGAAACAAAAAAGACAACCGAATTTAACGGAATTGGTCAGTATACCCTTCCGCCGGATCTTTGTAAAGCAATATTATACAGTATTTTCAGATTTTAAGCAGCAGGCGAAAACGCCGGCGGCTTATGCCTTTTCCATGTAACGCGCCAGCATTTCCATCGATTTCAGATAATATTCCTTACTGTGTCCGGCGACTTTGCCGGGGGTAACGGTGATCACCTCCCAGGTATAGGTATTGTCGTTGTTGCGGTGCACGCCGTAAGCGCCGATGCTCTTGCAGTCACCGTTGATCAGGCGGACAAAGTCGTTCAGCTCCACTTCGTAAAGTCCCGCCACCTCTTCCGGCTGCAGCCGCACTTTGGCCAGCAGGTTGTCTACCACCGCCATATACAAAACTTCAAATTCCCGGTTATAGACTTCCCTCTCCTGATAAACCTCGCGGGTGGTAAACATTTTAACCAGATCGTCCTTTTGCAGGGAAAGTCCCAGTTCTTCCGTCACTTCGCGGTAACCGTCCTTCACCTCTTCGCCGGATTTGACATGGCCGGCGGCGGAAACGTCCAGCATGTCGGGATAAATGGACTTGTCCTTATTGCGCAGCTGCAGCCACACCATAACCCTGCCCTCGTCGTTCTTGCGCGCCAGCCAGCAATGAAAAGTCTTATGCCACAGTCCTTCCCGGTGCGCCTGCGATTTCAGCGCCGTTCCCAGCAGATTCATGTTTTCGTCAAAAATATCAATCAGTTCGTCAGCCATAGTCTAAAAAGCTCCGTCATAAAGTATCATATTATGACTTCATCATAGCATTTTTATCCGCCAAGGCAAGCGGCAAAACGTCCGGCAGCCGTTTTTTTATCCCGGTTTGAAGGCCACCGCTTCCGCCGCCCGGTAGCGCCCGTAGTGCCTTTCGTTTCTTTCGCATTCATTGATTTTTGCAATTTCAAAGGATTGCAGCAGCTCCCTTAAATATTCCAAACGGAAGAAATGGCGGACATGACCGTGTTCAAAAATATCCGGTCCGACCTCGGTTCCTTGTCCGTATTCGAAATCGGAAACGGATTTGCAGGCAACCGAAAAACAGCCGCCGGGATTAAGCGTTTTATAAATTTCGGCAACGATCGCCCGGGTTTTCGCATCGTCCCAATAATGCAGGGAAAGGTCGGCCAGTACCCAGTCATAGCGCCGGCGGCCGCCGTCAAAGCCGGCAATGTCGCCGCAAACGGTTTCAATCTCCGGATTTTGCCGGCGGATGTGCGCCAACGCCGAAGGCGAAATATCCAAAGCGGTCACCTTGTATCCGCGGGCCGCCAGCCACAGGCTGCCGCGTCCTTTGCCGGCACCGAGATCAAGCACGGTTTTAAACCCGCGGCAGCGGAGGTACGCTTCCGTTTCTGCAACAAAGCCGCCCGGCACCGCGCCGTCTTCGGTAAATTTGTTAACCCATTTGTCTTCCCAATACGCCTGATCCGCCATATTTCATCTTCCTTTCCCGCGCTGTCATCTTAACGCAAAATAAACAAACGGCAAAACTAAACTTCCGCCGGCCGACGCAGGCGGAATCGGCTCATTCAAACCTAAAACGCCCGCCCCGAAAAGCTTCGCAGGCCTCACAGACGGGCCGGCATGTCGGTATCCGCGTTCGGCGCATAAAAAAAGTCCCCGGCGCAAAGCACCGGGGACAACCGCCGGAAACTGACTTCAGAAACGGAAATCGCGCTCGCCGTTTTCGATTTTCTCCAGCTTTTCAACCACAATATCGCGCACCTTTTCCCGCGGGATGCTGCACAGTTCTTTTTTGATCAGCTCCAGACCGAGTTCTCTGGTTGCGGGCGAAGCATAATCGACCAGATATTCCTTAAGCGTCATCAGCGCGTTCGGATGGCAGCAGTTTTGTATCTGTTTGCTTTTGCACAAAGCCATGAAACGGTCACCGGTACGGCCTTCGCGGTAGCAGGCGGTGCAAAAGCTCGGAATGTAGCCCATCGTCATCAGCCAATTGATCACTTCGTCCAGCGTGCGGGTGTCGCTGACGTCAAACTGGGCGGAATTTTCTTCTTCCGGTTCCGGCTCGGCATAGCCGCCGACGCTGGTTTTTGAACCGCCGCTGATTTGCGAAATGCCCAAATGCAAAACCCGCTCGCGGCATTTTTGGCTTTCGCGGGTGGAAACGATCATTCCCGTATAAGGAACGGCAATGCGGATGCAGGCGACGATTTTGGCAAACGTGTCGTCGTCGATGCCGTTGGCAAAACTGGCCGGATCAATGTCGTCGGCGGCGCGAATCCGCGGCACGCTGATCGTATGCGGGCCGACACCGTGCACCGCTTCCAAATGTTCGGCATGCATCAGAAGGCCGGCAAATTCGTACTTGTATCTTTCCAACCCGAACAACACGCCCAGCCCCACATCGTCAATGCCGCCTTCCATTGCCCGGTCCATCGCTTCCGTATGCCAGGCGTAATTGTGCTTCGGCCCGGTCGGATGCAGCTGCTCGTAGCTTTCCTTATGATAAGTTTCCTGAAACAGGATATAAGTGCCGATCCCGGCCTCGTGCAATTTGCGGTAATTTTCCACCGTGGTGGCGGCAATATTGACATTGACCCGGCGGATGGCGCCATTCTTGTGCTTAATGTCGTAAATCGTTTTGATGCATTCCAGAATATATTCGATCGGATTGTTGACCGGATCTTCTCCGGCTTCGATCGCCAGCCGCTTATGCCCCATGTCCTGCAGGGCGATCACTTCGCGGCGCACTTCCTCCTGCGTCATTTTTTTGCGGGCAATATGTTTGTTTTTGGCATGATACGGACAATAGACGCAGCCGTTGACGCAATAGTTGGAAAGATACAGCGGCGCAAACAAAACAATGCGGTTGCCGTAAAAGTCTTTTTTTATCTGTTCGGCCAGCGCACAGATTTCCGCGTTTTTGTCCGCCGGTTCACAGGCCAGCAGAACCGAAGCTTCGCGATGGGAAAGACCCTGGCGCAGTTTTGCCTTGTCGAGAATTTCATCAATCAACGCTATGTTGTTTTTGTTGGCTTCGGCATATTCCAAAGTCGACAATATTTCTTCATGGCTGATAAATTCCTCAGCCTTCAATGATTCGGGATTATACATAAACACCTCTTTCTTATGGGTCAGAACATTCTTCCCCGTCAGTTGATAAAACGGCTATTCGCCGGCGCCGGAATAGACGGTTCGCGCGGTAACGCCTTTCAGACTGCCGATTTTGCCGGACAACGCGCTGATCACGTCGTGCGGCGCGTCAACCACCACGCTGATGATGTTGATCTTTTTCGCGCGGTAGGGAATTCCCATCCGGCCGATGATATAATCGGCATAGTCGTGCAGAATCTCGTTCAGGCGTTCGACGGAATCGCGGTCTTCGACGACGACGGCGATAACGGCCACTTTCGTTTCCATGAATTTGTCCTTTTTTAAAAACAGTTTCCAAAACAATGTCACGTTAGCACGGATACCGGCAAAAAACAACGGGGAATTTCCCCGTTGCAAAAAAATCCGGACGAATTTTCTATTTCAGCCAGTATTCGACGGTGGAAACCACCCGCACCTTCTTGTCGATCTGTCGGTTTTCCTGCATATTAAGAGCGTCCACTTTCGGCTGTACCGAGAACACGCCCTGGCTGGCGCGGCGGATTTTGCCGACCTTGCTGCCGCTGTTTTTGGCAAACTGCAATGCGGCTTCTTTGGCGTTGCGGGTCGCCTCTTCCAACATCTCGGGCTTGATGTCGTTTAATTTCGTAAACAAATACGACACTCTGGAACCGCCGCCGTAATCCTGGCTGAAAACAATGCCGCCGGCGATCAGCTCGTTGCTTGCGGTCAGAGCGTCGGCCACCGCATCGACTTTGTTTGTCTGCAATTCGACCGACTGGGTCAGAATAAAGCGACGGCCGTTCGTTTCCGCCGTATTTTGGTACGGATTGGCAAACAGGTCATTGGTCGTGATCGGGCTGACCGAAATTTCCTCCTCGGCAAAACCGCGCTTTTTCAGAAAAGCGACAATCGTTTTGGCCTGTCCGAGTATCTGCGGCTGGAGTTCGGACAAATCGTTGCCGGTCACCACAAACTGCAGCGACCAGACCGCCATGTCGGCACGGACGTCGCGTTCGGCCAGGCCTTTGACGGTTACGCTGTTGGCGTTGATTTTTGACTGATAGTAATAGTAGCCGGGGAAAAAACCGCCCAGCGCAATACCGGCAGCTAGCACCATTGCGGCAGCCGTCCGGCAGCGGCGGGGACAACTTTCGCCCTCTTCCGGCAACGGTCCCCGCGGCGGCGGCGGTCTTTTGAAACCGGGTCTTTTGTAGGCCGGCCTTTCTTCGGCCGCTCTTTCCGGCACCGCCTTCTCGGGCACGCTCTCGGCGCCGCGGACGTAAACCGTGTTTTTATCTTCCGTTTCTTTTCTGATTTTTTCTTTTTTCATCAGACACCCCTTTGACTTTTGTTGTTTCAATCCGATATATGTTTTGCCGGCCGAAATTCAAGCCCGCATCAGCTCCGGCCGTCGTTTTTCACGTTTCTGAAGCTGCCCGGCCCTTCCCGCCGGGCAAGATACCACGCTTCGCGTTCGGGATGGCGCAGATAAGCCGTACGCCGCATTTCCCCGGCGATGCCGTATTGTTCGAGAAACGAACTTTCTCCGCATTTTTCCGTCAGGTAATCGACAAAGACCTTGCCGGTTCCGAAATCGTTGCGGCTGGTTCGCACGATGCGCCTGATTTCCTGAACCGCACGGCGCACCATAAAATCGCGCAGTTGTTCGCCGCTGCCGCCGTCGGGCAGCCATTCCTCCACGGCATATTCCCCCGCCAGCAGACGCTTTGAATAAGCCAGCATTCTTTTCAGCCGGCCAAAGTCTTTCCTTCTTTCCAGACGATAGAGATTAGTGGTGTGAACGTCGATTTCCACGCCGCGGCCGGCGCACCAGCCGCCGATCCGTTCGGGAACGGAAATTTCAAGCGGGCCGAACTCTTTAATTCCCCGCGCTCCGGCTTCTTCCATAACCGTCCTCACCTGGTCGGCGCAGTTGTTCGACAGCAGGCTGTAATCTCCCGCCTGCCCCCGGCGGCGAAGAATCGCCTCCCGCAGCCGCTCGCGGCAGATGCCGGCCGCAGCCGGAAAAACGTAATAATGACGAATGCCTTCTTCAAATATCTGCGGCTGGTCGGCTTTCAGGTTCCGCATGCCGCCGGCTTCAAAGTCGATCACCAGCCCTTCGTATTCCATCTGCACGTGTCCCCACGGGTATTTTCTGCCGAAACCGGGCGCAAAAACGGTGACTTTGACCGGTTCCTCCCCGATCTCCAGCCGCCGCCCGTTCATATCGGTGACGTCGCGCGGCGTGCGGTCGTAATCAAACCAAAAATCCGAATTTTCTGTCATAAAATTCCTCATTTCTTCATTTTACGAAGGCCAATTTAGCATAAAACGCCGACGAAGACAACAAAAAAGCCGCCCGTTACCGGAGCGGCTTTCAAAGCGGCGGGACGCGCTTACGCTTCCGGCGATTTTTCGTCTTTTGCCTTCCACAGGGAAACGGCAATGCCGGCAAACAGCAAACCGAACGTAACGCTTAAGGAATGCCAGGCTTCAAGTTCAAAACCGAGGACTCTCGGCGCAAAAATCTTCAAACCGATAAAGATGAGAATGATCGACAGCGCCGGCTTCAGGTATTTGAACTTGTGAACAACCGCCTCCAGCAGGAAATAGAGAGCCCTCAGGCCGAGGATGGCGAAAATGTTGCTGGTATAGACGATAAACACGTCCTGAGTGATGAGGAAAATCGCGGGGATGCTGTCCAGCGCGAAAATCACGTCCATGGTTTCAATCGTAATCAGGGCAAAAAACAGAGGCGTAATGTAGTGTTTTCCGTTTTCCTTGACAAAGAAATGCTCGCCGTGGATCTTGCCGGTAACGTGAAAAATTTTGGAAAAGAACTTAAACATCCGGGTTTCTTCAAACGCCGGCTCTTCTTCGCCCTTGTGCAACAGCATCTTGACCCCGGTGTAGACGAGGAAGGCGGAAAAGACGTACAATACCCAGTGGAAGTTCGAGATCAGCGTTTCCCCGACCAGAATCAGCAGAGCGCGCATGACGATCGCGCCGAGGATTCCCCAGAACAAAACCCGGTGCTGGTACATCCGCGGCACCCCGAGGCTGGAAAAGATCAGCGACATGATGAAAATGTTGTCGAGCGAAAGGCTCTTTTCCACCAGAAAACCGGTAAAAAAGTCCATCCCCTTGTCAACCCCTTCCTCATAGATGATAAACACCCCGAACACGCAGGCCGCCAAAATATAAACAATGCACAAATTGAGAGTATGCCAGAAATTTGGCACTTCATTCTTGCGGTTGAACAAAAAGAGGTCAAAAAACAGCAGCAGCAAAACGACAATGCCGAAAATGACCCACAGCCACTCCTCGGGAATGACATAATGGTCGGTAAACAGTTGTTTCAGTTTTTCCATAATTTTTTACTTTCAATAAAAAGACCCGAATTTCGCTTTGTTATAGACCGGTTTTCCCGGGCAGTCAACAGCCGCGAACCGCTTGTCCAAAGCTTTTACACCCTCGACGGAGCAAAAAAACAAACGTTCCCCCTTGCCAAAAACCACAAAAGACAGTATAATAAAAGTGCAAGCGACGGAAGTCCGAAAGACAGAAACCGGCGTTTGCATCGGATTAACAAGTATGGAGTTTTTATGTACGCGGTAACACCGATTGCGGTGCAAAGCAACCAACCTCCCCGAAAAAACAACCGTTTGCGGGGCATTGACAATTCGTTTCAAACTTTGAACCAGCCGTCTGGTTTTTCTTATCTCTGCGAGGGCTTATCGGTTCTGAAAGGAGTGTAATTATGCTTTCTTTCAGAAACAAACTGAATTCCCGGGATCCGGAAGCGATCCGGAAAATTTCGGCTTCTACCGGCTTTTTTGACGCCACCGACATTGAAATCAGCGTCAACCTTGCGCACAGCGCCCTTGACGGGCAGCGGCACGCCAACGACAATGTGGAAGAACCCAGTTTCCTGCTTGCCGAAGACAACGGCAAAACCGTCGGTTATGCCTGTTTCGGCAAAATCCAGGACTGCAATTCCGCTTACGAACTGCACCTGATTTCCACTTTAAGCAGCTACCGCGGGCACGGCATCGGCCGCAAAATGATCGCCCGGCTGCTTGAAACCGTGCGCGAACTCGGCGGCAAAAAGCTTTTCGTCAAAACCGAAGGGACCGAGCAATACCTGCCGACCCGCAAATTTTACGAATCCTGCGGCTTCAAGCTGGAGGCCGTCCTGAAGGAATATTACGACGACAAGGATGACTGTTACATCTATTCGTACAAATTCTGCGAAGACGACGCAGCCGACACCGTCCCGGCCGAATAACGGTTCAAAAATCGACAATCCCCCGCCGAAAAGCGGGGGATTTTTTTTGGTCTCCGGCATTTTGGCCAAACCACGTTTTTTTGACCGAGCCTCTCTTCTTTTATTTTACTTGACAAAATTTGCGGAATATGTTCAAATTTTTTTGCAACACAAATTACTTTGTCAACTTTAAATTATTTAACTATTTAAAAAAAGCCCTTCAAGTCAAGTAGAAGGCATGAAAAAAACTATGAACAGCATTATTATCGAGGGGACGCATCCCGTATTTTTCAAAACCGCCGAAGAGGAAACAGAACTGTTGGTCAACGGCGGAGAAAAAGAACGTTTCTATTACATCTGCTGCCGCGGCATCCAAACTCTTTCCGCCCAGCGCAAGCTTCTTGCCGGCGGGGAAAGATGGATCGAACTGCAGCAGACGGTTCACCCGGAAATGTGGAATTACCGCCTTTTTTCCGAACTGCGCCGACGCGGCATCCTGCCGCCGGACGACCGCTCGGAAGAAGAAGCCAAGGCGGACTTTCTCAAATGGCTGCGACATAACATGATATGTTCGCCGCTTGCTTATAAAAGCGAAAAGGAATACGGCGTGACGTCACAGCTTCTGATGGCCGCGGGCGCTTGTTTCAGCAAACTGCTGAGCGAAGAGGAAGAAATTTCCCTGCTGGCGTCAAAAGACTGGAAAAAGGTGCGCGAGTACGCGCGGAAGTGGAAGCCGAATGCGGAAATCCTGTTCTTCCGAACGGCGCCGCTCGAACTGATATTCGCTTATATCCGCCTTTTCCGGCCGCAAACCGTCGAAGCGGAGCGGGCGCTGATTTTCCGCGGCGACAGCATCCTTACCTGGGAGCTGGTTTTAAATCATCCGCTGAGCTACGAGGCCAGCCGGATCATTAAAAAATCCGGCAATCCCCATATCTGGAAACTGGCCGTCGAACGCAACTACACTTTTGTTCACCGGTTTGAACAAAAGTTCGGTTCCGTCCGCAACTGGGAAAAGCAGCTGCGCAAAAGCTTTGATCGCAAATATTTCAAGCAAAGCGCCTGATCTTTCCAAAGTTTTTACCCCGGCAATCCGCCGGGTTTTTTTGTACCGTGAAAAACTCGCGCCAAGCGCGCGGTTCGGTAAAGCTTAATATGAAAAATCCCGCGCATCTTTTTGTTTGCGTTTTCTACTCGCAGGCAAACGGAAAAAACGGCAATTCCGTTGACTTTTGCCGTTTTTATGTCTATACTTTTCCATATATTTTAATCAGGAAGGAACTGCCATGGACAACAGCGAAGATATCGAAGAAGAAAAAAAAGCCCGGCCGGAAAACGAAATCAAACCGGAAGTCAAATCCTTTAACGACGAAATCGAGCAAAAAGCCGCCGAAATGCAAGAGCAGCACGGCGACAAATTTAATACGGAACGTTTCAAATCGGCCGCCAGAGAATATGCCGAAAAGAACGGCAACATCAACGGCATCAACGCCGACAGTTTCGTTGAAAAAGACAAAAAGGACGGCCCCAACCGGGACGCCGGCGGCAAATGCTACCACGGCGGATGGGAAAACGGCAAGTTCGTCTGGACAGGTCCGAACGGCGAAAAAATAGAAGGAAAAGATTATGCCGAGGCGGAAGACAAATTCAACGCCGCGTTGGTCGAAGACGCCAGAAAAAGAGGGGTTGAACCGAAAATGGGCACGTATTGGGGGCCCGGCGTGCCGGAAAGCGAAAAAAAGGGAACACCAGAGAATTTCTTCAAAATCTGCCATCAAACACGGCGTAACCATCATCGCCGGCTGGCCGGAAGACAAGCAGTTCTGGAAAAACCTGAAAGACGAATACCTGAAAGACGAAAACCACACGCTGGCGGACTGGGAAAAGATGACGCGCAAAATTCCCGACGACGTCATGAGTCGTACCCCCGAAGAGCGCGCCCGCGTGAAGAAACTGAACGACGCCGAACTGCTGAAAGCAATGCGCCGCGGCAACAATCCTTATCTTAATCCGCAGGAAAACAAACCGCAGCAACCGGCAAACACTTCGCAAAACAATAACAACAAAGGCAAAACGCTGACCGCCGAGCAGATGAAAGCGCTGAGCGGCCGCGGTGGCCAGAGCCTGTAGTTCGTTTATGCGGACAAAACACTCCCGGGCAGGTTTCGGGGGTGTTTTTTTATGATTCGGGCATCTGCGCAGGCAGACAGATCAGGCATCCCGGCCCGTCCGCAAAGATTGCGAAGCTCTTGGGCCGGACGTTTGAGGTTCGGAAGACTATGACGCTTGCGTCAGCCGGCGGAAGTTTATGCCCGGAAACACGGATACGGGACAAAAACGCATCGCTTTCTTTCCGTCGCCCGGCCGGCCGTTTCAAAAATCGAAAATATTTTTTGTCAATCTCTTGACAGTCGTCAAAAAAGTTGTATTCCTACCACGGTTTAAAAAATAAGCAAAAAAGAAAGACGACTCATCATGCTGGCACTTTGGAAAAAATTTCAACAATTTTACGGCAGACAATTTGCTCCGAAAATCTACGAAGTCCTTAAAACGGGCTATGACACGGAAAAATTCCGCCGCGACTGCATCTCAGGAATAACCGTCGCCGTCATTTCAATTCCGCTGGCAATGGCTTTGGCAATCGCTTCCGGCGTTACGCCGGCGCAGGGACTTTACACCGCCATCGTCGCCGGATTTTTCATCGCCCTGCTCGGCGGCAGCCGCTACCAGATCGGCGGCCCGACCGGCGCTTTTGTCGTCGTCATCTTCAACGTTATGCAAAACTACGGCTACAACGGCCTGGCCGCCACCATGCTGATCGCCGGCTGCGTACTCGTCATCAGCGGTTATCTGCGTCTCGGCTCTTACATCAAATACATTCCCTATCCGGTGGTCGTCGGCTTTACCGCCGGCATCGGACTGTCGCTGATTTCCACCCAGGTCAAGGATTTGCTGGGGCTGAAAATAGAAAACGTGCCGGCCGAATTCCTGCCCAAATGGGAAAGTTACCTCGCCAACCTTAACTCTTTCAGCGCCGCTTCGCTGGTCATTTCTTTGTTATCGCTTTCCGCTATCCTTTACATGCAGATCAAAAAACCGAAGCTGCCGGCCTATCTTGTCTGCGTTACCGGCGCCACGCTGCTGGTCGCCGTCTTCGGCCTTAACATTGACACCATCGGCAACAAATTCGGCGGCGTGCCGCATTTTCTGCCGATGCCGAAAATGCCCGACATTTCGGTCAATTTGCTGCTCAAAGTGCTGCCGAGCGGCCTGACCATCGCTTTTCTGGCCGGCGTGGAATCGCTTTTGAGCGCCACCGTCGTCGACGGCATGAGCGGCGACAACCACAATTCCAACGCCGAACTGGTGGCGGAAGGCGCCGCCAACATCTTCTGCATGTTCTTTGCCGGCGTACCGGCCACCGGCGCCATTGCCAGAACCGCCGCCAACTTCAAGGCCAGAGCCTATTCCCCGGTATCGGGCATCATGCAGTCGGTATTTTTGCTGCTGTTTATGCTGCTGTTGGCGCCGGCCGCCAAATACATTCCGCTGGCCTGCCTGTCGGCGGTGCTGGTTCTGATCGGCTGGAACATGATGGGGCTGGGAAAAATCTTCAAACTGCTGCAGGGACCGCGCGGCGACCGTTACACCCTTGTCGTCACCCTGCTTTTGACCGTTCTGGTCGACCTCAACACCGCCATCAGCGTCGGCTTCATCATGGCCAGCATTATCTTTATGCACCGCATGAGTCGGGAAATCGAAATTGAAACCGACGAACAGGTGCTGGAAGAAGACGGCGGCGGCCGCGACCTGACACAGGTTCTGCACGAAAAAGGCGTGATGTCGCTCAGACTTTCCGGTCCGCTGTTTTTCGGCGGGGCTTCCCAGGTATCGCACTTTTTTCAAAAAATAGGCGAAGCGCCGAAGGTACTGATTCTGCGGATGGGATACGTTCCGGTCGTTGACGCCACCGGTGCCAACATCATCATTGAATTCATCAAAAAAGTGAAAAAATACGACACGAAGATCATTCTTTCCAACGTCAAGAAACAGCCGCGGCGCGTTCTGCACAACGCTTTTCTGAAAGAAGGAATCGACTTTCACACCATTTCCATCGCCTCTTCTTTCCAAAACGCGCTGAAAATTACCCGGCGTTATCTGAAAAACAAAGAACAGGAGGAAAAACTGCCGGCAGCGGAAAAGACGGAGGAAAACGTCTGAAAACAAAGCCCCGGCTCCGGCCGGGGTTTGTTTTGCCCGCCCGGCAAAAAGCCGTACGAAACGGCGCTGGACAAAAACGCTCCGTTCGGTTATAATCTGACAATATCTATAACCAGCAGCAGGAGAAAACATGAAAGACGTTTATCGTGTCGTATGCAGCGAAAACCAAAAACTTTATCCCGGACAGGTTTTTGTAGACTTTATGCCGGCCGGACAAAGCCGGCAGGAAAACTGCCTTAACCACGACGCCATTTTGCAAATGCGGCGGACGATCAACCCGGGGGTTGACAGCGTGGAAAACGGACTGATCCTGACCGATTACGGGTTCGGCCGGCCGGAAATGGGGTATGAAGCGGCTTACGGTCCCGAACGGCGCAAGCCCGGATATGACGCCGGAAAATACGAACCGGTTATTCTTGAGCGTTTTCGTCAAATGCGCGAAGCCGGAAAAGAAAAAACGCTCGACGTCAGCATAAGCGAACTGGCCGCCCTTTACGGGTTTGAACAAACGGAAGACAACGGCTCTCCCAAAAGCGCACGGGAAGCGGCTTTAATCGAAGAAGCCCGGCGGCAAAAGGAAATTGCGCGCAAGAAAGCCGAACAAAGGGAATATGAGGCAAAAAAGCAATCCAACCTATCAACCGAACAAATTTTGAAATGGAAGTATTCCCGCTATTCCGGCGACTGAACGGCATCGCCGCCCTTTCCCGTCCGCCCGCACGGCGTCTTCGGCGCTTTTGCCGCACAAACTTTCATCTGCTGAACAAACGGCATCAACGTGTTTTGAATCCTGAACGCCTATCATTGAAGTTCCGCAAGTCTGACGATCGGATCAGAATGTCCGCATTCGCCTGCCCGGAAGGATGTTCAAATCATAAAAAAACGGCCGGACCCTTTACGGGTCGGACCGTTAAAATCAATAAACGAATTTTGCCTTTAATCATCACCCTTGATACAGCCGAACAGATCGGAGAACAAAGATATCGTGAAAAGCACCGCCACGAGAAGAAACATCAGCAGGCTGAACAAAAACTCAACGCTGAACAACGTTGCCGCCACTGTTCCCGCATAAACGATCAGCGGCACCAATCTGAACAAGATTCCGTTCCTAAACATTTTTCCCAGACGCAGCCGGTTTCTTTTGTCCACGAATTCTCGCTCGTCAATTTTTGACAGCCCGATTCCGTAAACGAAAAGCCACAGCAGATCGGCAATCTGAAGATAAATGATCTCACTGACAAACAGGTGAACGGTGATGATGCCGACGATCAGAAACAAAGCAACGAAAAATTTTTTCATACATTTTTTATTTTTACGGTTAATAATTTACTGGTAATTGATTTGCGGAAAAAATTATATTTTATTTTCATTTTTTTGTCAAGTTTATAAAAAAGCGTCTGCTCCGAAAACCAAAAAGCGGACGCAAGACCAGAACCCGAAAAAAAACGGAGAGGCAGTCCTCTCCGTTTTTTGTCGTCCGAACAAACGTCAGAATTTATATTTGGCGTTTAATATGCACGCATACCACATACAACCATTACCGTGCAATATCCAAACTTCAAGATTGCTATTAATTTCAACCATTGTGCCGCCCCAAAATGACATACTAAAGTTCAAAAAAAATCGTCATCAACACGATGTACGCACTATAGATTAGAGGTGCTGGTGCCCCACTATAAGATATAGCATCTTGTGATGAAAAATAATTGCCTCCGAACAGCCCCTTGCATATCCATTTTTAGCAGATAATTAGCAAGCATATCAAGCATGTCTGACAGCCTAGGACTCACATAAGATGCGATTATTCCAAAATTTTAGTCACCGTAACCAGATAATTTGGCAACTTTTTTCATTGTCATTACATCAAAATGAACATTAGCTTGTCGTGACTTTGTATCTTGCTTTGTGTGCTGTTCCTCTTGTTCTCCAATTTGATGTCCACGGCGAATTTTTGCCATGGTAGCTTTTATTTTTTCCTGCTTTGTTTCTTTTGCCTGTTCTCTTTTGTCTTCAAAATGCTCCATACCTCTGATAAACATGGCTAAATGATCAGTATTGTATGCATCAACATCAATAGTTTTTCCTCTCGAATTAAAATTTTTACTTTTTGTTTCAACAATACTCAGCTTATCTTGCATCAGTTGTTCTGGCAGCAGATCTGTTTCTATCAAAGATCCCATTTGCAGAGAAATCTGTGCAACTTTTTTATTGCATGGCGTAGATGAGATTTCGTTGCGCATGGTTTGAAGAATTTCTGCTTTATGATTGTTATACAATTCACTATACGCAACTTTTCTCATCTGCGGATTATTTTCAAATGCCCTATCTAAAGTTTCAGCACTGTACTTTTCCCACTCAATTCTGGTGGCATCAGAAGATACTCTATCTTTTTTAAATATCCCTCTGTTTTCTTCTCTTTTCATTTCTTTGAGCATAGTTTCATAAGCCAGAGTGTATTCCGTTTGACCTGTAGATCTTTTCTCTTTCGCATATTTTATATTAAGCTCAAGACCTCCGACACCATTAATTAAGGTTTTGTGCATGGCATCTTTGACTTCAGATAGAATTTTATTTTCATTCAGAATCTTATAATTTTCCTCATAAGCTTCAACAAATGCTTTTGCATCTTTATCTGAAGACATTTTTTGCAAATTTTTTTGATAGAGATCATTATAGTTTAAAACTATGAGTTTATTAATAGAAGAATCTAAATCTTTATATTCAAGTTTCTCCTCGCTTTAAAGAAACTCTTTCTCTATCCATCGTGCCGCTGCGGGTACGCCCGGCTTTAAATGCCCTGCTTCTAAGGCAGCCAGGTCAATTCCATCTAAACACTCCTCTATAAGTTCTTTTGATACATATACGTCCTTTTCCCCCATATATTCAACATTGGCGTTCAAAGCTTGGTCGCGCTTATCATCTTCCTTAGAAAGCACATATTCTTTAGCTTCCTGTTTTTTATCAACGACACTGGCTTTCACCTGTTGCGAAGATACAGTTGGTGCAGCAACAACAGTTCCGATAACGATACTTTCTTTTAATTTATCCCAAATAGACACAGCTTAAACTCCCTTAAACATCTCGCATGGATAATTATACGCCTAATCGTATATAAAATCAATTTTTTTCAAAAACAAATGGGGCTGTTTCCTGTCTATTATAGATATATGATAAAAAAGAAGATTATTAACAATCAATGTAAAATTATATTTTTATGAAGATAATTACATGTTTTTGAAAAAACATTTAACTTCCTTAAGTAACGGTAAAAAATCTTCCGCAAGCCTCTCGGTTCGAGCCCTGTACGCATAAAAAAACCGCCCTCAGGCGGTCTTTTTATGGCGGAGAGTACAGGACTCGAACCTGTGCACCGTTATTCACGGTGACGGATTAGCAATCCGCTGCATTACCACGCTAATAGATTGTATTTTAACAAAAAATTTATTCATTCTGACTTTTTTGTAAAACTCATTCTGACTTTTTATATTTTTAAGGAATAAGACAAGAACAAATACCGAGTCCTCATCTTGCCTTTTGTCTATTGTTTTCCAAAATAATCCGGTCTGCTTTTACCTGTTTTTCTATCCGTTCCCGGATACCATGATTATCGACACAGCGCAGGCGGTATTCCGGATAATCTTCACGCAGACTATCGACAAAGTCGATAAATTTATCCTGCGGGGCGTAGGTTATTGTCGGACAAAGTCCCGGACGGTAGGCACCTATCAAGCCATTACTGAGATGAACAAGATATATGTCCTTCATTTTCCGCATACTTCCAACTCTTGCCGCAATTTGTCGATCCGCCCAATCCATTCCCAGATGTTCGGAAATTCCGAATAACTCACTTTCTCCAGCTCCGCGGCCACTTTTTCACCGGCTACCGGATAAACCGGACAACCCGGACTATAGCCGACCGGCGCGCATGAGCTTAAGCAAATCATCGCGGCCGGCATTAGGGCGCGCATGAATCTCAGCCTTCTTCTTTTCCACATATCGGATCACCTCAACCTGTTTTTCTATCACCTGAACTCTGGCCTCGCTCCGGCCAACTTCCTGCCCTGCCTCGTAAAAGGCAAAGCAGAGAGCGGCAACCATAAGCATGGTCACCGCCCAACGTATCAGTTTATTAACCATCACACCCCCGCAATCAGCAGCATGAACGCCCGGGCAACGTTCTCGGCATATTCCGGCTTAAACAGGCAGACAAGAGCCAGAACAAGCGCGGCAACGGCAATCAGGCGCTTTTTATACTTCTTCAACCGAGCCATAACACCAACATTCCCCCAAGATAAGCGCCAAACAGCCACTCGCCCCAGTTCCAGCCCTGTTTGCCCAAAGCGTAAAGTTTCTCAAGCTGCCCGCCCAGCCAGTAAAAAACGCCCATTGCCAACCCGGAGAGCATCAGCCCGACAGAGCCAACCGACAAACCCATCAGGAAAGTCAAAATCAGCCCGGATAAACAAGTCCCACAAAAGCCGAAAAGCCGCGGATACTGGTACAGATAAACCGATTTCCCCTTAAAAGTTATATGCGCGGAGTAAAGAAGATCGTCGATCAGTTCACACTCCCGATACTGCGACAAATTAGGCTTAAGTTCGCCACCCCCAAGCAGCCGGCCGATATAAAGCCCCCAGCCGAACGCCTGATAACCGGCATAACAGGCCAAAGCGGCACAAAGGGCATATTCTGCCGTACCGACCCGGAAGAACCACGCCAGCCCCCCGAAAAACGCCGCATACCAGACTTTATTTGCCGGTACATATTCTTTGAACAATCCGCCGCGGATTCTCCACAAAACGCTTGAGGCCGCAACGATTAAAAAAGAAACCAAATAAAACATCAGTCAATCCCCTTAAAAAATACATGGTTACCGCACTCAAAACACGGCTCTTTGCCTTCCGCCCACTTGGTGTGCGGCAACGCGGCATAGGTGCAATAATGCGTGGCACCGCCCGTGATGTCGCCCTTCTCCGCTTCCTTGATCACGTCAAAATACCGGCTATAAGCCGAATACGGCAAATTTGCCAAAAGCTGGCTGTTGGGGTCTGATTTGTTCCAACAGCTGAATTGAAGCGGTTTTAAGCAAACGCCGGCCAGCGTCTTCGCCGCAAACCATTTTCCCGACCTAAATCGGTTAAAAATAACGCAGGCAACGGCTGTCTGCCCTTCCCGCGTTTCACCTCTCGCCTCACCGTAGATGGTTTTGGCCATAATTTCAAAATCATAATCAGTCATCTTTTCTTTTTCTCCGTTTGCTTTCCAACCTTTCCGTCAAAACTGCCAAAAGCTCATTTAACCGGTTGACGGATTTGTTGAGTTCGTCAATCTTCGCATCCGTTTTTCTTAAATCTCCCTCAATATGCATCATTCTCGTTTCAATCCGGGCTTTCCACTCGCCGATCCGAATAAAATTGCACAATACCCCGATCAACGCAGAAACGCCGGTAAACAGTCCGTAGTCCATAGTCTTTTTTTCTCCATTAAAAAAGCCCGCATTTCTGCGGGCTGTCGTCTTAAACTTTCCTGTCATAATAATTTGCCTCGGCGAGATTTCTCTCGACTTTGCTCATGTCCTTTAATATGTCGGACATGTTCATCATCGCTTCCCAGCTTACGCTTTTATTCTCCCGGGCGTATTTCTCCATCTCCTCAATAAGCATTTTAACGCCTTTGTGCATAGCTTCGCGCATTAAGTTAATTTCCTCTTTTGACATTTTCAATTCTCCCCGTATTTTTTGAAATACTCCATCAGCTGCGCCGGTGTATCAGCTTTTATTTTGATGTCGCCGAGCATGGTTTTGAAACTTTTATCCGGCAAATCATCGGCATATTTGCGGATCAAACCATCCAAAACGTCAACATCAATATAGCCGGATCCGCTGTCCAACGCGGACAACATCTTTGTTCCTTTGGTCGCCAACGTGTATTCCGCCATAATATGCATACCGGCATTCATCCAAGCATCATTAAAATCTTTCGGCATTTTGGAAAATTCTTCCGTCAAATACTCGCTGATTGCCTTAACGGCGTTTTCCAGACTGATTTTCATTATTTTCGCTCCTGAAAATCGGGCGGGGGAAAAGCCCCGCCCTCGGTTGAACAAGATTATTTACCGGTCGCCTGCGCGGCTGCACGGTTGGCAATAATAACCCCCTGTGCACCGGCAGCGCTGGTTGTAATCGTCTGCGGCTCAATCGCAACCGGAACACAACCGGACAACGGCTGCGGGCAGATTGCCGACAGCGGAATCACATCTTTGGTAATCGCATCCAGACGGTTGTTGATCGCGGCAAACTCTTTGTTAGCGGCAATAAACTGGTATTCGTTCGCCTGTTTGTTCAAAGCGACTTCCTTGTCCAAGCGGCAAATCTCGGCCTGCTGCCGTTCGCGGCTGGCAACCAGTTCGCTGAAAATCGTTTCAAAACGACCGTTAACACGTTCTTTCTCTGCCGCCAGTCGGGTCGTGTAATCTTCAAACAGTTTCAAATCGGACTGGTTGGAGTAATCTTTTGCCTGCAGTTCGGCAATTTTAAGATTCTGTCCCAACTCAAAACGGTTGACATAAGTGTTTTCAGAACACGGCTGGTTGATAAAAACATTTTCGTTAAAGCCGCGTGTACAACCATGACCGCCGCCAAACTCATCACGGATAATCTGACGAACCTTTTCTTCGCTGGTTTTTGAACCCAACGCGGTTGCCCCCATTGCCGTACCGGCTGCGCCAAGCCCGGTATTCAGCAGTTTCCAAGCCGCCGAACCGATACCGGCACCGTTCATTTCAATTGACATCTTTATTTCTCCTTGAAAAAGCAGGCATTATTACCTGCCTTTTCAGGATAGCCGGAGGCTAACGCAAATATCACCGCATCAAACTGCCCTTCTACTGCACAAACAAACCCAGCCAGTCTGCCAGCCTCAACCGGGCAACTGTCTTTTTAAGCGCTTTTTGGTGGACTTTGAAAATCCAGCTATCCGAATACGGTTCGGCTTGATTTATAAGCTTTTTTATCTCCTCAGGAATTTGCTTAAAGCTCAACCCCTCAATATAACGAAGTTTCATAATAAGAAACTCGAGGTTGGAGAGTTCCACCGCCTCGAGTTTATTTAACAATAATTGCGGGCTTTTTTTACCGAGCCGCCGCAGCTCTTCCTTTATTTTTATCATATATCATCTTTCCCGATCAAAGTTACTAACTGGTAGTCGGTAGTCGATAGTCCTATAATAATATCTCCTTTACAAAAAAAGCCAGAGCATCAGCCCCAGCCATAAAACAATTAAAAACCTGATAATCATCGCTCAAGCGCCGCCCATCACCCAGCGCTCCGCTTTCTCAAGTGCGGTTATCTGTAATTCCGTTAACCCCAGATATTCGCTGTCCCTTCCCTGACCGGAAGACGTGTAGAAACGGTGGTACTTATGCCAACCGGGGCTGGCAATATCGAAAGACCAGCTGCTGCCGGCTGTGGTGTTGGTGTTGGTTCCGCTTGCCACGTCAGTCCACGTTGTGCCGTTGTCGGAAACCTGAAATTTCCAGTCAAGCGGCAAAACATTATCCCCGCCGTTATAGACCGTGACTGACGACACTTTCAAAGGATACGGGTTATAAAACGCAAGCCAATGCGGTTGCCCGCTGTAAGAGTGCCACTGGTCATTTCCCGTGTCTGCCAACACGGTGTTTCCGTCAAAGGCTTTCCAAGCTGCCCGATATGGATCACTGTATTCGCTGTCCGCCTTAACGGCAAAGCTGTCTCCGCCAAGCGTTCCGTTGGCCAAAAGTGCCGGCTGCGAAAAGTCCCCTATAATTTCCTTTTTGCAAATATGCGCCGGCAAAGATAAGTCCGCCACCTCAGTCATATCCGCATAGCCTTCCGGACGTTCGAACGTATCATCCGGTGACAGCAGATAAAGCGCCGGCTTGTCAGTACCGGTCAACAAATACATTTTAAGATCAACCGCCGAACCGTCGTCCGTATAATTGATCAGATTGCCGCCTTCCTCGTAAGGCTTCATCACAAGCGTTTGCGACGGAATTACCTCCCCTTCATGATAAAACGGCTGCGTAATCAGCCGCATATAATCGGTCAGATAAACCCTGACTTCCGGCGTCATGTTTGCCGACGACAACGCACAAAAAACATTGCCGCCAACGACCTCCCAACGAAGCTCCTTAATACCGCTGTAATTGCTGTCGTTTTCAAACATATAATACATATAGGGCGCATCGGCATCAACTTCCAACTCAATCAAAGACGCCGCGGAAGAAGGTACCTCTACTTCCTTCGCCAACGTCATCAGCGAAGTGTCCCCCAGATAATCCGTTTCGTTGGTCGCATATATTTTCAAAGTTTGCGCGTCACCGGCTATTTTTATCTTCTTCAGCAGAACGGGTTCGCCAAATTTGAAATATTTCGGCTGCGCCAAATTCTTCGACGTCGAAAAATTATTGTCAAACCACGGGATCCAGCCGCCGCCGTACGCGGTACAGTAGGTTGCAAACTCATATTCCGACGCCTTAAAACCTTCCAGATCGTCTACATAATTAAACGGAAACGTTTTCCAGCCGGCTTCCGTCATCTCATCTACCGGATAGCTCTTTGACATTGTCGCATTCTCAAAAACGTACTCGGCAGCTGCTGCCTTGCCGCCCATATTACTGTTTGTTTTTCCCAGCATAGCTAAAAACTCCCTCATTGACACAAAATCGTCGGAATAATAACGGCTTCTTCCGGCTTTTCTTTTGCCCAGATCCGCACATAACCGGCGCCGCTCTCCGCCACCGGTGCAAAATTGCCGCTTTCCGAATCCGCCAAAGAAAATATTACCGTCGGTACCAAAGAATCCCCTATTTCCGGCAGAACAATATCCGCCTTATACGGATATTCATCATAAGTTGCATCTTGAGCAAAAGAAGCGACCGGTACATTGACATTTGCATATTTGTAGAGTTCTGCCGCCTCGGCCAGGTTAGCCTTGGCTTTTTCAAAAGCTTCTTCCAAACCAGCAATATATCCGTTATATGCGTCCTGCAAATCAACCAGCGCTTTTTCCAGCTCTTTTTTCAGCGCATCGACATCAAAACGGGAGATTTCCGCCGTATTGTTAACTACCTGAATATATAACGGCAAACGAACGTGCTTCGGGTAGCCCTCATTGCTTCCGCTCGCCGAAGACTTACGGTAATTAGCTTGTGCGGGCGAATCGCTTGCCCCGTACACATAAAGCAGCCTTCCGCCGCCGGCACAGGCCGAATTTGCCCCCGGAAGCCCATGCGTATGGCTTTTTATCTGGTCGTTATAAGCCATCCCAAGTTCTGAAAGCTGACTGATCGAACTGATAAAACGGATAATTTTCGGTAATCGGACATGGCCGTTCAGCGTATCGATATAAAAACACGGGCATTCGCCGTATTCTTCCACCATATCGTCAAAAGCCGCGTTACTTTCCACCGTCGGCACCGTTTTATTGCCGGCCAGCCGGTTGAGTTCATTCCAAAAATCCGGATAAAGAATTTTACAGTTGGTGATCGTTTCGCCCGTCCATAACGGATACGCCCCGGTCGGCGTTTCTCCTTTTATGGAAAAATAAATGTCAAACATTTCGCGGGTCGGTTTTTCTTCCAAATCCGCGATTGCCTGATTGATTGCGTTTATCTCAGTAATAACCGAGTTGGCAAAAATCTTCACCTGATCAAAGTTGGCGTTGACTTCTGACGCCACCGCTTTTTCTCCGCCCTCAAACACATAAGGGTAAACAATATTTGTTACCGCCATATTCTTTCCTCTCATAAGAAAAGCCCTCGGAAACTTGTTCCAAGGGCTTGGTTGTTAAAACAGACATAAAACCAGATACGGCAACACCCATAAAAACAGGGCGTAGGCCGCAAATTCCGCAATTTGCCGCATCACTTTATCCAGCTGCTGATTTGGCTCATCCGGTTTTTTAAGTCGGCATTCTCCGCTGCCAGCCGATCGTTCTCCGCATGCAATCTCCGAAACTCCAATGTATCTTTTTTGTTTTTGGTAGCATGCCAGTGGTATAGTTGATAGAGCAAATCTCGATCGCTCACTTCCCAATATTCGGTCTTTCCCGAACCGGACAGAATCGCCGCCAATTCTTCTCTCACTGCAAACGCTACACAGCTTTTCACAATCCCGCCGATTTCGGTTTTTGCTTTTTCCGATAAAACAATCTCCTTTTTGCCGGAAGGCAACGAGCGGGTGTGCTCGGAAACAATGACCGGTTTGTCCGACTGTCCATCTGCCACAGCCCCGAGAACTTTCAACACCCATTTTCTGAACTCCGCCGCTTTCGGCGTGCGGGCAAACATCCCGATCAGCCACGCCCCCTCACGGTTGTAAAGACGGACTGTTTTTGTTTGACCCTGAACTTGCAATTTGCAAGTGCAGGTCATTGTTTCATCAAATTCGGACTTGTTTCGTCGATATACATTGCAAACATCGGCATCAGGATTTTTAAACTCTAAAGCCTTGGCAATATCTCTTGCACAAAACCATTTTTGCGCTTGATTTTCTATTACTCTTAATTCGTGATTGCTAAAATTAACAACTTGCACATTCATTTTCTTTTGTCCTTGTTTCAAATTACCTTTAAACCGAAAAGGCGTCGGGAGGTTGAAACACGCGACAAAAGAACGCGCCTATCCTATTCAATATATTCGGATAGCCTCCCGACATAAAAAAATTTGTACAAACGAGGTCAAAAAAATGAAATGTACAAAAAATCACCGCTGACGGGGGCGTTTCCGCTTTTGTAGAGTGTTTCAAGCTCTATCTATAATAATAAACAAAACAACCTTAATGTCAATTAAAAAAGGGGCGTTAAAGCCCCTTTTCTTAATATCCGTACACTCTGTTACAAATCCGTCCAAACAAGAAATAGTACTCTCGGGATTGATCATAATACAACACTTTACTCAATCCGTTGTCTTTTGCGGCTCTCATGACAGAATTGTCGCCGAACGGTCCAAGCACCCCAAAGAGATAATACGAGCAGGCGTTTCCGGCTCTGCGGACATGAGATGTGTCTATCCCGCTTGTACCAACTACATTGGTTGTCGGGGTAATAGTGCCGGCACAACCGGACAAAGCGAAGACCATAAACAAAGTAAACAAAAGTTTTCTCATTATTGCTCCTTTCCAATTTTTAATAGTACTTTAGTACATATACACCACAAAATTAAAAACGACAACCATAAAAAAGAGCGGTGTTATTACCGCTCTTTATCATTGTTCTTTGTTTATTTCCAAAAGGCTGTCCACGCGGAATATATTTTCCCGTGTCCCTCAGCGCGCAGCTTTTCATAGTCTTTTTTCATAAGTTGGTTATCTTTTCTTAAATCATCAAGCAAACCAATAATGAAAAAAGGAACACAAACCGCAATTAATATTTCCATTTTGTTCTCCTTATATCTATAATAATATAAATAATGAATTAAATCAATAATTATCAGCAGCAAATGCTGCCGACAGCGGCATGGAAAGCCCGGCGGGGTTAAGTCCTTTTGCTAAGTTGCCCAAAATTGGAGCCCCTCGCCCGGTCCAGTATGCGACTTCTCCCATCAAACGAGGACTAAGAAATGGAGCAGCAGCCAATGTTGCTGGATTTGTCAGAGCGCCCCAACCGGCAGTCAGACCGCCGATATTACCGATCAATCCTCTTGGAAGCAGACTGTTTAAAGCCTGTCCTGCAAGTGCATCTGTCGCTTTGGTGCCAAGCTTTCCGACCAAATCTTCCCCTCGACCGTATGCGCTTTGAGCATTGTTGCGAAATGCACGTTGCATTTTTCCCAGAGCTGTGGTTGTATTGATTTTTTTCCCTCCTCCGAGCAAATTTTTTGACAATTCATCTATCTCTTCGGACGCCAAAGCGTAGTCCCGCATAGTTTTGGCATATCCGGGATTTTGTTTCTCAATATTGCTTTTCAGATTATTGGCCACTCTTCCGACAAAGCTGTTAGCTGCCCGTTGCTCATAAGGGAATGAAATATCCTGAACAGCCTGTTTTACGGCATCCAACCCCACAACATCATGAGCCGCAGGATTTTGCTCAAATTCAGTTAAAATATTCTCTATTTCATCCATAGCTTTTTTTGTTGTTTTGTCTGCGCGGCTGAAGCCTTTATAATCATAAGATTTTTTCATGGCTTCAAAATCATTGCGAATGGGTGATATATCAACTTTTTGTGCATCTTTTCCCAATTCGGCCATGCCCAGCCTGTATTTTTCATTTTTGGCCAGTTTGAGCTTTGTCAAGGCTTCTTTCGCATAGTCAACAGCATCAGACTTCGGCGCTATATTGCGCATATTTTGCAGAAAAACGGAACTTTTTCGTTTCCCCGCATCATAAGCCGCGTTAAGGGCGCTACCGGTTCCCGTCAACCATCCATCTAATCCCCGCGCCCCTTTGCCTAACAGCCCCAGCGTTTTCCCGGCGACAGGAAAAGCGAGGTTAACAGCGGAACCAAGCGCCGCATCCGTTCCGATATTTCCCAAAACATCATCAACGGAATTATACCGGCCAAGGGCATCTGCGGCGCCGGTCGCTGCTCCCAAAACTCCGGCTTTGCCAAGTTTAGGCAAAAATTTTGCCGTGTTTGCTACCAGACCGGCGCCCAGATAATTTGCCGGATTAGCAAAATTCCCGGCGATTTCCAAAGCGACGCTGCCGACCGGGTGTTGTTCTTCAAAACGCTTTCCGGCCTCAACGGCGGGTTTGACAATTTCATTATATCTGTCCAGACGGGACGGGGTTTCGTATCCCAGAGCCCCCGCCCACCAGTCAATCGGCGCCGAAAAAACAGAATTTGCGATTCCCCCCAGTTTTTTACCCAGACCAAAGCTTGCGCCCTGGTCAAATTTGGTAACCGCCCCCAAACGATTATCCCAAACGTCTTTTCTCAGACCTTGCATAAGCTGTTCTTTGTTTGCCGGCGGCTTTAAGCCCTGACGCAAACCGTCATATTGCTGTTGCTGACTATCAAAAGCATCGGGAAATTTTTGCAAAATCATTCCCCCGATTTCTTCCCGCGACATATTATCGGGAAAACGGACTTTTTGTCCGTCCGGCATTCTCACTATCGGCATTTTTTATCTCCGTTTAAAATAGTATGTATAATCAACCACGCTGTCATCTGTCGGCACCTTTGATGCCTGAGCAGAATTTCCGCCACCGTTACCGGCATGTTTCTGAGCTTCGGTACTAAGATTTTTTTCCAATGTACCATTAGCGTAATCTTCCATAAAATTATCCAGAACACGGCTAATTTGCTTTTCAGGCATCATGGGGTCAATTTCATAACGATAAGCCACCGCCTCTGTGGCCGCATCCATCTCTTTTGAACCGACACCCATCTCTTTCAGCAAACTGCGCATAAATATATTCATCTGAGCTTTGGCATTTTGAATATCAGCTCTGTTTCTGCCGCCCTGACCGGTCGTCCAACCCCAGCCGCCGATTTGTCCCAAGCCCGTACCTTCCTTAAGGGCATCCTTCGCGCGGTTAATGGCATATTTTACCGTGGGCAACATTGCTTTCTTTTGCTGAGCCGCTTTTTTCTTCTCATGTTCATCTTGAGCTTGCAATTTTGCTTCCTCTTTCACCCGCGCTTCTTCAGCCGGAGAAAGCTGGGGTTGTGATAACTCCCGGTTAACTTTCTGCGTATCCGCCACGGTTTTATTGATACCTGCCACCGTATTTGCATTTGCAAAAACAGCCTGCTTATAATCATTAAACAAAATATCACCTGCCGTTACTTTATAACCCTCTTTTTGCAAGGCCTGCGCGGTCTGATTTGCTTCAATAACGCTGGCAGCCGGCAAAGTTGTCTTAAACACTTCAAATCCGCGTTTCAGGTCTTCCTCAAGAAGCGTTTGCTGCTGTTTTATACCCGCGTCCCGATAAGCTCCTTTGGTTTCATAATCATAGTCTGTCCCAGCATTTGCCGCGTGTGTTCCTCTGTCCAATCCGGCTTTGACACCTTCCAGGCCGACGTTATACTCTAATTTATTCAAACCGGACGCAATCAATGCAATTTGAGGATCAATTCCCCGCTGAACCATCTCTTTATAAGCCTGCATTTCCCCGCTTAAGGATTGCGGTTTGGCTATATAGGAAATCTCTCCTTTGTTCAAAGATTCAGGATCTAATGCCAAACCTCCGTCTTTGGCAATGCCGGCCGCCGCAGCCAGTTTTTCCTCCGGACTTTTAAGCATATTCTGCAATTGACGCTGATTGCCGAAATAATCCAACGCTTCCTGATTGTTCGGGTCGCTGGAAAGCTTGTCAGTGTAATAAGCACCGCGATCAAAATTAAGCCCGTCCAATCTGGCAATCTGCCATTGTTTTTGATCTTCGGTCAAATACGGATTGTTGTTGATGGCGTCAATTTTACGTTGTCTTGCCGCCTTTTCGGCGGTGTCTTTTATTTCCTGCTCACCGCGCAAACGCGCAAGAGTTTTATCCAACTGATAATCCGCCAGTTGCTTGCTTTGAGCTAATGCTCTATCCTGTAGTCCGAGCCTGAACCGATTGTCCCTCTGCTCTTTAGCCAGAGCGTCGGCGCGTTCCTGCTGCTTTAAGGCCAACCGATTGGCATATTGCCGGTTTTGGTTTAATGTACCGACCGTATTGCCGGCGCCGATAACCCCGTATCCGAGCGCATCCTGCAAGTTACCGCCGGTCAGGCCAACGCCCAAAGCCGTTCCCAAACCGCCCCAAAGCGTACGCCCTGAGTCTGAACCGGCAAAGTTTTTGAAACGTCCCCATGCGCTTTGCGGACGCGCCTGTTGCTGCTGCCTCTGCCGCTCTTCCGCCATCCGCAAAACATTGTCTACCGGCGTCGGATCGTTGACGTCTCCGGTTTCGGCAATCCTGTACATTCTGTCCAAATTCATAAGAAAAAAACTCCATAAAAAAAGCCCTGAACCCCAACGGGCGCAAGGCTTGACTGCAAAAAGACATTATTGTATAAAAGAAAAGTCCGTTGCTGGAACAACGGACAATTTACCTAACCAAAGGAGCTAAGCCTTAATCTTAACTTCTTTATGAGGTTAGGATAACCTATTTTTGCTTGCCAGTCAAGTTAAAATAGATTTTAGGCCTGCTCCTTATATTTTTATAAGGAACTACAATGATAATAAGAATTATGCTTATAATCAGAAAAATCAAGATACTTTTCTATGTGAAAAAATCTTGAGCCTAAAAGCAAGGGGCGGAGAAATCCGCCCCTTGTTATTACTTAAGCGCCCAGTTGGTCAAAGCCTCCCCGCCGGGACCGCCGAGATAACCGCCGGCAATCGTCCCCGCCGCGTTGGCAATTCCGCTCCACAAATTATTATTGTTGCTGTTGGCCAGTGCGTTCTGGTAAAGATTATTGCTCGCCTGATTGGCGGAACTCATCATATTATAAGGTACCTGATAATAGTTCATCAACTGGCTTAAAACATTTGCAACCCGGCTGTCTTCGCTGTTCATCAAATCAAGCTCGGCATCCGTCAGCTTGTTTGCCAGCTGGTTTGACATCTGGTTAATACTCGACCCGCGGGTCAAGCCTCTTGACGAAAGCGGGCTGATAATGTTGTTTTCAAGCGACTGGTTTGCCGCGTTGGCGAGCTGCTGCTGCCGGTTCTTATAGCTCTGGCTGTCATAGGTCGGACTGACAAGCTGCTGCAGATATGACGGAATCGCCGAAGTCGTCTGATTGACAAGCTGTGTTTCAAACGAAGACGGGTTATAAAACGTCCCGTTTTTATTTGTGGTCGAATTGCCGTAAAGGCCGCCGGTGTTGTAAGTTTGTGATTTTGTTTTGTTTCCGGAACTCATTTTTGTAATCTCCTTAAAAGTTTCTTTTTTCTGTCCACCCATTCAAAACCTGCCTTTTTCAGGCAGATAACGGCGTTTAAGTGCCTTGTGTCGGCATAAACGACAGGGAACATATCCGCCGCCTGTCGAACTGCGTCCACGCATTCGCGATGTTTTTTGCGCTTAGCATATCCACCCAGATAAAAAAAGTCATCGGCCTCGCTTTGATAAACAAAAACCGACCCGATATAACCGTCTTTATCGTAAACGTTAAAAAAACGGCTATCTTTGATTAACCGTTCAAAACCGTTGACATCGTCGAGATTTTCTTTGTTTTTCTCAAAGCCCCGGCACGCTTCTTCCCTATCAAAAAAAGGACTTTCCTTGCCAACCAGAAAAACCATTTTCAAAACACCTCAACAAAAAAGGAGAGCCAAAGCCGGCTCTCCCCTTTGCCTTACATATATAAAGCAATGATCAGTTCAAGAATAATCTTGATAATAGTCATTATCTTAATCATCCTTTGCACCCCCTCTCGCTTAAATGCGAAAGGGGCTAACCATTTGCCTATTGACTTTTTAAGTCAAATAAGCTATCCTAACTTCATGGAAAGAAGTTAAGGTAGGTTAACCCCTTTCTAGTTAGGAAATCGTCCGGTGCCGCAAACACCGGACTTTTCTTTTATATAAGACAAACAAAATATTGTCAACCGAGCGTCTTTGTCTTGACTTTGACGCGTTTCAGCTCCAGCCGTTTAATACCAAACTCCTGACCGGCCTCGCTGGTGTAAATCCTGATTTGCAACTGTTTGAAATGCCTCAAACCTGCAAGGTTGAACATCACCGTATTACGATTCTTGTCAAACCACATTCCGCCGGCCGCGTCGGTTTTATCTTTTGCCCACAAGCCGCCGTTTTCATCGTCCGAGCTTAAAGCCCAGATCAGATAACCATCTGAAGTCTTAACCACTCTTTTGGTCTGTTTTCTTTCCGGGTTATCATCATAGGTCAGCTCAATGAAAAAATCGTTTTCCTGATTAAAATCAAGCGTCAAAATCAGCGGCATCTTAGGCACCTTCATATTGCTGTCGGAGCCCACATTGATAATGTTTGCCAGATATTCGGCGCCGATAAATTCGCCGGCAAAATTCGACGTCTGATATTCGCGCAGGATATTTTTGCCGCTTGCGGAATAAAAAACGCTGCCCGCCGGCATCAATGCCCGGATGTTGTCTTCGGCCTGCCGCTCCACCCATTCCGACTTCAGATAATCGTAAATCAGAATCCTGTCGCCGTTTAAGTACGGCAGCTTAAACCAAATTTCCGAACGGTCACCATCAACAAAACTGACCGTTTCAATCTCATCAAGACGGGTTGTATCAATCTGATCAAAAAACTCAATCACATTATCCGCCAGCCCGTTTGTCGGTCTTGTCTGCCCGACGTCGATCAGATAATAGGCAAAAACATTTTTGGCCTTTGCGTCAAAATAAAACAGTTTGTTGTCAAATTTGATCACCGACTTAAAACTTGCGCACCCGCCGCCCGACGCCCCACTACGTTGGAACGACGTCGCATCGCCGGGATTTCCGGTATAAGCAACCGAATAGCTGTCGGTAAAGACAATCAACGAATTGTTATAATACGCCATTGCCGTCACATCCCGATCAAGCTCCTGATAGGCCGGTTCTGTCGTCAAATCGGGATCTGAAGTCCCCCAGGTAAAAATATCCTGTGTTTTTGACCAGTGAACGCGGTTCTGGCAGTTGGTTACCAGCCGCCCGTCGTAAGATTCCAGACAAAGCCCGCGGATGGTTCTTTCCTCAGCATCTTTTGCGTCAATTTCCTTAACCCGGTCGCTTTCGCTCTTCTGCTGCATATTGATCGCAATATACGGATCAACCCCGTTGGAAAAAACAAACCAGTCATAAAACCCGTTGGCTATTGTGATCGCGTTGGCCGCGCCGGTTACGGTCAGCCCGCTTTTTAAGGCGGTATAGGTGCCTTCGACCTCATCAAACAGGTAAATGTAGCCTTGAGTATCATCAACGGCATAGACAAAGCGGTAAGTCACCCTGTTTTGCACGCTTTCCCATTGCCCGATGATTTTATTCGGACAAGCGGAAACAATCTGGTTTCCGGCCGCGGTAAATATGCCGACGTTGTTGCCTTTTTCGGTATAACGCAGCTCGGTATTGCGGCAAGTAACGGCCGAAAGCACCGCACCCGACACAACATCGACAACCGGATTAACCTTGCGTATGCCGCGGAAATTTTGTATTGCCAAATCCATCTTTTAATCTTTCGCTATATCACCAGCTTTGGCGCTCTTTTAATACCTGCAACGTCCAGCAAATTATACCACGCCTCCCGGAACTCCCGCTCATACGGCTGATAGTTTTCGTCCGTTTCGTCAGCAATCAGGTAGACCATCGACTTGGTGTAAAGGCAGTGCATAAACAAGTCTTCAATCGCCGGATTGTCCGGGATGTTGACCACGTCGTCCAAATTTTCAAGGTTGAATTTCTCATTGCCAGCCGCGTCGCGTGCTTTCATATTGTTGGCGTAGCGGTAAAAAAAGGCATATTTCCGGTCAGGCACCGGCCACAAATGCACAACCGCCCCGTTATCGCCGAAATCCGCCCAGTAAAGTTCCGGACGGCCGGTTTTAGACACATCCAGCAGATCGCCGTCTTCCGGCGCGATTTTTTGCAAATACCGTCCACCGTTTTGCATCCACATTTGCAAGATATCGCCGTTTGGCGCCGGAAAAGCATTTTCCTTGGTGGTCAATCCACCTTTTTTTATGCGAAAAGGAAAATCCTTTAACCCGAAGATATAAGAATTTGCCTGTCGTACTGCCAGTTTGACGTTGTCCTCGACCTCGGCAAATGCCTCTTCCAGAACGACCGTCGACCATTTAAGGTTGGAAACGTCTTTGACAATCTGCTGAAAATTCCTCATTTTTCCTCACTTTGCTATTTGCGGGCAAAAACAAAACCGGTCGTGCTTTCTAACCGCACTCGCGGCGTTGTAAGCACGCTTCAAGCCGGCGTTTCTGTCTTTTTCCTTTTTTGCCCAGGCATTTGACAGCTTGGTGTAGATTTTTTCAAAGGAATTTGCCGACTTGCAGGCGTTTTCTTCGCCTTTTTGCTCTTCGCCGTCTTCGTTTTCCATTGCCGGTTCTTCCGGTTTTTCCGTTTCTTCATTGTCGCTTGTCGACGTTTCCGACCCGTCATAGGCCAGCTTTTCCAGCTTTTCGATAACGGTGCGCCAGAGTTCTTCGTCGACTTTGCCTTTCAAAATGCCGCCGACTTCATCAATCAGCTTTCTTTTGTCGACAGAATCGTTATCGCTTTCAGTGATTGCGCCGGTGCCCTCGTGGGCGTCTTCTCCGGCTTCCTGCTCGAAGAATTTGCCGAGGTCAATCTCCTTGCCGTCAATAACGAGTTTCATTTCGTTTTTAGACTTCATTTGTGATTTCTCCATTTTGTTATTTAACACTCTCACATCGGAGCCGCACCGACCCCGTTCCACGAGGGCTATGTGATTGCCCTTAATATCGGAAGCCACAAAGTCATAATCGGAAACATCCGACTTACTAAGTTTGTTTGTATAGCTCGCCGATAGTTCTTCTTTGCCGTCTTTTAAGTCGGCAAGAATCCCGTCGCCGGTAAATTTAAGGGGGACAAAAAGCTTACCCCCCTTGATTTCCGCGCGCTCTCCCGTTGAGCCTTCCTGCCGGCCTTTGGCGTCTTCGCCGTCCAGCCCCAGCCATTCGTGCCCGTTGACCAGAGGCAGAAGCTTGAAACTCTCTGCCCCTTTGGCCAGCTCTTCGGGAGAAATGTAAACTTTATAAATTTTATCCGGGTCTATCTCTTCCCCGTCGACATCCGGACTGCCGCCGTCGATCAGCTCTTTGCCCAGATATTCCAGTATCCCTGACCGCAAAATCGGGCTTTCGTCAACAAAGAGATACCCGTTCTCATCCATATGCCGGTGCCCGCTCTCATTGCTCAAGCGGGTTGTATAAGTCAAATTTATCATTAAATTCTGCCTTTTATGATTTTATAGGAACCGTCGGCAAGCCTTTCTGCCTCATAATCGGGCGCGACAAGAATTGAACGCGCAATACAGCGGCAGTTCGGACGTTCTGCCGGAAGACCACGGTGCCCGTAGGCGTCAATCACCGGATAATGCTCGGAATCGCCCCATTTATAAATTTTGCCGTCAAGCTGTTTGTGGCCGCCTTTACCGGTTGACACACGTTCATCGTGCGCGGTTGACCACATAAAGAACTTTACTCCCGCAGCAGCCTGCGCCTGCTCGTTAAACGCCGCATTTGCTTTTGCCGTCTGGTCGCGGGCAATCCGCTTTATCCGGTCTTTGGCAATGTGGGTCTGAGTTTTAAGGTCTTTGGCGACCGTTTCCCAACGCTGCCCCGTTGTCATCCCGTCATATACAATGTTTTCCACGTTGTTTAAGGTTTGAAGTGTCGTGTTTTGGATTAGCCCGACATTGCGGCGGATAATCAGCCGGATGGTTTCTTCAACCTCTTTGCTGCCAAAATTAAGGGTAAATTTATCGCCGTACATCTCGCGCATAACCCGTGCAAGGGAAGATTTTGCGCCCCGCCTGACAAGACGTACAAATTTTTGTACAATCTTCTCGGCATTGCGCAAAAACCGCCCGAGATATTCTCCTTTATACCATGAAATCAGCTTTTCCACATTGCGGACAGTCGGCTTTTTACCCTGAGGCGCGGCATTTTCCATACGAACGGTGGTGTAGACGTCTCCCAGGCTCGCAAATAAGGCGGAGAGCATTTTTTCCGTCTCCGCCTCAATCGCTTTGCGGTAATATACGTCAGCGTGCTTGTTTTTGGCAATGTCATCCATTACCTTGAACCCGCCCGCCGCTCTTGCCCGTGCGTTTTGTTTTTGCATTATCCGCTTGCCTTTTTTCGTTTTTTGGGGTATTATAAATACATAAAGTCGGTATTGTTCCGAGGGTTGCAGCTTAGTTCTGCAAAAGTCCTAGAATTACCGGCTTTTACTTTTATACATTGTTTTATTGCCTTTTCCCATTTTTTGTGGTAATATAAATATATCAAAGCTAGATTGAACTGCAGAAAATTCGGCCTCGCCTGCCGGGTAGCTTACAAAGCTATTACGATGGAGGGATTCCCTTAAATGGGGTTGGCCGTCCTCCCAATCTAGCTTTTTTCTTTTATCCTTTCAGCTTTCTTTTCTAAAGTACGGCGCTGCTTGTTCTTTGCCCAATGGAAATGTACTATTTCAAAATTATCTTTATTGTCTGCTACTTCTAATAACACAACCGAATTTTTTTCTCCCGAAACTCTTGCTATAAAATTATAGTAAGGTTTTTCGGCATTTCCGGGCAAAATAGCATCCGCATCATACAATGCTTTGCCAATCATCATTTCATAATCTTCTACTTCAACATCAGGATGTTGTGAAAGATTACGATCAATAACGGTTTTCTTTAGTAAAACCGGCTTGCTCTTAACGCCAAGTTCTTCTAAATCTCCGGCATTTAGTTCAGGCAAAATATTATCTTTAGTAAAATCAATTTTTATTTTACTTATTTTTTCTTCAACATCTGCTTTTCTATCTTTCTCATTATCCCCGCCGCCTTGGCCGAACTTTCCATCTTTGCCGCGCGGGTGGTCTTCTTCCCGCCACGCCTCGCAATCTACCCAGGTTTCCCCGTTATCGTATGATTTGCAAAGAACGTTGTTTTGAACAGAATAAACCACCATTGCAGAGTTGTGCGTTTTATTACCAAATTCCGAATCTTCGCTTTCATCGTCCGGATCAAGCCGGCTCCAGTCTTTGAAACCAAAAGAATAATCATCAAACGGATGCCGGTCTATTGAAAAACCGCCGTATCTGGAATGCGGATATTTTTCCTCGATCTCTTCCAGTTTCTTTTCCATAATCCAGGTTGGAATATTTCCGTTCGGCTGGATAACAGATTTTGGAATAAAAATCCGGTGCCTTATGTCTTTCTCGATATCATAAAAGTCAAGATTTATATCATAGCCATAAGCTTTGTCGGATTCCCAATCCGCTTTTGCCGGACGTTTAACGCCCTCTTTTCTACGTCTGATATATTCTTCTTTATCCTGCTTTTTCTCCTCGTCAGTCCTTTCCTGTTCAAAAGCCTTTTGACCTGCAGAGGTTAGACTTCCGTCCTCTTTGAGCCAACGTTTTTGAATCCAAAACGTTTTCCCATCCTTTTGGAGCTGGTAAGCTTTCGTAGTTTCTTTTACAAGTTCAAAACCACCTTTTGCAAAACGTTCGTCTCCTGCACGAGAATCCCTTGCCGCTTTTTCCACAACTTTTTGGTATAACTCAAAGTTTCTGTCTTTTAATCTTTGCAAATCCTTTTTGGAATATTGAGAAATATCGGGGATTTTTTCCTCCCTTGTTTCTTCGGTCTTTTCTCCACCGTCGCGCTCTTTGAACTTCCGTCCTTTTTCTTCCAAAAATCGCTTTGCAGCATCTTTCGAACTTTCCCCTTTTTCAACCGGAACAGGTTGTTTCTTCATGGTTATCCAGCGTTCCGGATCTTCGACCCAGTTCATCGCCTGAAACTCAGACATAACCTGCGGCGTGATGTCCTCATAGCCGCCGAGACCTTCCGTTTCGGTATCAAACGACAGACCGTCAAGGTTAAACTGTTTGAACTGTTTCAGCCACTCAAAGACTTCATCCTGCTTTGCGCCAAGGCTGACAAGAGCACTTGCCACTTCGGCGTAAGACTTGATGTTTTCCGCCAATTCTTTTTCCGTTGCCTCTTCCAACGGGTTAAAGGTAAAGTCCGTAAATTTGACAAACTTCCCGCCGTCAACCCCAGCAACAATGCCATACATAACCAGCAGGTTACACTACGAACCACCAACAGAGGATGATGACAGAGAAAGTTGTAATATTGCTTGTGATGAAGTTGCTTTCCAAATGGGAGCTCCATCTTGGGCTTTTACGGTGCTGATAGACAGCAAACAGATTGAAAGATGTAATAATTTTGCGGAGCAAGACTATCGGAAGCAAAATTTTAGAAATTGAAAGGAAACAAACAAATGACCAAAACCCCCGAAGAACTGACTAAGGAGTGGAAAGCGGGAGAGCTGGAGGACGGATTGTATTATATCCTTCTTGAAAATGGAAAAACGCCCATATCCGAACTTGAGACTTGGTATAGAACAAACATTGAGGAATCAAAAGAATATTACGAAACAGAGCAAGCTTTTTATGGATACTTGGATAATATGATTAGTGAAGTCCTCGCTCCCATCCCCACCTATGACGAATACAAGGCTATGCAGGACCATATTTTATATCTCGAAAAATGTATTTCGATTTACGAACAAAAAGAGAAGCAGCATACAAACGACAGTATAGAATACAATAAACTCGAGAAAGAAAACAACAATCTCCGCGGCCTGCTGAAGGAGTGCAAGCAGCACTTATATTTTCAAAAGAAAATTAATAATGAAATTATAACTTTATTAGTCCGTATTAATGTTGCTCTCGGCGAAAGTGAGGCCTGATGTATGTATTAATCCATTCTATGGTTTACGCAATTATTTTTTTCGGAATAGCTATTTCTATCTGGAAGGAAGGCTCGTGGGATAAAAAAGCTTTCTTATATGATCCTACTGCAAGATTCTTAATGCCGATATGCTTTGTGATGGGGACATTTTGTTTGTGCGGCATGTATATCGGCTATGATTGCGTGAGAAATGCTTGCGACATACACAAAGCAGAAATTAAAAGAGAAAGTTTAACAATAATGAGGGGCAATAATGAATAAATACGCGCTGCCCTATTCTGCCGAGATCCGGGCTAAACATTGTGAGCCGGACGACGAGATAGACTTCGGCGAACGATATTGCACCATCTGCGGTTGCGTTTTGAGCTTTGATGAAGAAGACATTTGCTACGATTGCCAGTTTGAGAGCAGCAGACCTCTTACAGGTGAGGAAATCAAAATTTTGGAGGAACAAGAAAAATGAAACTTGTTGAAATTAAAGATGTACGTGTCGGACAAATTTGGGACAATGGGAACAATTTTTTAATAATAACCGGATTTTCAGAACATGAACCGGAGATGGTACATTCTGTCACCTACGTTCCCGAAGACAAACCAATAACTTTGAAAAGCGGAAAAAAAGTAGCTGGTTTAATGTATTCCAGCACATCTAAAAATTCGCTGGAAGGATCCAAGTTAATCGGCAAGCTAGGCATTACCCACCGCATTGAGGACAATAGACTTGTTGAAATTCCACCGGTATTTAAGGAACAAAAAATAAATACCGACGATATTGTAAAAATTTTAGAAGACGATTCTTGTCCGTGGGTAGTGGTTACAACTTACAATGCTAAAAAATATAAGAGATACATATCACTTCTGTCTTATCACGATTCTCATTTTTCCGAAAATGAAGTCGAAAAAATCGGCATCCTCGGCGTCACCCACGAATTTGTGAACGATCGGGAGGCTTGAAATGAGTAACTTTGTCTGCCCGAACTGCGGGCTTACAAACATAGATTGTGGCAAATCAGGCTACAAGACCGCTCAGGAGATCGAGCTTGAGAAAAAGCTAGAGATTGCTGTTAAGGCTTTAGAAAAACTTAAAAATCGTTATTGTGTTGCTTGCAAATGTGGTGAACGTTGCTCTTTGCTTGAGTATTATAAACAAGGAAAAGGGTGTTCATATTATGTAGCCGAATTAGCCCAGCAAGCATTAAAGGAGATTGAGAAATGCGTAAAAAATATGGATTAACACAGCACGAGCAAAATTTATTAAGTAAAGCTCAATACTACCAAAACAAAGCCTCTGAAATGCACAGAAAATTTGCCGATAGTCTACAAAATAGGTTTTACAATTCAACCACAATCAGCGAGTTTGAAGAGTGGGATTTATGGACGTTGAACGAAAGCGGGGATTGTTCAGGAACTGAACAGGAAGCACTGTTTTGGCGAAAAGTAAAAGAGGAGGAAGAAGACTAATGGCATATTTAGAAGAACTGCTGCCCGAGTTCAGAAACGGGGCAAAGATTAGACGAAAAGATTGGAGAGACGGAAAGTATATTAAACTATCTGGAGTTTACGCAAAAGATGAATATGGCGATGTTTATTTTTTTGAGCCTAACGAAATAACAGCGGATGATTGGGAACTCTACGAAGAGCCTATCGACTGGCAATACATCATTGACCACGAGTGCCTCTGCTGGTTTTGGGAGGATAGTAAACAAGATAAATTGGCACAAAATTTGAATAGTGTAGATAGCAATTCACCATTTATGTTTGTTGATAGCAGGAACGTTGCATATAAACATTGCCGCCCCGTCCGCAGAGATGAAGTAACTTTTTATGAGGACAAAAAATGATCATCCATTGTTTTAATATTTTCAACATTTGCCGGGCTATCTGTAATGATGAGAGCCTCTCCGAGAGAAACGTCGTATATTTTATCGCCGGCGTTCTCGAAATGGGAATTTTTGATTTCGTAATTTACAATATTATGAGGTGAGCCATGATAAAAAGAAATCTTGACGGCTGTTTTTTTCGCGTCCGCCGCAGGGAGAAATACGAAGACCTGTGCTTTACAGACCTCACTCGCGACGAACAGGAAACGGTTTTGAAAGACAGATCCCCGGAGTTCATTGTCGGGCTTGCTCTGCATCTGGCAGCAACCCTCCGCAAAATCGGGGACGAATTCGACTTGAGGGGAGAAAACTATGATTGACGGGTTTTACACAGCAGAAGAAATCAAGCCGCTGCTGGGAATCAAAGCGCGGCCGGGAGATTTGCGGACGCTGAATAAGTATGTATTGAAGGGTAAGCTTGAAATGCGCGCCCTCTCGCCCCGGGTGAAGCTCTACCGGCTTTGTTCGGAAAACGTGGAAACAATTAAAAACAAAACGGCAGACTTGGATTTTTGCTTTTGAAAGTTCTAAATGAAAATACCTTACCTGACATCGAAAAGGCTGGCAAATGGAGAAGTGGCCTACTACTTCAACATACCAGCACGTCTGATCCCGGAGGGCTGCACCATCAAATCTCAGCCCTTGGGAAAGGATTATTTTCGCGCATGTCAAAAGGCTTTGGAAATCTACGAACAATTAAAATCTTTCAAAAAAACCGGGGAAAATATCAATATAAAATCCGCCTCCGGCTTGTGGCGGCTGTACCGTGAAAGTCGTTTTTATAAAGAACTGGCTGAGCGGACAAAAAAAGACTATGCTTACGCTTTCGGATTGATTGAAAAAAAAGAAAATAAATCAGGCCAGAGTTTAGCCTCTGTCTCGCTTGACCTGTTCGACAACGACACCGCTTATCAGCTTTATGAACGGCTGGAAGAGAGCTACAAACCCCGTTGGGCAAAAAACTGCATCAGTTTTTTAAGAATGCTTTTTAACTTCGGCATCCGCAAAAATATCTTCACTTGCAAAAACCCCTTTGAAAACTTGAGGATTAAGCAAATAAAACCCAAAAAAATATTTATTCCGGCAGAAGACATACAAACCCTGATTGACAAAGCCCGAGAGATGGAATTTGCCTGCGTGGCTTTGGCAATAGAACTTAACTTTTATATATGCCAACGCCCGGCGGATGTCCTGAAACTGCGCAAGGCTGATTTATATGTTAAAAACGGCGCATATTTTTTCAATATCATTCAAAATAAAACAGGGGCAAACGTTCATGTTCCCGTACCGCCGGAACTGTTGCCGGAGATATTAAAAGCAAAAAATTATATCATAGCAGACGACAACGGGCACCCGTTTAATGTTAACGCATTCGGGCGTATATTTAAAAAAGTAAATGACGCCTGCGGATTTAACTATACTTTCCGCCTGCTCCGCCATTCAGGCAGTACAGCATACGCAGAAGCAGGAGTAAATACCAGCGCTATTATTGCCTTAACCGGACATACGGACGAAAAAATATTCAACACAACTTATAAAGGCAATTCCGAGCGTCTGAGCCTTACCGCCATGAATAAGTTGCGAGAATATCGAAAAGAAACAAAGAATAAATAATATTCCGAGGACACAAAAAGGAACCCACCGGCGTAGCCGGTGGTTCTTCTTTAAGGGTGTACCCCTAACGGTGCCAGCGAACGCCTTAAGG
>ENA-UESE01000380-UESE01000380.1-human-gut-metagenome-genome-assembly--contig:-NODE-380-length-59926-cov-11.322061_pt1 | contig 59926 bp, 50 predicted proteins | sample MGYA00242995_ERZ507996 | MGnify/ENA primary metagenome ERZ507996 (study PRJEB26167, sample SAMN06115489) | human gut metagenome | host: Homo sapiens | place: China:Sichuan | collected 2015-04-15...
TTCTGTATAAACTTCCTTCTTGTCAGGCTTCTGATACGTGCCTCAAGCTCCTGTAGATGGAATGGTTTTTCCATATAATCATTTGCCCCCGCATCCAGCCCTTCAACCTTATCCGCAATCTGTCCCCTTGCAGATAATATAAGAACATTTGTTTCTTCATTCCTCTTTCTGAGTTCTTTTAGAAGTTCCATCCCATCCATACCGGGCAGATTCAAATCGAGAACAATCAAATCATAATTCTCCACCAGGATACATCCAAAAGCTTCTTCCCCATCATAACAGACATCCACCTCGTATCCGGTATCATACAGGCTTTTCGCAATCGTGTCACATATTTCTTTCTCATCTTCAACTATTAATAACCTCAAAATTCTTTCCCCCATTCTTAACAAAGATTTTACAACAGTTATTGTATAATAGCAATGTCAGCAGGTCAATGAATACAACTATCGAAGGGAGTGACAATATCTTGAAGTGCAGAAAAATATCTCAAGCCATTCTACTTGCTGCCGGAATAGCTATGATTAGCTATGGTGCAATCAGAGGCGAAGCGGCGGTCGTGCTTGGTAAAGCAATCAAACTATGTCTGGAGTGTGTCGGAATTGGATAAAAAACAAAAATCACTGTCAGAACAAATATCGGGAATACGCGGATGGCTACAGGCTGCCGCCACACTGCTGACCAATATTCATATTCCCAATTTGTTTAAGGGCAAAATATATCAGGGAAAAGCAAAAAACATATGCGTACCGGGATTAAACTGTTATTCCTGTCCTGCTGCCACTGGAGCATGCCCAATTGGAGCCTTTCAGGCAGTTATCGGAGCATCACGGTTTAAATTTTCATACTATATCACCGGTTTTTTTATTTTGCTCGGTGTGATACTTGGAAGATTTATATGTGGATTTTTGTGTCCCTTTGGATGGTTTCAGGATTTACTTCATAAAATCCCCGGGAAAAAATTTTCCACAGCCGGACTGAAGCCCCTAAGATACCTGAAATATATCCTTCTTATTGTTTTCGTTATACTGCTTCCCATGCTTGTAACGAACTCTATCGGAATGGGGGACCCTTTCTTCTGTAAATATATTTGTCCACAAGGTGTTCTGGAGGGTGCTATACCTCTTTCGCTTGGAAATACCGCCATACGTTCCGCACTGGGAAAACTCTTTTCTTTTAAATGTTTTATTTTAATTACAGTTGTTTTATTAAGCATTTTGTTTTACAGACCCTTCTGTAAATGGATTTGTCCTCTTGGAGCAATCTACTCTCTGTTTAATAAAATCAGTTTTTTTACTATTAAGGTTGAAAACAGTAAATGTGTCGGATGCGGTCAATGTTCAAAAGCATGTAAGATGGATGTGGATGTGTGCAAGACCCCAAATCATCCGGAATGTATACGCTGCGGAGCCTGCATAAAAGTCTGCCCAAAAGATGCCATCCACTATCAGTTTATGGAAAAACCATGCCAAAAGAAGGACAAAAATAGCAATTAAACTTATTACTATATATTCAAAGGAGCAATTACTCATGAAAACAAAAAAATCAGTTATTTTTATTTTTACATTCTGTATAGCATTATCTCTTTCCGCATGTAGTGGAAAACAATCTGCCGGCACTGCAGGGTCGCGGGACACACAGGCCGAAACCAGTGTAAAAGCTTCGGAGCAATCCAGCAGCAGTCTGGATGCCTTATATCAGCAGGAAAACCAGCTTTTTGCAGATCATGAAGAGGTATGGAACAAGGTATTTGGCATGATGAATAAAAATGCTGCTGATTCAAACGGAAACTATGCGGATTATCTTGCAGACACCGTTGAATCAAACAAGACCTCATTTACAGATGAGGAGCAAAAAATCCTCACCAATGATATTGAAGCCATACGAAAAATTGAGGCGCAGATAGCAGATATCGAAAATGAAAATACGTCCTCAGATAACTCCAGCCAGAAAAACAGTCCCGAAGATTCCTCTCCGTTCAAAAATTTTTCCGGTAAGGATTTTGACGGTAATTCAGTTGATGAAAGTCTCTTTTCCGGAAACGCCGTGACAGTTGTCAACTTTTGGTTTAACAGCTGCAAGCCCTGTGTCTCTGAATTATCTACGTTGAATGAATTAAATGATACAATCAAATCAATCGGAGGCGAGGTAGTGGGCATCAACGTAGAAACCTTCGATGAAAACGAAACTGCCATCAAGGACGCTGTCGCCATCCTCGAAAGCCAGGGTGCTAAATACCGCAATCTTTCCATTGACTCTGCTTCAGATGCAGGTAAATATGCCTCAGAAATTATGGCATTTCCTACAACAATACTTGTTGACAGAAATGGCAACATTGTGGGCGATCCGATGCTCGGCGGAATTGATAATAAGACTAACTATGATACTCTGATGAAGCAGATTCAGTCTGTGATTGATGCAGACAACACAAATAAATAAGTTGCCTGTAAATAGAAAAGCTCTCTGCGCATTGCACAGAGAGCTTTTCCGGCATATCCCATTATTGTATACAAATAATCCGGTTGCTTTCAGTAGGAAGCTCTTTTGTTTTACTTTACTTTTTCAACAGATATTACCTCACCCTCAAATGGATCAACCTCGGAAATAGTTCCGGTATATTTTACAATCACGGTATCTCCGTTACCCACGTTCTCTAATCCATCCGGCTTGTCTTCAAAGGTAAAACTATACGGAGTATCACTCTCATCTATGACAACAAACTGAAAATCTTTAATCTCATCAATTGTTCCTGTCAGCTCCTTTTCGTTTTGGGTACTCTCCTGTTTTACCTCCTCACTGACGCCTGTCGTAACATTATCCTGCTTCATCTCTTTATTTCCACAGCCTCCAAACAATCCGACACACAGCATCATTCCGATTACAATTATGATTCCTTTCCTCTTCATTGTGATAATACCTCTTTCTTTTTTATTAGCACTCTCTGGCACTTTTTAAAGAGTACCTTACTATTACACCCATGTAAATAGTATACCCGCAAAATTAAAACTTTTTTTATATTTATCTCTTTATCTTTTTGTATATCTTCTTTATTCGTATTGCGCATTATAAAGGTGGCGGTAAAAGCCATCTGCTGTCATAAGTTCTTTATGGGTGCCCTGTTCTACGACTTCCCCGTCATTGACGACCAGAATCCAGTCGGCATTCTCGATAGTAGAAAGGCGGTGGGCTATGACGAAGCAGGTTTTGCCTTCCATCAGCTTCAGCATGGCTTTCTGAATCTGTTTTTCCGTCCGGGTATCCACATTGGAGGTCGCCTCATCCAGAATCAGCATCTTGGCATCCAGCAACATTGCTCTGGCAATGGTTAAAAGCTGTTTCTGCCCCTTGGAAATATTGGTGCCCTCATCCGTCAGGATGGTATCATACCCCTCCGGCAATCGCTTGATAAAGGAATGAATATGAGCAGCCTTTGCAGCGGCTTCCACCTCTTCCTTCGTCGCTCCTTCCTTTCCGTAGGCAAGATTCTCATAAATGCTTCCATAGAAAAGCCAGGTGTCCTGTAAAACCATGGCGTAGGCTCTTCTGAGGCTCTTTCTTGTAACACTGTCCGCCGGTTTTCTGTCCACCAGTATCTGTCCTTTGTCCGGGTCATAGAAACGCATCAACAGATTTATCAGCGTTGTCTTTCCCGCGCCGGTAGGCCCGACAATGGCAATCAGCTTTCCCGGACTTGCCTGAAAACTCAAATCATGGATAATGGTTCTGCCCGGCACATAGCCGAACTGCACATGCTCCAGACGCACATCTCCCTTTACGTTGGTAAGCTCCTCCGCCCCTTCCCTGTCCGGTGCCTCCGGGTTCTCATCCAACAGCCTGAATACCCGTTCCGCTGCCGCCAGCGCTGACTGTAATTCACTGAAAATATTTGCTGCCTCATTGATGGGACCGGAAAATTTTCTGGAATAAAGTACAAAGGAAGAAATATTTCCAATACTCATGGAACCCGCCAGATAAAGCAGCGCCCCGAACACACTAATCAGAGAAAGCGAAAGGTTATTGATAAAGTTTACGGTAGGCCCGACAATACTGCCGTAGTACTCTGCCTTATAATAGGCATCCACCGCTGCCTTGTTTTTTCCGTCAAAACGCCCCTGAGTGTATTCCTCCCTGCTGTATGCTTTTAAAGTTTTCTGACCGCTTATCATTTCCTCCACAAATCCATTCAACTCCCCCAGCTTTGCGGAACGCTGTCTGAACAGCGGTCTTGTGGTTCCCGTAATCCGTTTTGTAGTAAAAACAGACAAAGGCACCGTAAAGGCAAATACCAGTACCAGCTTCGGCGATATTGTCATCATCATGACAAGGGCGCCGACGACGGTAATAACCGTTGTCAGAATCTGCACCAAATCGTTGGACAGGGAAGCATTGACCGTATCAATATCATAGGAAATACGGCTGATAATGTCACCCGTCTGATGAACGTCAAAATATCCCACCGGCAGGGTCATCAGCTTTTCAAATACATCCTGCCGCATCCGGTAAACAACCCTTCGGCTGATAGTCAGCATCAAAACCTGCAGCCCATAGGACATCAGCGCCGATATCACATAAAAAACCGCCATCCATGCCGCGTAGTAAAATACCCGCTGAAAATCCACAGCACCCTTTCCCAGTTCAATGGCCCCGATAGAAAGTCCCGTCAGCTTCGGTCCTATCAGGGAAAACAGGTTACTGCCTATCGTACAGATAAATGCCAGCAGTAACAGCCATTTATGTTCCCACATATATTTTCCAAGACGTAAAATCGTTCCTTTGGAATATCGTTTTTTCTCCTGCTTTTTTTCCTGCTCTTTCACACTACTCTCCATTCCGCAGGCATTTCTAATGCCGAAGGAATCGCGAACTGAATTTTAGATTCAGTTCTGCGATAAAAAGCTACTTTGTGACGCCTGCGGCACAAATAGCCGTGTGAAACTTAGAACCTCTTCGCGAAAGAGCCTTTGCTCTGAGTGATTAGAGGTTCTTTTCACACTAATCTCCATTCCTGCTCAATTAATCCTGCACTTGCTCCGCCATCTGGGAACGTGCAATTTCCGCATAGCTGCTGCAGTTCAGCATCAGCTCCTCATGGGTGCCTCGCCCTATCAGTGCTCCGTCCTCCATAACCAGTATCAAATCCGCATTGCGGATAGAGCTGACACGCTGCGCCACCATGACAAGGGTTGTATCCGTAAAGTTTTCCCGGATACTCTTTCGCAGCCTTGCGTCTGTCCGGTAATCCAGCGCACTGGAGGAATCGTCCAGAACCAGTATCTCCGGTCTGTCTGCCAGCGCTCTCGCAATTAAAACACGCTGTTTCTGTCCGCCGCTCAGGTTGGCACCCTTTATATTCAGTGCCTCCTCTTCCCGTTCTGCCCTGCCTTCCACAAACTCGCTCGCCTGCGCGTGGAAAAGTGCTTCCTTAACCTGTTTCTCCTGTATTTCACGACCCAAGGTAACATTTCCGGCAATCGTATCCTCAAAAATGGTATCATTCTGGAAAACAACACCAAACTTTTTCTTCAACTCTTCCGGCTGATAAGTTCTTACATCCCTTCCGGAAATCCATATCGTACCGTTGTCTGTATCATACATCCGCATCATCAGATTTAATATGGTAGATTTTCCGGAACCGATTTCCCCGATAATTCCCAGAGTCTGTCCCTTCTTAATCCGAAAACTTAAGTTCTGAATATTAGGGATGCCTCCCTTCAGATAGGAAAAGGTAACATCTGAAAACTCAATCTCTGCCCGTTCAGAATCGGTTTCTTCGCAATCGTTCTCTTCAGAATCAGCCTCCTCGTAAATCTGTTCCAGCACCTGCATATCCGCCTCAGATTCCAGTACCTGCCAGATTCTGTCGCCGGAAGCAATCGCCTTGGAAAGAATCGTGAACATTTTGGAAATTGAAAGCATGGCATTCAGGATAATGGTAAAGTAAGTGGTAAACGCCAGAATCTTTCCCACCTCTGAGGTTCCCTGATTGACCCGGTAGGCTCCTACCAGAATAACTCCTACCAGTCCCAGGTTCAACAGGATGTTCATAGAAGGGTTGATGATTGCCATCACCATACCATTTTTCCTCTCCCGCTCTACAACCTCTTTATTGATGCCCCTGAACTTTTCCGTTTCATATTCCGTTTTAGAGAGTGCCTTGATTACCCGGATTCCTGCAATATCCTCCCGCACCATCCGCACAAACCGGTCATTTGCCTCCTGCAATCCGCCATACATGGGAATACTCCGTCTGGACACATAAACCGTAATCGCTCCCAGTACAGGTAAGGTTGCCAGAAGCACACATGCCATCACCGGGTCAAGGGTAAAGGTTACACAAATGCCTCCCAGCAGAAGAATCGGGGCTCTGACCCCTAATCGCTGCAATCTGCCCAATGCCTGATGCACATTGTAAGTATCTGTTGTCATTCTGGAAATCAAAGACGGTTTTGTAAACGCATCCGTCTGTGCATTTGAAAGATACATCGTTTTTGAAAACAGGTCATGCCGGATTTTCTCCGTTGCATCACTTGCCACTTTAGACGCCATGCGGTTTGCTGTCACATTTCCCGCAAGAGCAAGAACCGAACAGATTAACATGATTCCTCCCCAGAGGAATATCATTCCCCTGTCCCCAACCGGGATAATCGAATCAATGATATATGCCAGAATATAGGGAATACATAAATCCATTATCGTTCCAATAAATTTAATCAGAAATCCAACTCCCATTCTTCCGAAATATGGTCGTAAATATTTTAAAATAATCTGCTTCACTTATTCTTCCTTCCTGTAAAACTCATATCTGTGATGATGTTACCTGATAATCAGCCTTGCAATAACAAACCGGGTGTGTATTCCTACACAACCCGGCCTGTTACGTTTTCTATAGCGTAATTCTTTTACCCAAGAATTGCTTTTTTACACACATCAAACCTTAAATACAGAAATTTCTGTCTTTAATCCTTCCATATTTTCGCCAAGGGATTCTGCTGTATGGTTCAGTCCTGTTACCTTCTCCATCAGTTTTCCAACCGCATCCCTTACTGTCATGGCGCTGTTTGCGGTTTCCTCAATGCTTCCGGAAATCTGACGGATTGCCGTAACAGTATAGCCTCTCTCGTCATCTGCCTTCCGGGTGCTTTCCGTGATGGCGCTCAGGCCATCTACCAGCTTCTTCATGCGCTCTTCAATCTCCCGGAATACACTGATTACCTGATCGACTGCCTCTGTCTGGGAAGCAACCATGCTCTGTGCTCCCTTTGCACTCTCCACACTGTGCTGTGTCTGCTCACTGATATGCTCCACATTGTTTCTGATTTCTCCGGCTGCCACTGCGGAATCGTCAGCCAGCTTTCTGATTTCCTCCGCAACTACCGCGAAGCCTCTTCCTGCCTCTCCTGCTCTCGCCGCCTCAATGGAAGCATTCAGGGAAAGAAGGTTTGTCTGCTCGGAAATATCCGTAATGGTTCCTACAAAGCTGTTGATAATCTCGGATTCCTGACGCAGGGAATCAATGCTTTCCCCTACCTTTGCCGTAATCTCCGTTGTCTGCTGCGCCCTCTGTCCCAGCAGCGTTACAATTTCCATTCCGTGATTAATCATTTCACCGGTTTCATCCACCAGCCGCTTAACCTGCTCTACCACTCTGGTGACTTCCTGCATTTCCTCAGACAGAATATCCGTCTTTGCCACACATTCCTGTACATTTGCAGTCTGCTGGGTCATGGTTTCACTGATTTCATTGACAGCATCCGTAATATCCGTGGAATGACTGTGGATTTCGCCGGAAACCTGCTCTACTGCATTTGCGGAATCCTCCAGCTGGACAGTTGCCGCATTTACCTTATTTACCAGCTTCTTGGTATTTGTAATCATATCATTTGCAGAGCCCGCCAGACTTCTGAATTCGTCCCGGCTCTTTGCCTTTGCGCTGACTGTCAAATCACCCTCTGCAACCTCTTCCAGCGTGGTTGCAATATTCTTCATATTCTTCTGAATACCGATAACAATCAGGAAGCCTACTGCCAGAACAACGATACATGCCAGTACCACAAGCCCTACGGTAATATTCTTGATGGTTTCTGCCTGACCGGTGATAATCCCAAGCGGAACCAGCGCGCATACCGTTGCACCGTTCAATTCGCTTCTGTTATAAAAGAACATGTACTGTCCGCCCTTGTAAGATACCTCTTCAACCCCCTGAAGTTCCTCGGTATCAGGTGCGGGATAAAAGCTCTGTCCGAAAAACGCCTTTTCCCCTTCTGCAAAAATGCTTTCCTCAGACTCTCCTTTATTCTCACATACAATCTCGCTGCCGCCGGCTGTTACAAAGCCTACAATACTGCCCTCGCCAAAATCAATTCCCTGTAAAAACTCCTGGATGGCATCTGCCTTGATGTCAATAACCACACAGGCATTGCTGGACTGGGACAGTGTCTGATATGCCATAATATAATTCTTCTTCCGCATACCAAGGGTTTCATCCAGAATCGGGTGTTCATCAATCCACTTGTTGATGCCCCGCTTGCTTCCGTCCGCATACGCTTCCCGGTACTCTGCAAAAATGCCGTCATAATTGCTGCTTCCTGCGGTGGAAAGCATATACACCCCTGATTTGGTAACAATATGTATATCACTGATAAAATTATTGGCAGTCTGGGATGCCGCAATATTTGCCTTGGTATTGTTTATCAGGTTCATCATGCCCAGCTTGTCACTGTCATACAGCCCTACAAAATATTTGCTCAAATCAGAATCAAAGGCATATTTCAATGCCTCGGATTCGATGAAGTTACAGCTCATATCCACATATTCCACTGCCATATTGACCGTCTGCTGGGTGGATTCGCTGAACTTCTGGCTCATGCCCTCAGCCGCTCTCTGGTATGCTGTTACACCAATCACAATCATAAACACAATGGGTACCAGAAAGCAAAGGGTAATCTTATTCCTGATGCTGAACAGCATGGAACTTTTTTTCTTCTTTTTCGCCTTGATATCCTTGACAACAGCCTCTTTTATCTGCTTTGCTTCCTGTATCTTCTTTGTGCCCTTTATTGCCTTCTTTTCCTTTGCTTTTTTCTCTTTTATCAGTCCCGGTTCATTGACTTTCTTTCCCATAAGTAATAGCCTCCCGTATTTTTAATCATATACTATCAACGACACTATGCACATTATAACATAACCTCTGGCAATTTCCAATAGAAAACCCTAAAAAACACCACTGATTTCAGAGGATTTTACCAATCCTCCACTGATTATTTGAGATTCATATGGCAAATATACCTGTCCTTAAAAGTCGGCTGCTCTGCCAGATTTAAGACCTTCGTTTCCCCGGCAACCTGTTCCAGATACTTCTCCGTATCTGACCAGTCCGCTCCGCCGAGCAGCTTTCTTCCCGTCATAAGTGTGCCGGAAAGCACCGTATTGCCGCCGCTGAATGTCTTTTTCGCCAGTTTTTCCGGCAAAAGTCCGATTTGTGCGGCAGCCTCCGGTTTCAGATAATACCCGAAGCCTCCCGCCAGAACCACCCGGTCAATCTTCTCCTCTGTAATGCCATATCCCGTCATTAAAATTTCGATTCCGGCAGCAATCGCCGCCTTGGCAAGCTGCACACTCCGTATGGCTTCCTCTGTAACCAGCACATTCCCGATTCGGATTCCCGTTTCAAAATAGGGTTCTGCCAGAAGCCCGGTTTCATCCAGTCTTCCTTCCTCTCTTAATCTGGCAAGGAGGCTTATCATATCTGCGCCCCAGATTCCCCTGTTGACACCGCCCTCAAACGCCGGTCCCGCCGCCGTGGCACAGGCAAGCCGCTTCTGGCGGTTTCCCAGCACCATTTCTCCGTTGGTTCCCAAATCCACCAAAAGTGTTATTTCCTCTGATACATCCATTTTGCAGGCACAGACTCCTGCCAGAATATCTCCCCCCACAAAGGCAGACATTCCCGGAAAAACATACACCCTGACTCCTGAAATTTCTGTTTCCACACCCTGTAAAAAGGAAGCATGGAAGGGTGCCTGTCCCAGTTCCCGGGGATTTCTCCCCAATAGCAGATAGGTCATAGTGGTATTGGCTGCCAGAACCAGTATCATTTCCTCCTCCGGCATCAGCTTTTTCCGGAACCGGGAAATTCCCTTTTCCAGAATCCCTTCCACCTGCTCCTTCAGCTTTTCTGCCACGTTCTGATTTTCCGCCGCCCGGATTCTGGACAGGACATCCGCTCCATATTCCGTCTGGGGATTCACCCCGGCAAACCGCTCCTCCACACTGCCATCCTGCCTGTAAAGCAGCATGGCAATTGTCGTTGTTCCAATATCTGCCACTGCCAGTCTTTTCTTTCCGGGCAGCGGTTCCCGCTTTCCCAGAAGGGCATCCTCATCCAGCACATGCGGCTTTTCCCTGTTTGTTCCAATTCCGCCCACACCGGGGCAAAGTCCACAGCCGGTACAGATATGACAGCGCAGCCCTCTTTTTTGTTTCTGTTCAGACAAATTGATTTTTCTCCCTGTCGTAATGATAGTCAATTTCTGCCAGTTTCTGGATAATTTCCTCTTCGTCTGCATCCATATCCTCGCAGAGAGCATGCAAATCCGGATAAAAATCCCGCAGTTTCATATTCAAAAAGCTCAAAAGCATCACCGGATCCTTTGGCATTTCTCATCCCTCCCTTTCAGGCTCTGCCGTTGTCGACAGAATCAGCTCCATCTCTCCTGAAAGCTCTGCCATTCCGTAATCCGCAGGCAAAAGCAGATGATCCCCCTTCTTTAAAGGCTCCCCATCCAGCTTTCCCTCCCCGGAAAGAACGCTCAGAATCAGGAAGGGATAGTTCTGCTCCAACGGATAACTTCCGGAAAGCTGCAGCTTCCAGACCCTGTAATGTTCACAGTTCTCCAGCGCGAAGAGCTGATTTACGGGAATTTCTGCCGCATGCTTCAAACCCTTTTTGTCTGCCTCGTCCGGCACATTCGTCACATCAATGCTCTGCTTTACATGAAGCTGTCTGGGCTTTCCGTCCACCAGCCGCCCATAATCATATACCCGGTAAGTAATATCACTGCTCTGCTGGGTTTCCAGAATCAGAAATCCTGCCTTGATGGCGTGAATGGTTCCCGGAATAATCTGGAGAAAATCTCCCTTTTTTACAGGAACCTCCCGAATCAGTTCCTCATATCTTCCCTCCGCTATCATCTGCCTCAGTTCTTCCCTTGTCTTTGCCTGATGCCCGATAACAAGGCTGGCATTCTCCGGACAGTCCATCACATACCAGCACTCCGTCTTGCCAAAGGGACAGGTTTCATGCTCCTTTACATAGGCATCATCCGGGTGTACCTGAATACTCAGGTTTTCCTTTGCATCAATAATCTTGATTAACAAAGGAAATTCCTCCGCTGTAATTCCGCCAAACAGCTCTCTGTGGCTGGCATATAATTCAGAAAGCTTCCAGCCTGCATATCTTCCTTCCCGTACCACACAGTCCCCGTGGGGATGGGCGCTGACCGCCCAGCACTCCCCGATATGTTCCCCTTCCGCATGATAGGGAAATTCCGTCACCAGTCTTTTTCCTCCCCAGACACATTCCTTCATGACCGGCTCCAACCGTAATAACTCTTTCATTTCCTGTGTTTATCCTCATTTCTGCACACTTTGCTGTGCATATATCCGGCTTTTGCCTTTAGCCCTCCGCCGTAATTTCCAGCACCATACTGGTAAAATCCGTCATACCGCCGGGAATGAGAACTCCCGCATTCATCAGTACTGCCCCGGTATAGCTTACTCCGTTTATCTGATATTTTCTTTCCGCGTCCAGACCTTTCAGCCTTAAAAACCTGCCCTTTTCATTGGGCGCAGCCAAAATCCTGACATAGAAAAGAAGTGCTTTTGCTTTATCCTTGCTGACAACCATAAAGCTGTCTGCCTTTTTCTCTTTCCCGCCGGACAAAAGCCTGTAATAATCTCCCTCACTTAAAAGAGGATAATATCTGTGATAAGCCTCTGTCTGCTGCTTCACCGCTTCCTTTTCCTCTTCGGAAAGCTTTGTGATATCCAGCTCATAGCCAAAGGTTCCTGCCATCGCCACCTCTGCCCTTGTTTCAAAGGGTGTCGTCCTGTGGACAATGTGATTCGGACAGACACTGACATGAGCACCCATGGCAGAAAGGGGATATACAAGCGCCGTGCCTTCCTGAATGGCAAGCCGTTCCACCGCATCCGTATTATCTGAAGTCCAAATCTGAGGGCTGTAATAGAGCATACCCGGGTCGAATCTGCCGCCTCCGCCGGAGCAGTTTTCCAAGAGAAGCTCCGGGAAATCCGTCACCAGTCTCTCCTGCATCCGGTAAACCCCGAGCATATACCGATGCATCACCTCTCCCTGCTCATCCGGCTTTAATGCTGCGCTTCCAAGGGTGGTAAGCTGCCTGTTCATATCCCATTTCACATAGGAAATATCCGTGCTTCTCAAAATGTCAGACACCATTTTATAAACCGCATCTGCCACCTCCGGTCTGCCGATATCCAGAACATACTGCGCCCTGCTCTCTGTGATATTCCTGCCGGGAATCTGAATTGCCCAGTCGGGATGCGCCCTGAACAGTTCGGAATCCGGGGAAACCATCTCCGGCTCAAACCAGATGCCAAACTTCATGCCGGTCTTCTTTACATTCTCCACCAGTGCCCCAAGACCGCCCTTTAGCTTCTCCTCATTGACAAACCAGTCCCCCAGAGAACAATCATCAGAATTTCTCTTTCCAAACCACCCGTCGTCCATGACAAGCAGCTCAATTCCCAGTCTGGAAGCCTCTTTCGCAATTTCCAGAAGCTTCTTTTCATCAAAATTGAAATAAGTAGCCTCCCAGTTGTTAATCAGAATCGGACGGGGCTTCTTTATATAGGGACTTCTAATCAGATGCTGCCGGTATAAATCATGGAAGGTTCTTGTCATTTTTCCAAGCCCCTCCCCGGAATAGACCATAACAACCTCCGGTGCCGTAAAGGTTTCCCCCGGCTTTAACTTCCAGCAAAAGCCTTCCGGATGGATTCCCATGGTCATCCTCACGCTGTCATGCTGGCTTCTCTCCACCTGCGCCTGAAAACAGCCGGAATAGACAAAGTTCATGGCATACACTTCTCCTGCCTCCTGAGTGGTATCCGGGGTGCAGAGTGCCATAAAAGGACTTTCCTGATGGCTGGATTCTCCTCTGAAGGAGCCGATATTCTGTCTGCCATAGCCCACGGGCACCCGCTGGATATGCCGCTCTCTCGCCCAGCCTCCGAACAAACCGATTGCCTCAAACTCCCTGTTTTCCATATCCAGACAGGCACTTAAAACCTTTTCCAGATAAACCGCTTCTTTTCCGGCATTCTCCACCAGAACGCTTCTTGTAATCACATCCAGCCCTTCAAAAGCAGTATACAGTAAGCATACCTTAAGCCCCAGCAGTTCGTCCTCCAGATGCAGCTTTAAGGTTGTGCAGTCCTCCCCGCTTCCCCAGGTAGCTGGAAGCCCCTCCAGAACAGGCTTTCCCGGTAGGATTTCATACCCTTTGAATTTCAGTTCACTGGCGTGGTACCCGTCATTGCTTCTGACGCAAAAAGCAGACTCCCTGTAATCTCCCATTCCGCTTTCCGGGTACTCCATAAAACGGGTATCCAGAAAAGCCAGTTCTTCTCTTTTTTGTCTGCCCGGAGCAAGAGGCCCCTCCTCTTCCTTCAACAGATACCGGATATCCGCGGAATTTAACCTGCTTCCATAATAAACATGGCAAAGATATCTGCCATCCACAATACCAACCGCATAGGTGGTTCCCGGTGTGTGTAACAGAAAAATCTGATTTTCTTCCGAAAAACAAACTGACATGTCCGCTCCCTTTCTGCGCCCTCTGCGCCGTCATATACTTCTATTTTAAAGTGTTTTCAAAGACTGTCAAGCACAAAAAAAGCTGCCATACAGACCTTAATCTGTACAACAGCTTTTCCCGCTATTTTACTTTACTGCCTTTCTTTCCGTTGCCGTAAGCGCCCCGTTTTCCAGCCCGATTTCAATGGTATCGCCCTCGTCCACCTTATCTGCCAGAATCAGCTTTGCCGCAAGGGTTTCCACATATTTCTGGACATACCGCTTCAAAGGTCTTGCACCGTATACCGGGTCATAGGCATTATCTGCAATGAAGGTCTTTGCCTCCGGTGTCAGTTCCAGACTCAGTTCCTTATCTGCCAGACGCCTGTTCAAATCAGCAACAATCAAATCAATGATGCCGCCGATATTGTCCTTTGTCAGAGGCTTAAACAGAATGGTTTCATCCAGTCTGTTCAGAAACTCCGGTCTGAAATGTGCCCTCAAATCGTTCATGACAAGCTCCTCTGCCTGCGGACTGATGCTGCCGTCCGGCTGGATGCCATCCAGCAGATAGTTTGCCCCGATATTGGAGGTCATAATCAGGATTGTATTCTTAAAGTCAACGGTTCTGCCCTGAGAATCCGTAATCCGTCCGTCATCCAGCACCTGCAGAAGAACATTAAATACGTCAGGATGCGCCTTTTCGATTTCATCAAACAGGACAACACTGTAAGGCTTTCTTCTGACTGCCTCGGTCAACTGTCCGCCCTCTTCATATCCCACATATCCGGGAGGCGCTCCGATAAGTCTGGACACAGAATATTTCTCCATGTACTCACTCATATCAATCCGCACCATATTGTTCTCATCATCAAAAAGTGCTGCTGCCAGCGATTTTGCAAGCTCTGTTTTACCTACACCGGTAGGTCCTAAAAACAGGAACGAGCCAATGGGCTTTGTGGGGTCTTTGATGCCTGCCTTGGAACGGATAATTGCCTCCGTTACCTTGGTAACACCCTCGTCCTGTCCGATTACCCTCTTGTGCAGTTCCTCGTCCAGATGCAGTGTCTTGTTCCTCTCGCTTTCCGTCAGCTTTGCTACGGGGATTCCCGTCCATCTGGAAATAATTCTGGCAATCTCCTCGTCGGAAACCCTCTCATGGACAAGGGACAAATCTCTGTCACTGACTGCTGCCTCCTCCTGCTCCAGCTGCTTCTTTAAGCCGGGCAGCTTTCCATAGCTTAATTCTGCTGCCTTTTCCAGGTTTCCTTCCCGCTGGGCAATCTGGATTTCACTGTTCACACTGTCTATTTCCTCACGCAGCTTCGACAGCTTTTCCACAGAAGCCTTTTCATTATCCCACTGGGCTTTCTTTCCGGCAAACTCTTCCTTCAGCTCTGCCAGTTCCTTCTGTAAATCCGCCAGCCGTTCCACGCTGAGCCTGTCATCCTCTTTCTTTAACGCAGCCTCTTCGATTTCCATCTGCATGATTTTCCGCTGCAGTTCATCCAGTTCCGTAGGCATAGAGTCCAGCTCTGTCTTAATCAGGGCGCAGGCTTCATCCACCAGGTCAATCGCCTTATCCGGCAAAAATCTGTCGGAAATATAACGATTGGAAAGAACCGCCGCGCTCACCAGCGCATTATCCATAATCTTCACCCCATGGTAGACCTCATACCGCTCCTTCAATCCACGCAGGATGGAAATGGTATCCTCTACCGTAGGCTCTTCTACCATAACCGGCTGGAAACGCCGCTCCAGAGCAGCATCCTTTTCAATATACTGCCTGTACTCATCCAGAGTAGTCGCACCGATACAGTGCAGCTCGCCCCTTGCCAGCATGGGCTTTAACATATTGCCCGCATCAAGCGCGCCGTCCGTCTTTCCGGCTCCCACAATGGTATGCAGCTCATCAATAAACAGAATAATCTGTCCGTTGCTGTTTTTCACATCATCCAGAACCGCCTTCAGACGTTCCTCAAACTCGCCTCTGTACTTTGCGCCTGCAACCAGCGCACCCATATCCAGTGCAAAAATCTTTTTGTCCTTCAGTCCCTGGGGTACATCCCCTCTGACGATTCGCTGTGCAAGCCCTTCTACTACTGCGGTTTTACCAACACCGGGCTCACCGATTAAAACAGGATTGTTCTTTGTCTTTCTGGAAAGTATCCGAATCACATTACGGATTTCCGAATCCCTGCCGATAACCGGGTCAAGCTTCTGGTTTCTTGCCTTCTCCACCAGCTCCTGCCCATATTTTTCCAGCGTATCATAGGTTGCCTCCGGATTATCGCTTGTCACCCTCTGGTTTCCTCTGACCGTAGACAATGCCTGTAAAAACCGCTCTCTTGTGATACCGTATTCCTTCCAGATTTGTGCGATTTCCTTATTGGGATGTTTAATCATGGCAAGGAAAAGATGCTCTACGGAAACATACTCATCCCCTAACTGCTTTGCTTCATCCTCAGCACTGATAAGAACCTTGTTCAAATCCTGTCCCACATAAACCTGACCGCCCTGCACCTTGGTTCTCTTCTGCAGAGCCTGTTCTACACGGTTTACAAAGTGGTCTGTCTGAATCTCCATCTTTTCAATCAGCTTGAGAATCAGACTGTCATCTATTTTTAAAAGGCTGTACAGAAGATGCTCCTGTTCAATCTCCTGATTTCCATATTCATAGGCAAGCCGTTCGCAGCCTTCCACAGCCTGCATGGATTTCTGTGTAAATTTCTGAATGTTCATAGTGAAGCCCCCTTCTTTACATAATTTTTAAAAGAACAAATTTCAGCATGCTCATATCCGCTTTCTTTGTTCTATGTATACTATAACATATATCCAAATAAATACAATAAAAAAAGTATAAACTTTCTATAACATTCCTGTTTTTTTATACTAATCTCCATTCCGCAGGCATCCCTTTGCCGAAGGAATCGCGAACTGAATTTCAGATTCAGTTCTGCGATAAGTGTGAAAAATATGCTATCAGGCATATTTTTCACACTTATCTATCCCCTCATTTTCTCCCGGATTGCCTTAAAAGCTTCCGGACAATACCGGATTCTTTCCACACTGACGCACACACTCTGGGACGAAGCATCCCTGTAGCTTGGATTATTATGCACATGCCCGTAAATATTGGCATAAGGCATATTCCTGTTGATATACAGCGGTTCATGGGAAAGCAGGAAAAATCCCTCATAGAGAATCGGCCACCTGCTGCACTCCAGAAAGCCCATTTTGCGCCACTCCTCCGGCGAATATCCTGTATCATGATTTCCCATAATCAGTATTTTCGTGCCCTTCAGCCGTTTTAAAAGCGCCTCGTTTTCTTCTTTTCCATAGGAAGAAAAGTCCCCCAGCACATACACCGTATCCTCCTCCCCCACGACCCGGTTCCAGTTCTGAATCAGCGCTTCATCCATTTCCTGTACGCCTGCAAAGGGTCTGTTTTCATACCGGAGAATACTGTCTGCTCCGAAATGTGTATCCGCAATCATAAAATCCTGTCCCATTATAGTTCAATTACCTCCGCCCTATCCGAGTTCATATATCTTTTCAAATACATGATACCATACTTCTCGACACATAAGATGCTATATTGAGATTATGGGAAATAATCAAACAGGTCAAGGAAAATTTTTCTGAACCCTTCCTCTTCTCTCTTCCCCTTCTCGTTTGTTAGTAGTAACAAAAAACAATTGACCCCAAAACATTATTGGTGTATACTTTAACGATTTAGGTTAATCAAAATCTATTTGGGCGGCTTGGGAACGAAAGGAGATATTATGTATAATTTTGAGTATGTGCCTGCTTCCGAGTGGAAACCTGTTAAAGCTGAATTAATTAGAATAATTCAAAGATTACAAAATGAAGTCAGGAATGATTTTACTTTTCAATATCATTTCGTTGGTAGTAGCCAGCGTAACATGATAACTCGTGACCCAAAGTCCAATATTGGATTTGATTTTGATGTGAACATTGAAGTGAATGACCCCGATGAAAATTATTCACCCGCTGAAATACGAAACATTCTTCGTAAAGGTCTTGACAGAGTTACAAATCCTGATGGAGTTCCTCTTTTCAGGTATGATTACACAGAAGACTCGACTCGTGTTCTTACAATTAAAGTAAAAGACAAAGTAAGTTCCCGTATTAAGCATAGCTGTGATTTTTGCATTATAAATAACTGCCACGATGGGAAACAGCAATATATTCGCTATAATAAAAGGCAAAACTATTATTCATGGGAATACCAGCCCAAAGGCTTTTATCAGTTATCCGAAAAAATTGAATTTTGCAAAAACAATCGATTATGGTCAGAAGTTAAGAACTGCTACTTAGACAAAAAAAACACAAACTCCGATAGTCATAAAAAATCACGGTCTATTTTTGCAGAGTCAATACATCAAGTATGTCAACAAAATGGATATTATAAATAGTTCTTTCTCTTGTATCCGTAGATCATTACCAGAAAAAGACAGTGTAAAAATATCTCTATTTTCCTACACTGTCTTTTTCCCTTTATAACTTTTATAGAGTTATATTTTAGTGTGTTTTGCCAAATTGAAACTTACTGGATTTTCTTCACTTCATACCCGGCTTCCGTAACGGCATTTGTCAATGCCTCATCGCTTACCTCTGCTGTAAGCTCCACCGTAGCGCTCTTGTCTTCAAGGCTCATGGTTACTGCCTTTACACCTTCTACTGCCTCTAAAGCTTTCTGTACTCTTCCTGTACAGTGTCCGCACATCATTCCTTCAATCGTCATTACCTTTGTCATTTCTTTTTCTCCTTTTCCTTTTTCTGTGTTTTCCTGTTCTGTTGCTTCCTGTTCTGTTGCTTTCCGTCCTGTTGCTTTCTGTTCTGTTGCTTTCCGTCCTGTTGCTTCCTGTCCTGCTTCCACTGCGCATTTTCCTTCACAGGAACCCTCCGCAGATGATGTTGCTTCCGTCTTTCCCCGCTTCTCAAAACCGCTCTTAAACCCACGAAGCCGCAGGGCATTTCCCACTACAAAAATACTACTCAGACTCATGGCTGCCGCCCCAAACATGGGATTCAGCTTTATCTGGAAAAGCGGATACCATACACCTGCTGCCAGCGGAATCCCGATTGCATTATAGAAGAACGCCCAGAACAGATTCTGCTTGATATTCCGGATAACTGCCCGGCTTAACTGAATCGCCGTGACCGCATCCCGCAAATCACTCTTCATCAGTACAATATCTGCGCTTTCCATGGCAACATCCGTACCGGCGCCGATTGCCATTCCCACATCTGCCGCTGCCAGTGCCGGGGCATCGTTGATACCGTCCCCAATCATTGCCACCTTTCTGCCTGCCGCCTTCAACTGGCTGATTTTCTTTTCCTTATCCTGAGGCAGCACCTCTGCCACCACTTCCTCAATGCCAAGCTCCTGCCGCACCGCTTCCGCAGTTCTCCTGTTATCTCCGGTCAGCATCACCACATGGATTCCCATTTTCCGCAGCCGGTCAATCGCCACATAGGAACTGGACTTCACTGTATCTTCCACAGCAATGCTGCCCGCCAGTCTGCCCTCCGCTGCCACAAGAAGCGGTGTTTTTCCTTCTGCTGCAATCTCCTCCAGACTTTCCAGTACTTCCTTCGGAATCTCCACGCCGTTTTCCTCCAGATAGGCTTTGTTTCCCACCAGAAAACGAGTGCCAGCCTTCACCGGGCTGCTCATTCTGCCGGAGTTTACACTGACTTCTGTTTTTCCCTCTTCCGTCTTTCCTGCCGCAAATACCGCCACAGGGCCGTCCTCTGCTTCTGAAATCAGGGGCATCGCCGGTAATTCCTCCGCCAGCGTTCCCTCCACGCCTCTTCCGAATACAGCCTGGAAATCTTTTATTTCCGGCAGCTTAAGTTGTCTTTTCTCTGCATATTCCACTACAGCCTCCGCTAACGGATGCTCGCTCTTCTTTTCCAGGGCTGCCGCAATCCCTGCCAAAGTATCCAGCGCCATATCCGGTGCGTAACATCCCACCTGCGTCACATGCAGTTTTCCGGAAGTAATTGTGCCGGTCTTGTCCATGACTACCGTATCCACTTCCTTTGCCTGCTGCAGGGCTTCTCCTGATTTTATCAGAATACCGTGGTTTGCTCCCACACCGGTGCCTACCATAATGGCAACGGGAGTCGCCAGCCCCAGGGCACAGGGACAGGAAATAACCAGTACCGCAATAGCTGAGGATATGGCAAATTCCGCTCCTTCCCCCGCAAGCAGCCATACAAACAGTGTCACCAGTGCAATACACATAACCACCGGTACAAATACCCCTGCCACCTTGTCTGCAAGCTGGGCAATAGGCGCCTTGCTGGCACTCGCCTCCTCTACCAGACGGATAATCTGGGAAAGGGTTGTATCCTCGCCTACCCTGTCAGCCCGGCACTTCAAAAATCCTGCTTTGTTGACAGTCGCTGAAACCACTTTATCTCCCTTCCGTTTTTCCACGGGAACACTTTCCCCTGTAATTGCCGCTTCATCCACACTGGAAGTACCGGATAATACCGTACCGTCCACAGGCACAAGACTGCCGGGCTTTACCAGAAAAACATCCCCCGCCCCCAGAGCCTCTGTAGGAATTTCTTCCTCTCTTCCGTCCTCTCTTACCACAATAGCTGTTTTCGGGGACAAATCCATCAGCTTCGTAATTGCCTCACTGGTTTTGCCCTTGGAACGGCTCTCCAGATATTTTCCCACCGTAATCAGAGTCAGAATCATGCCCGCCGATTCAAAATACAAATCATGGGAATACTGCTCCACCACATCCATCTGTCCATGACCAAGTCCAAAACTTATCCGGTACATGGCGAAAATTCCGTATCCGATGGCTGCCGATGCTCCCAAAGCTATCAGACTGTCCATATTCGGGGAGAGATGCCGCAGAGTCTTAAAGCCCACGCTGAAAAATTTCCGGTTCATATAAACAATGGGCAGCAACAATAAAAACTGTGTCAGCGCAAAGGACATGGCATTTTCATTGCCGTGCAGATATTGCTGGATAATCCCCGGTACCGGAATGCCAAACCATTCCTTGTACATATGATGCATTGCCACATACATCAGAGGAATCAGAAATCCAATGGAAATCCCCAGCCGCCACTTCATTTGTCTGGCTTCTTCCTTTGCCTTTCCGGAAACACTGTCCCTTCCGTTCTTTTTTCCATTTCCCGCTCCGGCATCGGTTCCACCTGCCTCCGTTTCCCCGGCTCCAATCCGGGCTGTTCCTGCGCCGCTCTTTCCGCCGATTATCAGAGCTGCCCCGTAACCCGCCTTTTCCACCGCAGACTCAATCTGCTCCCTGCTCAATTTGTTTTCGTCATATTCAATTTCCATGGTTTCTGTCAGCAGATTGACAGAAGCCTTTTCCACTCCGGCAAGCTTATTCGCCGCCTTCTCCACATGAGAAGAGCATGCCGAACAGGTCATGCCGGAAATATGATACCGTTCTTTCATTTTCTCCTCCTATCTCAGTTCTCCTCTTCCAGACTTCCTTACTTCAGCTTCTTCACCAGTTCTACCGCCTCATCCACAATAGCAGTATTCCCTTTTTTGATTTCTTCCACCACACAGGTTTTCATATGTTCCTGCAAAATTACATATCCAAACGCCTGCAGGGCACTTTCCACCGCCGCTACCTGGGTCAGAATATCTCCGCAATACCGGTTTTCATCCAGCATCTTTCCGATTCCGTTCAACTGCCCCGCCATACGGCTCAGCCGGTTCTTCAACTGCTTCAGTTCCTGCTCCGTCCTTGGCGTTGCCTTCTGATGACAACAGCAGCACTTCTCCGTAGAACACATATTCTTTTCTTCCACCCTAATCTCCTTTCCGGAATTTCTGCCAATTTTCCCCTGTATTCCAGTCACATTTCTTTCAGAAACCTCGCCAACTTCCTTTTTTCTTTCCGAAAGTCAGTGTCATTGAACATCCTGTTCCTTGTTCTTTTCCCCAATCCACGACACCGAAAATCCGGTTCCTTTTTTCCCCAGTCCACGGCACTGAACACCCGGTTTCTTATTCTTTTCCCCAATCCACGCCTTTGAACATCCTGTTTCTTGTTCTTTTCCCCACAGCCAGTGTCACGAATGGATATGCCCGCAAACAGACACTGTGGAGCCGCCGGTACTTACACACCGTCCCTCAGGTGTGTTAAGCCTCCGCCCTTTTGGAGGCGTGTACCGCTGCGAGCGCAACTCGCGCAAGCGACGTGTCTGTTGTGGACATACCCGTTTGTGACACGTCTTGGAACCCATTTGTGACACGCCTTTTCCCCCATTTGTGACACATCCCTGCGCGGCTTTCTGACTTATACCCCCACCGGTATCTTTCGTCCCTCATATTATACCCCCATAGGGTATTTGTCAATGCTTTTTTATCTCCCCTCGTAAAATTATGCTAACACACTCTCCGGCGCTTCGTGACATCCTTTGTTCATGGCTGAACTATTTACACAAAAACAGCCCTGAACCTCCGGGAAATTTTCCGAAAGTCCAGGGCTGCCTGTATCAATACTTCAATTTTAAATAGCTGAAAATCCGCCTTCCAAATCCTCGATGATATCATCAATGTTTTCCGTACCGATAGACAGACGGATGGTATTACGGTAAATCCCCTGCTCCTTTAATTCCTCATCATTCAACTGGGCATGAGTTGTAGATGCCGGATGAATCACAAGGCTCTTTACATCTGCCACATTTGCCAGAAGGGAGAACAGCTCCAGATTGTCGATGAAGCGCTTTGCCTCTTCCTCTCCACCCTTGATTTCAAAGGTAAAGATGGAGCCGCCGCCGTTAGGGAAGTACTTCTTGTAAAGTGCCTGCTGCTCCGGGTCTGCGGAAACAGAAGGATGATGTACTCTTTCTACCTTAGGATGCTTATTCAGATAGTCTACTACCTTCAAAGCATTTTCCACATGTCTTTCCACTCTCAGGGAAAGAGTTTCCAGACCCTGTAAGAAGAAAAATGCATGAAAGGGCGAAATAGCTGCTCCCGTATCTCTTAACAGAATCGCACGGATTGCTGTTACAAAGACTGCTCCCGGTACTGCTTCGGAGAAGTTTACACCGTGATAGCTGTCATTGGGTGTTGTCAGGTGAGGGAACTTTCCGCTTGCCTTCCAGTCAAACTTGCCATTCTCAATAATAACACCGCCAATGGTTGTGCCATGTCCGCCGATAAACTTTGTTGCAGAATGTACTACAATATCTGCGCCATACTCGAAGGGACGAACCAGATAGGGAGTTGCAAAGGTATTATCCACTACCAGCGGGATTTTATGTGCATGGGCAACCTCCGCCATCTTCTCAATATCTACAACATCAGAATTGGGATTTCCCAGCGTTTCAATGTAAAGCGCCTTGGTGTTCTCCTGAATAGCGTCCTCTACTGCCTTCATATCAAAGGGGTCTACGAAGGTAGCGGTAACACCGTAATCTACCAGTGTATGTGCCAGCAGGTTATAGGTTCCGCCGTAAATATTATTGGCAGATACAATATGATCCCCGGATTTTGCCAGGTTCTGAATGGTATAGGTAATTGCTGCCATACCGCTTCCTACTGCCAGCGCTGCCGTACCGCCTTCCAGTGCGGCAATTCTCTTTTCAAACACATCCTCTGTGGGATTTGTCAGACGTCCGTAAATATTTCCGCTGTCTGTCAGTCCGAATCTTGCGGCTGCATGGTCGCAGTTGCGAAATACATAAGAAGAAGTCTGATAAATCGGTACTGCTCTCGCATCTGTTACCGGGTCGGGCTGCTCCTGTCCTACATGTAACTGTAATGTTTCAAATTTCAGGTTTCTTTCTGCATAAGGTTTCTTACTCATCACATTCTCCATTCCGTCCGTATCCGGCGTTTTTTCTGATAATATAATACTTTTTCCCCGCTGTCAATTTCCTAGACTTCCGTACTCTGCAAGTCCTGTGTCATCGTATAAATGCTCTCCAGAATCGTCCGGCAGTTCTTCATTGCCTCTACGGTGGTTCCCGAGGTCTTTAATCCCTCCGTGGAAGAAGCGGCAACCTCCTCACTGGTTGCGGAAAGCTGGGTAATATTCTCTGAAATCGTGGTGGTAGACTCCAAAATTCCCTTAATGACATTTTCCGTTGTGTCAATATTTTTTGTCAGTTCTTCCACGCCCTCATCGATTCTTGCAAACTTCTCTCTGGTTTCCTCAATCAGTTCATTCTGCTTTTCCACAGAAGCCACGGAATTCTGAATACTCTCATTTGCCCGCTTTGTATCCTGATTCAGTTCGGAAATAATATTGGTAATGTTGTTGGAAGCATCCTTTGTCTGCTCGGAAAGCTGTCTGATTTCCTCTGCAACTACTGCAAATCCTCTTCCGGCTTCCCCTGCACGGGCTGCCTCAATAGATGCGTTAAGCGCCAACAGGTTCGTCTGGCTGGAAATGCTTAAAATCGTTCCCACAAAGCTTTCCACTTCCGCAACCTTCTTCGTCAGGCTGTCAATGACTTCCACGGTAACATTGCTTGCAGTTTCCACATTATGTGCCTGCTCCTTCAGTTCCCTTACCATGTCGGCACCCTCATCCACATTTTTATCCGTCTGTTTGGATGCCTCCAGCATATTTTTTGTTTCATTTTCAGCCACATCTGTCTTTTTCTGGATTTCCGTACACATGGCTGCCTGTGCCTGAATTGCCTCTGCCGTGCTTTCCGTACTTTCTGCAATATTATTCATGGCAAAGTTGCTGGTTTCCACACTCTTTTCCAGATTGTCCAGAAGCTGCATTGCCTCTTCAAAATGTCTTGCGATGCTGTCTGCCACCAGCTTCAGTTTTTTATTGCTCTCTTCCTGTCTGCCTGCGGCGGCTGTAATTGCTTCCGTATTCTCTTCATTGTTTTTAATCAGAAGCCTTACTGCCTTGATGGACGCAAAGCCCACCAGTACACTGACGAGCACTGCCAGTATCAGGGACTGCCGCATGGCGGAATCCGCGCTGCCATAACGGAGAATCAGCTTCAGCACATTTGCCAGCAGAATCACGATATTGCCAAACACAACTATTTTTACGTTCATAAAAACAATAGATGAAAACAAAATCGGAAATGCGTAGGCAAAGGATTCTATGTTGTTATTGGTCAGCACCGTCACCACATAGGCACCTGTGGCACTGGATAACATCACGATACCACAGAGCATGGTATCCCGTTTTGTAACAAAAGCCACTGTAGATATCACCAGTGCCAGAACTCCGGCTCCAATCTGCATAAAGTTTCCTACGCTTCCGTGCCCTCCATTGCTCAGGATAAAGGCTGAAATAATCAGAACCACATATCCCAGAATAGTGGCAACAACAGGAAATACTGTCGAATTTGCCTTTTTTAATTGCGCACTTGTCATAATACTTTTCCCTCCTACATTCTCTCTCCGGGTTAGCCAAAGCATACCCAGATAAAATTATAGCACGTTTCATGGCAATTCGGCAATATTTTCCTATAATTTATTCAGTTTATTCTCTTTTTTGTGTATTTTATCCAAACAATCTCCGGCATTTACAGCGCATCATAGAAATAATAATCTGCCGTCAGGCTTCCCTGCGCCCTTTCACCCTCTGTCACGGCAAACAATCCCGTCTTTACGCCAACCCAGCGTCCCGGTGTTGCCTGTACGGTTTCCCCGATGGGTTCATAGGTTACTCCGTCCCCGCTGACAAGGAAGGAAACATCCTCGGACTTTTCCACCTTCATCCGCAGATAAATGGTTTCTGCCGTAATCTCCCTGCATACTGTTTCCGTTTCGTCTGCCTGTTCCCAGTTTCCGGTTCTCTGTACCAAAAGCAGCTTTCCCTGCCTTCTGGCTGCTGCCAGTGCGGTATAGCACCCGCCCAGAGAAATCATGCCTGCCAGACTGTTCTCTGCCAGCTTATCCAGATGCAGACAGGTGGTAATCATAAATTCCGGCGCCGGCCACTTCTGTAAAAGCAGATTGCTGACATCGCATAGCTGGGTTTCCTTCTCCTTTGGCTGTGCATATAAGGTAAGGCTTCCTCCCCCCACTTTATACCAGTCCTCTTTATAGTTGGCGTTCCACTGCCACTGTAAGCCCAGCTTTTCCTCCTCAAAGGTATCACTGTCCTCCGGTGCGTCGGGGGTTACGCCCTCAATCTGTACCGGCTTCTTATAGCGCAGCACCGGCTCTCCACAGCCATCCACGGGATTGACACCGATAACCGGCCAGTCATTTTCCCAGTACATAGGCTGTAAATGAATAATTCTGCCCGCATTTCCCACATCCTGAAAATGCAAAAAGAAATCCTGTCCGTCCGGTGTATCCACCCATGCTCCCTGGTGAGGGCCATTGACCTGGGTATTACCCTGATGCAGTACAATCTTTTCCTCATAAGGGCCGTAGATATTTTTAGAACGAAGCACTGTCTGCCAGCCGGGCTTTACCCCTCCTGCGGGTGCGAATATGTAATAATATCCATTTCTCTTGTAAAGCTTGGGGCCTTCGATAGTTGGCTGGGTTGCATGTCCGTCATAGACAAACTGTCCGTCATCCAGTATATCGGAACAGTCCGGCTCAATCGGTGTCATATAAAGGAAGCTCTTAAAGCCAATCCGGCTTCTGGCAAAGGCATTTACCATGTATGCCTTTCCATCCTCATCCCAGAAGGGACAGGGGTCAATCCAGCCCGCCGCTTTCTTGACAAAGGCAGGCTCGCTCCACTTTCCCCAGGGGTCTGTGGTCTTGCACATGAAAATTCCCTCATCCGGCATGGGAATAAAGGCATAGTAAACGCCCTCATGATACCGGATTGCCGGTGCCCAGGTGCCGCAGCCGTGCATGGGCTTGTCATAATAAGAATAGGGAAGCTTATCAATGATATAATTGACTACCTTCCAGTTTACCAAATCTTTGGAATGTAAAAGGGGAACTGCCGGTGTATTGCAAAAGCTGGAGGCAATCATAAAATAATCTTCCCCTACCCGGATAGCGTCCGGGTCGGAATAATCCGTATAGAGAATCGGATTGATATACGTTCCATCCCCCTGGTCTGCCACCCACATTTTCCTCCGCTGCACTGTGTTCTCTGTTTCTTTCATCTGTCTGTTTCCTTTCCTTCTTTATTTTTCCTTTTACTTCTTTCTTTTTCTTTTTTCAGAAGTTATTCTTTCTGCAAGCTTCTTTTTCCAGCTTTCCTTTTGATTCACTCTTACCTGTCTTTTTTACAATACCACATTCTTCTTATTCCGGCGCGTCATTTTTGGCGTTTTTTATGCCATTTCTTGCATTTTCATAAAATAAAGCATATGATTAGAGTGTAGTGTGAAAAGCAGAACTGAATCTGAAATTCAGTTCGCGATTCCTTCGGCAAAGGGATGCCTGCAAATAGAGATTAGCGTAAAAAATCAGCGCAGAAATGAGGGCTGTCATGAGTATCTTCTATCAGGAACGCAACGAGCCGGTATGGCTTCATATTTCCAACGACCACAGCTTCGCTCCCCATCTCCACAGGCAGGTGGAGCTTGTTTTTGTACTGGAAGGACAGCTTCTTGCCACCGTAAACGGAAAAGACTTCTGTCTTCATCGGGAGGAAGGGATTCTTATTTTCCCCAACCGGCTGCACGCCTTTTCTACCCCCGCAAAAAGCCGGATTCTCATCTGCATCTTTGAGGAAACCTTCTGTCCCGATTACCGGGCATGGTTCCAGAAAAGTGAGCCGGAAAATCCCTCTTTTTCCCTTTCCGAGCTTTCCACCCATTCCAGAACCGCTCTTGGGGGAATCCTCTCCCTGACTGCGGATTTTGATTTAAACCGGAAAATTCCTTTTCAGCCCAGAAGCTATGCAAAAGCATACCTTTCCCTGCTGCTCACGGATTTTTCCGTCCTGCTTTCCAAAGAAGTTTCTTCCGGTTCCGCTTCCAGAGTGTCCTCCGACCTTGCTCTGGAACAGCAGCTTTTACTATATATCGAGTCCCACTATACGGAAAATATTTCTCTGGAGCTTCTGGCGCATACCTTCGGTGTCAGCGCCTTTCAGATTTCCAGAATTTTTTCTTCCAGACTTCATACCTCCCTGCCCCGCTACATCAACGCAAAGCGTCTGGAACATGCAAAGGATTTATTAGCCCACTCCGGGCAGTCCGTAACACAAATCGCCCTGGATGCCGGTTTTGGAAGCACCCGCACCTTTTTCCGGGAATTTCATCATGCCTTCGGCATCAGTCCCGGGGAATACCGGCACTCTGGAAATCTCCTCTGATTTGCAGGATTTCCTCCCCTGTTTTCACCCTGCCATCCCCTTTTCGGTATACCCTGGTTCCCCCCTGCTCCTCCGAAAGAGAAAGGGAAATATCCACAGATGCCCCCTCCGCCTCCAGACCCTTTTTGTCAAATTCCAGAAGCAGCTTCCCCTTCCCCACAATTTCATTCTGCACCACTCTCGGACTGTAATATTCTCCCAGAAGCTCGTCCTTCCCGCCCCCCGCCTGCAGGTGGATTTCCGCTCCAAATTCTGTTTTCAGCAGTAGTTCATTCCCCATGGGAAAAAGCCTTACGACCTTCCCGGAAACCGGCGCATAAACTTTCCCCTCCGAGGGTCTTATTACAACAACTCCTTCTTCCGCTTTTTCTCCGTCTATTTCACCGTTTACTGGGCTTGCCACAGAGCCGATAAGTTCCGCTTTTTCCTCCTCTTTCTCCTGTTTTTCCTGCTCCGGCTTCTTATAGTACCATTTTCCCAACAGGAAACCTGTCAGAAAACCCACTGCAGCGATTAAAAAACTTACTGTCATTTTCCTGTTTTCCTCCTGTTTTTCCCATTTTTCCCGTTTAAAACGGCAATTATTCACTGTCAAAAATAATTGTTGACATTCCGCAAATATTGGTGCTATACTACACCTGTATTCTAAATGAAAGTCATTGAACTCACATATTTTTGTAAGTCATTGCTACTTTGATGATGGTTTACAAAAATATGTGATTTTTTTGTCATAAGTTTTAGAATCACTATTTTTATGAAGGAGGTACCATAAAATGAATAACGGTACAGTTAAATGGTTCAATGCACAGAAGGGTTATGGTTTCATCACCAATGATGCAACCGGCGAGGAAGTATTCGTACATTTCTCTGCAATCAACGCTGATGGATTCAAGTCCCTTGAAGAAGGTCAGAAGGTAACTTTCGATACCGAAACTGACCCTCAGAACAGCAGCAAGGTTCGTGCAACCAACGTTACTGTAGTAGCATAATTGCTCTCAAACAATAACGGTAACAAAAAAACATCGGGCAGATGCCCGATGTTTTTTTGTGCATTATGCTTTATACGAAATAGCCTGCACCCCTTTTTCCTATTCCTGAACTATCCTTTTGGATTTCCTTGTCAGAAATACTCCCAGCGCAACAGTCACTACAATAAGAACTGCAATCAGAATTACCGGCAGCGCTCCTGCACCACTTTCCGCGCCATAAGCCGCTGCATCTACAATTTGATAGGTTTTCATATTGCCGTTCCTCCCCTTTTTTGCCTGTTGCCTGTTTTCATTATTATACGATTCTATTCCTTTGACTGTAAACTAGCCAAAAGGATAGTCTTTTCCATTTGAGCTTATCCGAATTTAAGTTGTTGACATTTTTTATCGTCTGGGATATAATAGTCAAACATTCATATTCCGTGAGGGAGTAGTTGGCAGCTTTTGCTGTGATAATGTCAACATAATGGCAGATATGCCTGGCATTATCGAAACATTTTTTATTGTGACGATGAGACTCGTGGACGATTTAACGGCATAACCGTATAAATTGTCCGGGGGTCTTATTTATTTTATGTATAAGGAGAATTATGTATGAGTTTGTTTACCCTTTTTGTCACTGCTGTGGGACTTTCCATGGATGCCTTTGCAGTTTCCATCTGTAAAGGACTTGCCATGAAGAAGCTGTCCTGGAAAAAGGCTCTGATTATCGGTCTGTGGTTTGGCGGCTTTCAGGCGCTGATGCCCTCTGTGGGGTATCTTTTAGGCTCCCGCTTTGAAAAGTATGTTACCTCTATCGACCACTGGATTGCCTTTGTGCTTCTTGCGCTGATAGGAATTAACATGATTCGGGAAGCACTTTCCGGTGAAGAAGAAAATGCCAATGATTCCGTGGACTTTAAAACCATGCTGCTGCTCGCCATTGCCACCAGTATTGATGCTCTGGCTGTTGGCGTTACCTACGCCTTTTTGCAGGTCCGCATTGTACCCGCCGTCAGCTTTATCGGTATTATCACCTTTTCCCTGTCCATCGTCGGTGTGAAGATTGGTAACGTATTCGGATTAAAATACAAAACAAAAGCAGAAATCGCCGGAGGGGTCATTCTGCTTTTGATGGGTACTAAAATATTATTGGAGCATCTTGGATTGCTGGACTGGCTTCCTATTTAAGCCCGTCCAGTCTTCTCAGCTCCGTATATGCCAGGAGGAGTGGACCTACTCCCTTTGCATCATTTTCTACAATAGGCTCTGACATATAATATTCAAAGGTACCATCTCTCCTCGTATTATCTTCCGGGCCAAGTCCCGCTACCAGACAGATACCTCCCAGATTCAGATGCCCGTCTGTTTCCTTCAAATATTTATCACAGATTCCCTGAAATGCCCTGATACCGTATTCCCGGTATTCCTCCGGCAGAAATCCCAGTCTGACACCCTTTAAAAGAGAGTACGCCATGATTGCACTTCCGCTGGTTTCCAGATAATTCGGCTCCTTTCCGCCAAGGGCAGGAAGCTGATACCACATACCGTTTTCTGCCTGGAATTTCAGCATATCCTGCATCAACTGTACAAATACCTTCTTCAAATTATCAAATTCTTCCTGATATTCCTCTCCCGGCTCGCACTTGCTTAAGGTATCCAGAAGCGCCATGGAATACCAGCCGATTGCCCTGAGCCAGAAATTCCGGGAAAGCCCTGTCTGCTTATCGCACCAGAACGCCTTTTTGGAAGCATCATAGGCATGATAGTAAAGCCCTGTTTTTTCATCCCGCATATGCTTTACCACATTGGAAAACTGGTCAAAAATATCCTGATAATTCTTCTTTCCGTTAAACTTTGTTTCATATTCCATGTAAAAGGGCTGTCCCATATAAAGCCCATCCAGCCATACCTGATTGGGATAAATCTTCTTATGCCAGAAATTCCCCTCTTCGGTTCTGGGCTGGGTCTGTATCTGACTGTAAATCAAATCAATTGCCTTCCGGTACTTTTTCTTTCCATTTAAGGCATACAGGGCAAACAGCGTTTTCCCTGCATTGACACTGTCGATATTGTATTCTTCCACACGATATCCGGCAATCGTTCCGTCCTCTGCTACCCGGTAATCAATAAAGGCATCAGAAAAGTCATAGTACTTCTTTTCCCCGGTTGCCTGATAGATTTCCAGCATTGCCAGAATCATACAGCCATCCACATAATTCCAGCCGGCTCCCTTTCCATTTCCCCGTGCCTTCTCGATATTCCATACAGGCACTTCAATGGTGCTCTTCTCAATCAGCTCTGCAATATACCGCTCAAATACTGGCATCTTCATGTTCTTTCCTCTTTCTGCACTTTCCGTTCTTTTCAAATGTAAGTGCTTTCATTTTTAGTTTACCTGTATTTTTGCGTTTCGTCAATGAGAAAAAATTATACTGCGGATATTCCTCCCATTCCCATCGCTGCGGCAATCAGCCAGAGTATCAGCAGATGCACCGGATAGAACAGATAGAAGAAATATTTTAATTTCAGTCCCCTCTCTCCGTTATACAGGGCAACCGGTATCAGGGCAAAAAATCCCGCCAGTTCGCTTAAGCTCATCACTGCCAGTACAATACAGCCTGCCAGCATGGAATATACCTTATTTTTTCTGAAAGTGTAGATGGCAGCCATCGTCAGCACACCCATTCCCGCATAATCCGTTTTCAACAAATCTGCCAGCAGCATAAAGAACAGTACTGCCGTAATATAAGAACAGATTTTTCCGGCTTCCTCCAGTCCTCTCTTCTTCCACCAGACAAGAAACATTACGGTAAAGAAAATTACAAGTCCCAAAGAAACCGCAAGCTGCAGGGGCATAAAACTGCTGCCGTGTTCCAGAAACCAGTAAGCGGAGGGCAGCAAAATTCCTCCTGCAATAAACAATCCCCGGATAACAGTTGTCTGGCTGTGTTCCTCCAGCCATTTTACCGTGTATAAGGCACCCAGCCCCAGAAGCAGGGTAAAATAAACATTCTGGTATCCCGGCGCAATCACCTTACCCGTCAGTGCCAGATTAAAGGGAATTTCTGAAATCAGTGTAAAAATCCCAAGCCGCATGGCATATTTCTTTACATCATGGGTTTTCTGAAAACCCTCTACCAGTAAAAACGCAAACAGAGGAAAGCCAAGCCTTCCGATTTGCCGCATGAACATCACCCCATAGTACAGCACCGCATTTTTCTGCAGCCAGTCCATCACCGCCTGAATATCCGACTGTCCCACTATCCCCAGCAGATTCCGCTGCATCAGCATCCGCATTAGAATAACCGCCGCAATATGGTCAATCAGCATGGTAACAATCGCTATCAGCTTTACCGTACTGCCGCTGATTCCTTTCTTTTTCACCGCCACACTTTGTGCCTGTTCCATTTTCCCCTCATTTCCTGTGACTTTTTACAAGCCGCATTGTTTTATTGTATTATTCTTTTCATACAATAAAACTTTTTTTCTCTTTTGTCAATCCTTTTATTCTGCCAGTCCTTTTATACTTTCCAGTCCTTTATACTGTCAATCTTTTTTACACTCCAATCCTTTACACTTTCCAGCCCTTTATGCTCTCAGCCTTTTCTACCCCACCTTATATCCGTTGCCCCAGACAACCTTCAAATATCTCGGCTGTCGTGGATTGCTTTCTATCTTCTCCCTGATATGTCTTACATGAACCGCAATGGTATTATCTGCACCGAAGGCTTCCATATTCCAGATGTTTTCATAAATCTGGCTGTTGGAAAAAACCTTGCCCTGCTGCTGTACCAGAAACCGCAGAATTTTATATTCAATGGGAGTCAGCCGTACATTTTTCCCATCCACAGTAACCGTTCTCTGAATATCATCCACCACAAGACCATCCACCTGATAAATTCTGTCGATACTTTCACGGACATTGACTAACTGGGTATACCGGCGAAGCTGGGATTTAATTCTTGCCAGCAGCTCCAGAGGATTACAGTCTGCCATGACATAATCATCCGCTCCGGCTTCCAACGCCATAACCTTGGCAGTTTCCGCAGACTGACCTGATACCACAATCAGGGGAATCCTGCTTTTTGCCCGCAGAGTGGCAATCATTTCAATTCCCTTATCCCATCCCTTGTCCTCCAGTTCCAAATCCACCAGCAGCAGATGAATCTCCTTTTTCTGCAGCTTCCGTTCCAAATCCGCTGCACTTTCCGCTACCAGTACTTCCATCTTTTCTCCCATCAGTAATGGCTCTATTCTATCAGCAATTCCCGTTGTATTGTTGTAAATTAAAATCTTCTTCTGCATAACCGGCTCCTCTCCATATACTTCCCTAAAAATAAAACAAACTCGTATCTGAAATGTATCTTTCATTCTTCCGCTCCGCGGCAGTGCGCTCCTCGCGGATCGTTTTTTAATTCATAGGACGAAATTTCCTATGAGTTAAAAAAAGGCAGAGGGTGCAGTGTTTCTGCACTCTCTACCTATTAGACGAACTTTCTTAAAAAAAAGTTTCACTTTTTCTTTCTTTTTTGATTTTCTTTTTCCTGTTTTTCCGCTTCCCTCTGACTTTCCAGCATTTTTGCCGTTTCCTCATTGCGAAGCTCCATTTCCTCTACCTCAAACAAATCCTCTTTTCCCAGTCTGCGGAACTTATTGATACCGGCAACCAGTATCATGACACTGTTTTTCGTGGTTTCAAATGCCCCCTCCTGATACATGCTGTATACCAGAATGCCCAGAGGAACCGCAATAATCATTCCCACCACGCTTCCTACCTTATAACCGATGTACAGTAAAAACAGCGTAGGCAGAGGGGCTACTCCCATGGAATCTCCCACTATCTTTGGCTGGATAAGCTGTCTTGCAAGCTGCCCGCCGCCCCAGATAATTAAAAGTCCGATAGCAACCTTATAATCCGCTGTCAGAATCCGGATAATCGCCCAGGGTATCAGTACCGTTCCCGTTCCCAGGAAGGGAAGGAAATCCATAAAAGCAATCACCAGCGCAATCAGCGCGTAATAATCCACTCTTAAAACTCCAAGCCCAATCAACAGGAGTACATACATCCAGACCTCAATTTTTAACTGCGCCTTGAAATATCCGCCAACGGACTTTACAAGACTGCTCCGGATAATCCGGTACTGTGCCTGTATGGAAGCGGGAGTATGTTTTCTGAACCATTCGTTAATCTGCTCTCTCTCCGCTACAAAGAAATAGGAAGATAACAGCGCCATAATCAGTCCAATGAAAATAGCCGGAAGCTGTTTTGCGAAATTTCCCGCCGCCGCAATGGTAGGCGTACCGATTTTCCCAAAGAAATCTCCCAGATATCCGACGATGGTTGCCGTAAAATCATTGAGCTTTACCTGCATGTCCTCCGGCAGCCTTTCCACAATAACGCTCAGGCTCCTGCCGATATTGGAGAAATCCGATTCCATGCCTGCCCACATATCCGGCAGTGCTCCAATCAGCCCTACAACCTGATTGACAAGCTGTGCCCCCAGTCCATAAATCAGAAGAACCACAAGGGCAATCACTACAATAATGACAAAGGCACTTCCCACCTTCCGCTTGATTTTCACCTTTTCCTCAAAGAACCGCACCAGCGGTCCGGCAATCAGGGCAATAATCCAGCCCACCACAAAGGGAGAGAAAAATACAAGCGCCTTTGGTAGCAGCCATATTATCAGAAGAAAGAGTACAAACACAATAGTAAGATTTACCACCGCCTTGCTGTATCTTTTCATAGACCCACCTCCAGAATACTGTCCAGAATCTCGTAGATTTCATCCCTTCCCTGCCTGGTCTGTGCAGAAAAGGGAATCAAAACCGTTCCTTCCACAACCTGAAGCGTTTCCTTTATCAGCTTTAACTGCTTCTGTACCTGACTCCGGTTGATTTTATCCAGCTTTGTGGCAACAATCACCGGAACATAACCGTTTTTCACAATCCAATCGTACATAATGCGGTCATTTTCCGAGGGTGCATGACGAATATCAATCAGAAGGAACACCCGTTTGAGCTGTTTTGACTTATGGAGGTAATCTTCTATCATTTTCCCCCATTTCGCCTTTATGCTCTCACTGACCTTCGCATATCCGTACCCCGGCAAATCCACAAAATAAAGGGCATCATTGATATTGTAATAATTGATGGTCTGGGTTTTCCCCGGCTGGGCGCTTGTCCTTGCCAGGGATTTTCTGTTCATCAGTACATTTATCAGGGAAGACTTCCCCACATTACTTTTCCCGGCAAAAGCCACCTCCGGCTTGTCATTGACCGGCAGCTTACTGGTAATTCCACATACCGTTTCCAGGCTGACATTTTTAATTACCATAAAAACCATGCCTTTCCCACACCTGCACCCTGCTTGGGCAGATTTACTCTGTTGCAGTAACTCTTTTTATACTTGTTTATGCCTCTTTATATCGCCGTTTCCAGACTTTCCCTGTGTTCTCCCTCATGAAGCACCACAGGCTCACTCTTTCCTTCTACAGCATCCTTCGTAATCACGCACTCCTCAATGGTATCATCAGAGGGAATCCTGTACATGGTATCCATCATGACACCTTCCATAATAGAGCGCAGACCTCTTGCACCGGTTTTTCTCTCGAATGCCTTTTCCGCAATGGCAGACACCGCATCCTCGTCAAAGGAAAGCCTTACATCATCCATATCAAACAGCTTCTGATACTGCTTAATGAGCGCATTCTTCGGCTCTTTCATAATCCGCACCAGTGCTTCCCTGTCCAGTCCCTTTAACGCAACACAGACGGGCACACGTCCTACAAATTCCGGAATCAGCCCGAATTTCACTAAATCCTGAGGTGTTACCTCATGAAGCAAATCATCCATTTCCTTTGTAGTTTTCTGGGAAACCTCTGTATTAAAGCCGATTGCCTTTCTGTCCAGTCTTGCCTCCACAATCTTTTCCAGACCGTCAAAGGCTCCGCCACAGATAAACAAAATATTGGAGGTATCAATACTGATAAGCTCCTGATGGGGATGCTTTCTGCCTCCCTGAGGAGGAACACTTGCCACAGTACCCTCCACAATTTTCAGAAGTGCCTGCTGTACACCCTCACCGGATACATCTCTGGTAATGGACACATTTTCACTCTTCTTGGTAATTTTATCAATTTCGTCGATGTAAATAATGCCGTACTGGGCACGCTCCACATCATAATCTGCCGCCTGAATCAGCTTTAACAGAATATTTTCCACATCCTCGCCCACATATCCGGCTTCTGTCAGAGTTGTTGCGTCTGCAATAGCAAAGGGTACATTGATAATCTTTGCCAGAGTCTGCGCCAGATAGGTCTTGCCGGAACCGGTAGGCCCTACCATGATAATATTACTCTTCTGCAGCTCCACATCATCCAGATTTTTAGGTGCGGTAACTCTTTTGTAATGGTTATATACGGAAACTGCCAATACCTTCTTAGCCTCTTCCTGTCCCACCACATACTCATCCAGAAAACTTTTAATCTGCATCGGCTTTAAGAGGTTAATCTCCGGATGCTCCGTTTCTGCAACTGCATCCTCCTCCAGCTCTTCTTCCAGAATATCCGCACAAATGTCAATACATTCGTCACAGATATACACCCCGGCAGGTCCCGCAATCAGCTTGCGGACCTGGCTCTGGGTTTTATTGCAGAAAGAACATCTGATGTCGTTTCCGTTCATTTTTACTGCCATTCTTTTACTCCTGCTTCTTTCTTTTACACTTAAGACTCTGCCTTGGCATCATGGGAAGAAATCACCATGTCAATCAGGCCATATTCCTTTGCCTCTTCGGCGCTCATCCAGTTATCACGCTCGGTATCCGCACAGATGGTTTCATAATCCTTACCTGTGTTCTCTGCCAGCATATGATTTAACTTTTCCTTGGTCTTTAAAATATGTCTTGCAGCAATCTCAATCTCGGTTGCCTGTCCCTGAGAACCGCCAAGGGGCTGATGAATCATAACCTCTGCATTGGGAAGTGCAAAGCGCTTGCCCTTTGCACCGCCGGACAGAAGGAACGCTCCCATGCTTGCTGCCATACCGATACATACGGTGGACACATCACACTTGATGTAATTCATGGTATCATAAATTGCCATTCCTGCAGGAATAGAACCTCCGGGGCTGTTGATATACAGGTGAATATCCTTCTCCGGGTCCTCTGCTTCCAAAAACAGAAGCTGTGCAACTACAATACTTGCAGAGGTATCATTTACCTCTTCTCCCAAAAATATAATTCTATCCTTTAAAAGTCTGGAATAAATATCATAGGACCTCTCACCCTTGCTGGTCTGTTCAATGACATAAGGTACTAAGCTCATTATAAATCCTCCTTTTTCTGGTAACATTCTATCCTAAAACATTGTATCCTACTCAGGTTCCTTTTTCAACGCGAAACCCTTTATTTAATAAAAATTTAAAGGTTGTATCCCCGCCACATTCAATGCTTTCCGGAAATACAACCTTTCCTTTTTAATTCTTTGGTATTGCCAGACCGGCTTATGCTTCCTCTGTGGTTTCTGCTGCTTCTTCCTTAGCCTTCTTGGTTGTCTTCTTTGCAGCGGTCTTCTTTGCAGCCTTTTCTTCCTTTGCATTGTCAACAACGAACTCAACAGCCTTCTTTACGCAGATATCATTCAGTACCTGCTTCTTGCCGTTCTCGCCCAGAAGCTCCTTTACCTTGTCAGCTTCCATCTGATAGATTTCAGCCATGGTCTTTACTTCTTCCTCGAAATCTTCCTCGGTAGCAGTCAGATTTTCAGCAGCTACAACAGCTTCCAGAACCAGTCTGGACTGGATTCTCTTAAGAGCCTGAGGCTTTACCTGCTCCATAAGTGCCTGAGAGGTCAGACCTGTAAACTGCATATACTGCTCCATGGAAATACCCTGAGCCTGCATTCTCTGTGCATAGTCCTGCAGAAGCTGTCTTTGCTGGGTTTCTACCATAGCATCCGGAATCTCCATCTTTGCATCCTCAATAATTGCATCGATGACAGCATCTTCCTTTGCGTTCTTTGCATCAGCTTCCTTCTTATCGGACAGATTCTTCCTGATTTCTTCCTTATATTCTTCTACGGTATCGCTCTCATCGGATACTTCGCTTACGAAATCCTCATCCAGTGCGGGAATCTGCTTCTCCTGCAGCTTCTTTACAGTACACTTGAATACAGCGGGCTTTCCTGCAAGCTCTGCTGCCTGATAATCCTCGGGGAAGGTTACATTTACTTCTGTTTCCCTGCCGATTTCAGCGCCAATTAGAGCGTCTTCAAATCCGGGAATAAAGGTACCGGAGCCGATGGTCAGCGGATAATCTGCGCCCTTGCCGCCCTCAAATGCAACACCGTCTACAAAGCCTTCAAAGTCGATGGTAGCAACATCATCCTTCTGTACTGCTCTGTCTGTTACATCTACTGTTCTGGAGTTCTTTTCCTGCTCCTTCTTGATTTCTGCTTCTACTTCTTCCTCTGTAACTGCTGTATCAGCCTTCTCTACCTTAACACCCTTGTACTTGCCAAGAGTTACTTCCGGCTTTAATGCAACCTCTGCAGTAAAAATGAAAGGCTTTCCGGACTCAAGCTGTACAACGTCTACCTTGGGAGAAGAAACGATTTCTTCCTCGCACTCTTCCAGAGCCTTCTCATAAGCATCCGGAATCAGGGCATTTGCAGCATCCTCATAGAATACTTCCCTGCCGTACATATTCTCAATCATTTTACGGGGTGCCTTTCCCTTACGGAAGCCGGGAATGCTGATTTTGTTTTTGTTCTTCTGGTAAGCGTCTTCGATTGCCTTTTCCAGCTCTTCAGCGGAAACCTCGATGGTCAGCTTTGCCATATTCTTTTCCAACTTTTCTACCTGTAAACTCATTGTTTTTGTTTCCTCCTTCAAATTGCTGTGCCTCATCTATTTTATCTGTTCCGTTTATTGCAGGACACAGTCACAGTCATTTTAGAATTATAACATAAAGAGTGCGAAATTACAAATGTTTTTTAGATATGGGTGGCAATCAGAATCGTCCTGCCCTGCTGCCTCTCCTGAATATATTGCTCCGCCATCCTTCTGTTCTCCCTGTCCATACCGACAAAGGGCTCATCCAGCAGCACAAAATCAGCCTCTGCCTCCATGGCACGCACCAGCGCCACCCGCCGTTTCATGCCGCCGCTTAAGCTGCTGCAAGGCTTTTCAAGGCTTTCCGGCTCCAGCAGCTTTAAAAGTGCTTCAGATGCCTGCTTTCTGTTTCCGCAGACCAGCTCCACATTTTTTATCGCATCATACTCCTCGCAGAGTCTGTCCTCCTGAAACAGCATGGAAACCCTTTCCGGTACCCTTATGCTGCCCGCATCCGCCTTTTCAATCCCTGCCAGAATGGATAACAGGGTTGTCTTTCCGCTGCCGGAGGGCTGCCGCAGATAATAAATCCTTCCCTTTTCATAAACAGCGCTGAAATTCTGAAACACCCGTGTTTCCCCATACGCCTTACAAAGTCCCCGTACACGGATTTCCTCCGTTCCAGCTTTTCCCGCTGCTTTCGTTTCTCCTGATTCCCGCTCTTTTCCCTCGGTTTTCTCGCTTCCCGGTTCCTGCTCTCCTTCCGCTTTCCCCGCTCTTCTGCCACTGGATGTGTTTCCCGGCTTTTTCACCTCCGGTTCCCAGTTCAAAAACCGCTCCGTCCCATTTAGCACCAACTTTTCAAAAAGAATACTTAATAAAATGATTACCCCCGTCCAGGCAAATACCCCCGCCGTATTCAGGGTAATCTTGGAAAAATAAAGTCCCTCTCCGATAGAAAAATCCGGCAGCCCGATAACCTCTGCCGCCACGCCGGACTTCCAGCACATCCCCAGAGAAATTTTCATGCTGCTGTACAGAAAGGGCTTTAATGCCGGTCGGTACACATAAAAGAACCGACTGAAACCGGGCAGCCTGTATACCTCTGCCATCTGAAGCATCTTTTTATCCAGGCTTTTCATTCCTTCTGTAAAGCTGACGTAAAACTGAGGCAGCACCACAAGAAAGCTGACCGCTGCCGATAAAAAGGAGGCTCCCCACCAGATTAACAGAAGCACTGCAAAGGATGCCACAGGAACCGCCAGCAAAAAGCGCATCAACGGTGTAAAAAGACTTTCCACAAAGGGTATCCTGTAAGCCAGAAACGCAAGAAATGCAGCGCAGAATAATCCCGCTGCAAATCCCCCTCCGATTCTTAAAATACTTTTTCCCAGTGAAAAATAAAAACTGCTCTCTCCCAAAAGGCGCAGAAATTCCCGGAAGGTTTCCACAGGAGAAGCCACCAGAACAGCATTCCCCGCAATCAGTGCCACAGCCTCCCAGACCGCCAGCCAGAAAAGCAGAACCGGCAGCTTATTCCACCCCTTACTTTTCCGCTTCATAATAAAAATCCTCATCCGGCAGCTTTCCGCCAATCAGCTCCGGCTTGAAATTTTCCAGAACCTCCAGATAGCCGGACAATGCCGTCTTCATTTCCTGTCCCGTTACACAGACAAGATTGCACTCAGGAATTGCCTTCGCTGCAATCGGCTCCTTTGCCACAATTCCTTCCTCCACAGCCCAGACGGCTGCTGCCTGCGGGTCAGCCAGTACAGTTTCCACACTCTTTTTCTGCTCCTCTAAAAAAGACCTGACTGCTTCCGGATGCTCCTCCAGAAAAGCACTGCGCACAACGGTAACTCCCGTCACCATGCCATAATCCCCATTGCCGCCCTCTTTCCAGATTTCATTCAAATCAAGCACCACCTGAAGCTTTTCATTCTGCATCAGGGCTGCCGTCACAAAGGGCTGGGGCAATACGCCCACTGCTTCCGGATGCTCCGCAAGCACTGCCGCTGCCTCCGATGCCTCCGACAGAAATTCCAGAGTGCATTCCTGCTCTGTCAATCCTGCCTCCGACAGAAGATACCGCAGAGAAGCCTCCGGCGTGGCACCCTTTCCCGTCAGATAAACAGTTCTTCCTTTTAAGTCCTCCAGTGAGGTTATCTCCGCATCCCCGGATACCCCGTAAAGCACCCCAAGGGTATTCAGATTCAATACTGTAATCTGCCCCTCGGTTTTCTGATATAATATAGCCGCCATATTGGCAGGAAGCAGGGCAATATCCAGTTCTCCCTTTACAAGCAGCAGGGAAAGCTCATCCCCCGCAGTTGCCATCTGAAAGGTGTACCGGCTCTGCGCCTCCTCCCTTTCCTGCTCTATCAGCCCCAGAAGCCCCAGCGAGGTCGGGCCTTTCAGGGAACCCACCCTTATATTCACTGTATCCTCCACCTGCTTTTTCCCGCAGCCGGACAGACAGAGCACCAAAATCAGCCCCAGTAAAACAAGTCCTTTTCTCCTCTTCCCTCTCATATAATCCTCATTTCTGCGCAGGTTTTTTTGTCTTTCCTGTTTCCCTTTGTGTCTTCTTATCCTTTATCTTTTATCTTATATCCTTTTGTTTTCCTTATTTTTTATGATTCTTTTTGCCCTCTTATTTCTTCTCCCGGCTCTCCTTCTTCACCTGCCGCAGCACAATCATGGCTATGGTAAAGGAAAGCATTGCTGTCAGGGTATTACTTGCCGCCATGACAATTCCCACGCTCTCACTGCCGATATCCGTCAGATTCTGCAGTGCCCATAAAATCGGAATACGGAATACAAATACTCTGCTGAAATTGGATACCAGTGTCAGCTTCGTCTTTCCGAAGCCAAAGAGAAGCGCCATGCAGGCACTGTTGATACCAAGGGGAATACAGCCGCCCATGGATTCATATCGGAATACGTGCATAATCAGTTCCTGAAACTCCCTGTTGTAGCCCTCTGCACTGTTGGCAAACAGCCAGGAAATCGGCTCCAGAAATACGTTCATCAGCACCAGTCCCACAGCACCGATAATGGAATTGATTACCAGCAGTCTCCAGAAGGTTCCGATAGCACGCTTCGTATTACCCGCTCCCAGATTCTGGCTGATAATGGAAGAACCTCCATCCTGAAATCCGTTCTGCACACAGGTCACTGTACCATTGATATTATTGGAAATTCCCAACGCACCAACCGTAGTAGCCCCGTAATTCTTACTCATGGAATTGATGACTGTTTTTCCCATAGAAAAGGCAACCTTCTCTACAATAACCGGGAAGGAAATCTTTAACATGGGGCTGACAACCTCCCGCTTAAAGACAATGCTGTCTGGATTAAAGGTAAATGCATTGTCCCCCGCCGTCAGATTTCTGACTGCCATAACAAACAGAAGCGCCTGAGAAATCACCGTTGCCACCGCTATCATGGTAATATCTGCCTTCAGCCCGTAGATAAAGCCTGCTGTAATAATAAATTTTACAAACACCACGCACAGATTTAATTTCAAAATTCTTCTGGAATTTCCTCTGGAACGCTCAATGGCAATATATACATTATTAAAAAAGTTCAATACCGTGGAAAACAGTGTGATGGAAAAATATTTTGCTCCCACCGCAATAAATTCCTCCGGTGTTCCGCACAGCCTGAGCAGTACAGGAGAAAAGGGAATCAGAACCAGCACCACCAATGCAATGCCCCCGCAGATAGTAAGCAGGGTGCTGAGCCGCTTTTTTACCAGTTCATATTTTCCTGCCCCGTAGGCTTCACTGATTTTCAATGTACTTCCTGCTGCCAGACCTCCGCCCACAGCCGCTATCATACTCTGCAACTGGGAAAGATATGCCACCGCTGAAACCGCCACTGCACTGACATGGGAAGCCATCATGGTGTCCAACAGATTAAAAAAATGATTCACAAACTGGAAAAACGCCAGCGGAACGCACACATACATAATCACGCTCCATAAATTTCCCGTCAGGGCAAACTCCCTGAATTTCCTGTCCTTATCCGATAACTGTGCACTTCCTGCCTTTGCCATAGTCCTGCCTTCTTTCGTTTTTTCTTTCATTCTCTTTTTTTCAGGCATACCATAGCACGAAAAAAAGACAATTTCTACCCGGGCAACAGCTTTCTTTTCCAAAAAGTACTACCTTTTTGTCATTGAAAAACTTTATCAATTGCATCCTGTACTGTCCTTACTCCGATAATGTCTATTTTGCTGCCCTTTCTGCAGTCCGCCGCGCAGACCTCCGGTACGATACAGGAGGTAAATCCCAGCCGCTGCGCCTCTGCCACCCTCTGTCTTGCCTGACTGACCGCCCTGACCTCTCCGCTTAAGCCCACTTCCCCAAATACAAGCATCTGCGGGTTCAGCGCCCTGTTTTTAAAGCTGGATGCCACTGCCAGTACAATCCCAAGGTCAATGGCAGGCTCTGCGATTTTTATTCCTCCGGTAATATTCACATAGGCATCACAGTTTGCAAGCTGTAAACCGGAACGCTTTTCCAGAACTGCCATCAAAAGATTTACCCTGTTAAAATCCGTGCCGATTGACTGTCTGCGGGGAATCCCGAAATTACTGTGACAGACAAGTGCCTGAATCTCCACCAACAGAGGTCTTGTTCCCTCCATGGTACACGCCACAATGGAACCGCTGGCATTTTCCGGTCTGCCCGTGAGCATATATTCCGAGGCGTTTTCCACCTCCACAAGCCCCTGCTCCCGCATCTCGAAAACGCCGATTTCATTGGTGGAGCCAAATCTGTTTTTGACACCCCGCAGTATCCGGTAAGAGGCATGCCTGTCCCCTTCAAAATAAAGCACTGTATCCACCATATGCTCCAGCACTCTGGGTCCCGCCACAGTTCCTTCTTTGGTTACATGTCCCACAATCATGACCGATACTTCAAGCCCCTTTGCAAGCTGTAACAGAACGCTGGTGGACTCCCGCACCTGGGACACGCTGCCCGGTGCAGCGGAAACCGCCTCATTATACATGGTCTGGATAGAGTCAATGACAACCAGCTCCGGCTTCTCCTTCCGGATAACGTCTGCAATTTCCCCCAGATTTGTTTCACACAGAATCAGCATACTTTTGGAAAAGCTGCCAATCCGGTCTGCCCGCATCTTTATCTGGGACAATGATTCCTCCCCGGAAATATAGAGAATTTTATGCCCCAGCTGCGCCAGATTCCGGCATACCTGCAAAAGCAGGGTGGACTTTCCGATTCCCGGGTCGCCGCCCACCAGCGTCAGGGAGCCTTTTACCACACCTCCTCCCAGCACCCGATCCAGTTCCCCGATTCCGGTCTGTAAACGATCCTCCTCCCGGACTGCAATATCCGCAAGGACGCTGGGCTCCAGCTTTGTCCTGCCCCTTCCCTCGGTACCGGAAACGCCTCCCACATAGGGGGATTTCTGTATTGTTTCTTCTACAAATGTATTCCATTCATGGCATCCCGGACACTGTCCCATCCATTTTGCAGATTCATAGCCGCAGTTCTGGCAAAAAAATACCGTTGATGCTTTTGCCTTTGCCATTTTTTGATTCCCTCTTCCGAAATATGTTCTTTCCTGTTTCACAAAGAAGCGCGGGGCAGCAGAAGCCTCCCCGCGCAACCATTGCTTTACTTATTCTGTTATCTTGTCACCTTTACGACCTTTACAGGAACTTCCCCTGCTGTTTCCAGCTCTACACTCAAGGAAAGCTTTCCGCCCAGACCGGTTGTCATGGTTCCTGTACTTATGCCATCCACAAACACTTCATATTCGGTATCGTCTGTAAGACCAATGGTAATCTGGGCATCCTCATCTCCTTCTACCACAAACTCCACACCGTCCTCTTTTTCTGCAAAATTCAGGACACTGGTTCCCGGTACGGACTCATACAAAAACAAGCCGTTTTTCTCCAGTTTTGTCATTTCATGAAAGGTTTTTACCTTCAGGATATCTCCTGCATGCTCAAAGCCATCCAATTTTGCTTTCTCTGCCAGTCTGTGATTCCCAAAACTGATTGTGCCATCCGCTTCTACCCGGATAAGCTCTTCCACCACTGCCATTTGTGTTTCCTCCTCGTTTGTTCCTTACCGTCTGTTGGTTGGCATATCGCCTGTACTTATTATCTCATAACTCAGAGTAGTTTTCCATAAATTTTTTCTAAAGTTTACTTCTCTTTTACATGAAACACAACCTTGCCGCCCTTAAATCCAGCGCTGACAGTATCTCCCGGCAAAATCTTCTTCATCAGAATTTCCTCTGCCAGAGCATCCTCCACAACCGACTGCAATGCCCTCTTCAAAGGTCTTGCCCCCATCTTATTATCCGCATACTTTTCTACAAGATGCTCCTTCAGGGAGGAAGTCAGCGTCAGGTGGATATCCATCTGCTCCTCACAGCGCCTGTACAGGTCGGAAGCCAGAAGATTCACAATCGCCTTCATATCCTCATTGTTCAACTGATGGAATACAATAATATCATCAATTCTGTTAATAAATTCCGGCTTGAAGCTGCGCTTTACCTCCTCCATTACACCGGATTTCATCTTCTCATAATCCTTCTTTGCATCATGAACCGCCGCAAAACCCAGGTTCTTCGGGTCTACAATCCGCTGCGCTCCCGCATTAGAGGTCATAATCAGAATGGTATTCTTAAAGCTGACCTTCCGCCCCTTGGAATCTGTGATATGCCCGTCATCCAGTACCTGTAACAGAATATTGAATACATCCGGATGTGCCTTTTCGATTTCATCAAACAGCACAACGGAATAGGGATTCCTGCGCACCTTTTCAGAAAGCTGACCGCCTTCCTCAAAACCTACATAGCCGGGCGGGGAACCAATCATTTTGGAAACCGAATGACCTTCCATATATTCCGACATATCAACCCGGATAATCGCATCCTCCGAACCGAACATCGCCTCTGCCAGTGCTTTTGAAAGCTCTGTCTTTCCCACACCGGTAGGTCCCAAAAACAGGAAAGAACCAATGGGACGCTTCGGGTCCTTTAATCCCACTCTGCCTCTCCTCATTGCCTTTGCCACTGCAGTTACAGCCTCTTCCTGTCCGATAACCCGCTTATGCAGGATGCTTTCCAGCTTCAAAAGCCGCTCACTTTCCTTCTGTGCCAGCTTCTGTACGGGAATCTTCGTCCACATGGCAACCACTTCCTCTATATCACCCTCACCGATGGTATAGCGTCTGTCTGCCTCCTTTGCCTCATCCCGCTTTCTCATCCGCTCATACTTCTTTATCAGTTCATCCTGCTTCTGCTTGACTGCCGCAGCCTGGGCAAATGCCTCCATCCGGATTGCATTCTCGATTCTGGCATCCATGCCCTTGATTTCATCCTGCATCTGACGGTATTTATCCGGCAAATCCATTGTCCGCAGTCTTGCGCTTGCCGCAGCCTCATCAATCAAATCAATTGCCTTGTCCGGTAGATTTCTGTCGTTGATATACCGGCTGGATAAACGTACTGCCGCCTCAATTGCCTCCTGGGAAATAAACACCTGATGATGCTCCTCATATTTGCCCTTGATTCCCTCCAGAATCCGGACAGCCTCTTCCTCTGTGGGCTCCTCCACATTCACTGGCTGGAAACGCCGCTCCAGAGCCGCATCCTTTTCAATATACTTTCTGTATTCCGCAATGGTGGTTGCACCGATTAACTGCAGCTCTCCTCTGGCAAGAGAGGGCTTTAAAATATTGGAAGCATCAATCGCTCCCTCTGCCCCGCCTGCACCGATAATGGTATGCAGTTCATCCAGAAACAGAATCACATTACCGTCATCAATCACCTCTTTAATGACCTTCTTGATTCTCTCCTCAAATTCTCCACGGTACTTGCTGCCCGCCACCATGCCGGACAAATCCAGCGTCAGCACCCGCTTATCCTTTACCGTAAAGGGAACCTTTCCCTCCACAATCCTCAAAGCAAGCCCTTCCACCACTGCCGTTTTACCAACTCCCGGCTCTCCAATCAGGCAGGGATTGTTCTTGGTACGTCTGCTCAATATCTGAATCAGTCTGCGGATTTCCTCTTCTCTTCCGATAACCGGATCCAGCTTTCCTTCTCTTGCCAGCGCCGTCAAATCCCGGCTGTACTGGGCAAGCGTGGAGGGCTTTCCCTTCCCGGACTGTTTTCTGCCCAAATCCTCTTTATACAGGTTGGCATCCTGCCCGATAGCTGCCAGAGTATCCGCATATATTTTCTGGACATTGGCACCCAGCGTATTCAACAGCCGGACTGCCACATTTTCCCCTTCCTTAATTAAAGCCAGCAGAAGATGCTCCGTTCCGGTTTCCTTCTGTCCGAACCTTGCCGCCTGTCTGTGTGCCTCTTCCAGAACCCTTTTTGCTCTCGGGGAATATCCCTCCCGCTCCTTTAAATCCACACCATTTTCAAAAGCAATCAGCTCCTGAATCATTTTCAGAACCTGAGAAATCTCTACGCCATTTGCATCCAGCACCTGATGTGCCACGCCGGTCTGCTCCTTTAAAAGCCCTGCCAGAATATGCTCTGTTCCCACATATCCCTGTTTCAGGCTCGCCGCACACCTGGCTGCCAGCTTTAACGCACTTTGTGCCTTATCTGTAAATTGTGACTGCATTCTACTCTCCGTTTCTGCGTAAACTGCCCGCGCATATTTTGTTTCTTTTTATGGATTCCACTGATACCCATCATAGATTTCTTCAATCAGCTCATGAATCTCTTCCTTGGAAATATTTTTACAGCGAACCTTCGCCAGAATTACCTGCAATTCCTTTCTTACTTCCTCCAGAGCGCTGATTCTGTCATTGTCAACCGCAATTACGGCTCCCTTTCTGCGGTCTACCTTCACGTACCCTTCCTGCCTGAGCACATTATATGCCTTATTCACCGTGTGCATGTTAATGCCTATGGTGTCCGCAAGCTGTCGTACACTTGGAAGTGAATCTCCCTCCTGAAACTGGGACGTTGCAATTCCCATGATAATCTGATTTCGCAGTTGAAGGTACAGCGCTTCATCACTGTTGAAATCAATCTCTATATACATGAGTTATCCCTCCCTTTTCTACCTTCTGGTATATCTATAATAGCACAGATGCGTCACATGTCAACCCAAAATGCCCCTGTGGATATTGTACTCTTAATACAGACCTGATATTATGATGTGGTAGGCAAAAACCAAAAAAATGTTGTAACGGGCAGTTTTTATTATAAAAACTGCCCGTTACCTTTTCCTTTGTTCGATTATCTGCGAACCCTTTATTCCTCTTCACCGTCATAATTTAAAAACTCAAACTCAAATTCATCATCGTCATCCGCCATAAAGTTCTTGGACTGCCAGCCCGGCTTCTTTGCCATCTGCTGTGCGCCCGCAGGTCTGTTTTCCTGATGTGCTGCAGGTCTTGTCCCCTGAGTTCCCGCAGGTCTGCTTCCGGTGGATGCTGCCGCAGGTCTTGCTCCCTGGGCTCCCGCAGGTCTGCTTCCCGCAGGTGCCCCTGCAGGTCTTGCTCCCTGAGCTCCCGCAGGTCTGCTTCCCGCAGGTGCCCCTGCAGGTCTTGCTCCCTGAGCTCCCGCAGGTCTGCTTCCGGTAGCTGCTCCCACAGGTCTTGCTCCCTGGGCTCCCGCAGGTCTGCTTCCCGTGGCTGCCCCTGCAGGTCTTGCTCCCTGGGCTCCCGCAGGTCTGCTTCCCGCAGGTGCCCCGGCAGGTCTGCTTCCGGTAGCCTTTGCTCCGCCCTGCCTGTCTGCTCCTACTGTATGCATTACCTTTTTATTTTCCGGTCTTACCGCTTCTCTTCTCTTTAAGGTTTCCTTTTCTACTTCATTAAAATAACGGTCATCAGATGCCTGCCGCATCTTCAAAACAAGAAATGCCGCTGCTCCTGCTGCTCCCACTACCAGAATAACCAGTACTATGATAACTGCCTTCTGGGTCTTTGCCTGCTTTTCCAGTTTGGCATACTCTTCCACATTGCTTGCCATCTTATCAAAAATATCCTGAATGACATAGCCTTCATTGGTTTCCGTTACCACCAGATACCACTGTCCATCCTGAAGAACGGTTTCGTAAGCCTTCTGGGGTTCCGGCTCCGGTGTGGTTTCCGGTTCCTCAGGAGTCGTATTATCCGGGTCTGTGGGCGTTTCAGGCTCCGTATAGGGAGTCAGTTCTCCGGAAAGATTGACATAATCAGAGCGGATAAAGCCCTCTACAGAGGCTCCGTCTACAATAGCGTTCACTTGATACCAGGTCTTTCCGTCTGTTCCCGTTGCCTGTCCCGTGACAGTCAGCACAAGTCCGTTGGAGGCGGTTGTCACTATCTGGCTGGTTGTGGAGGCATTGCTGCGAATCCGCACCGACTGACCGCCCGTTACCGTTGCGCTGACAGGATTTACCGCTGTTACCGCCACCGGTGTTTCTGTTGTATTGGTTGTAGTTCCTGTTGTGCCGGTATCCCCGGAGGTCTGTAACAAATCAGAACGGATATATCCGCTCACTCCGTCTACCGTTACCTGATACCATGTATATCCGTCGCTTCCCTGTACGGAGCTGTTGATGGTTACATCCTGATTATAGGCTGCGCTTCCCACCATCTCACTGGAGGTTGCCGCTTCCTTTCTGATTTTTGCCCCGTTTGAGGCAGTTACCTTTCCTGTTCCCGCTGCCAGGCTCACAAAAGCGAATCCCTCTGCAAACAGCACCAGAAACAGCGTCATTACCAGACCAAGCGCCCCAAGGAAGAACTGTCTTTGTCTTTGTAACTCCTTTGTCCCTTTCATATGTCTTACCTCTCTTTGTCTATTCTCCATTCCTTTACACCTTCGTGCTTTGGCTTTCAGGCTATCCGTTTCTGAGAAAACGTCTTTGTCCGTCCTCCCCCTTTTTTCCCTGCCCGAAGCCCTGCAGGCTCTTCTGACGTCTTTCCCTTTCCTCTGCCTCCATGGAACGGTGCATCTTCATTTCACATTCCGGGCAGTAGGTGCCGGAACGAATTTCCTTTCCGCATATCTCACAATGCAGAAAGCTCCGGGAATCCGGTGTGATTTCCAGTCTTCCTTCCTTCAACATCAGACGGATTGTGCGCTGCGGAACACCGATTGCACTCTCAATCTGTGCCGCTGTGGCTCCCCGGTGCGCCTCAATATAAAGGCGGACTTTACCGTAATCATCATAAGCCACAAACCCACAATCCTCACAATGATATTCTCCAACTCCTTTAAATATCATAATCCCGCCGCATTTCTCACAGACCCGCGGCGCATGATATTCATCCTTTATCAGTACACGCTGCTGCATATAATCTCCGTCCTTTACGCCTCGTCGATGGCTTTTCCGATGTCATGGCGCATATACTTATTTGCAAATGTCACCCACTCAGTCGCCTCATAGGCTTTCCGGCGTGCCTCCTTTAAGTTTTCTCCCTTTGCGGTCACGCCAAGAACTCTTCCGCCGTTTGTTACGACTTTTCCGTTCTCATCAAACCTGGTTCCTGCATGGAAACAATAATAATCTTCTTTTCCCTTAAAATTCTCCAGCCCCTTAATCTCAAAGCCCTTTTCATAGGAAACCGGATATCCGTCAGATGCCAGTACCACACAGACTGCGGCATTGTCCTCAAATTCCAGCGAAACCTTATCCAGCGTTCCGTCTATGCAGGCATCAATTACATCAATAATATCATTTTTCATCCGGCACAGAACAACCTGTGTTTCCGGGTCGCCGAATCTTGCATTATATTCCAGCACCTTCGGTCCATCCGGTGTCAGCATCAGTCCGAAGAAAATAACACCCTTAAATTCTCTGCCCTCTGCCGCCATGGCATCCACAGTAGGCTGATAGATATACTTCTTACAGAAAGCATCCACTTCCTCTGTGTAGAAAGGGCTGGGAGAAAAATTACCCATACCGCCGGTATTTAAGCCCTCATCCCCGTCCTTTGCCCGTTTGTGGTCCTGGGCGGAGGTCATGGTCTTGATGGTCTTTCCGTCCACAAAGGACAGTACTGAAACCTCCCTGCCGGTCATGAACTCTTCAATTACCATCTTATTGCCCGCACTTCCGAAATGCTTGTCCAGCATGATTTCCTTTACGCCGGCTTTTGCCTCCTCCGGTGTATTGCAAATCAGGACACCCTTTCCCAGTGCCAGTCCGTCTGCCTTCAATACAATGGGAAACTTTGCGGTTTCCAGATAGGCAAGGGCACTTTCTGCATCTTCAAAGGTTTCATAGGCTGCGGTAGGAATATGATATTTTTTCATCAAATCCTTGGAAAACGCCTTGCTTCCCTCCAGAATCGCTGCATTCTTTCTCGGTCCGAATACCCGGAAGCCCTCTGCCTCCAGTACATCTGCCAGTCCGCCTACCAAAGGGTCATCCGGTGCCACAAAAACCAAATCCACCTGCTTTTCCTTTGCATATGCAACAATTTTATCAAATTCCATTACGCCGATTCCCGGCTCGCACTCTGCAATCTCTGCGATTCCCGCGTTGCCGGGAACACAATAAAGCTCATCCACTTTTTTACTCTTCCGCATACTGACTGCAATCGCATGCTCACGTCCGCCGCCGCCTATGATTAAAACCTTCATGCTCTTACCTCTTTCTCTTCACCTGATGTCCCACTACGGTCAATCTGTCATTGGCAATATCATCAATTGCCTGGGGCAGAAGAATCCACTCTGCCTGTTCCATCACCCTGCGCTGCAGAATTTCCGGTGTATCATCCTCTTCTACTGGTACTGCCTTCTGGGCAATAATCGGGCCCTCGTCCATCCCTTCATTTACAAAATGAACGGTTGCCCCCGTTACCTTCACCCCACGCTCCAGTGCCTTTTCATGCACCGTCAAGCCATAATAGCCCACGCCGCAGAAAGCCGGAATCAGGGAAGGATGAATATTGACTATCCGGTTGGAAAACTGCTTTACCATTTCCTCCGGAATCTTTACCAGAAAACCTGCCAGTACAATCAAATCCGGTGCCAGCTCACACAATTTTTCCGTAAATACCCTGTTAAACTCTGCCCTGTCCTCATATGCCTTCGGGGACATTACAATTCCCGGAATCTGATGCGCCCTGGCTCTTTCCAGTGCATAGGCACCCTCATTGTTGCTGATAACTGCAATAATCTCCGTATTGGTAATCCTGCCTGCTTCTACAGCATCCAGAATTGCCTGTAAATTTGTACCGCCGCCGGATACACAGACCACAACCCTTAACATAAGGTCACTCCCTTTTCCCCTGCTTCGCAGTGTCCGACTACAAAAGGAGTTTCTCCTGCCTCGCGGATTGCCGCAAGAGTCTTTTCCACATCCGCTGCATCCACTGCCAGTACCATACCCAGACCCATGTTATAGGTATTGTACATCATCTTCTCTTCGATATTTCCCTTCTTCTGAAGAAGCTTGAAAATAGCAGGTACTTCATAGCTGTCCTTTTCCACAACTGCCAGGATGCCTTCCGGAAGCATTCTGGGAATATTTTCATAAAATCCGCCGCCGGTAATATGGCTGCAGCCCTTTACGGTTACTCCCGCATCCTTAATTGTCTTCATTGCCTTCACATAAATCTTTGTGGGTGCCAGCAGTGCTTCTCCAAGAGTGGTTCCCAGTTCATCATAATAGGTATCCAGACTTTCCTTCGTCATCTCAAATACCTTGCGTACAAGAGAAAAGCCGTTGGAATGTACACCGGAGGAAGCAATTCCCACCAGCACATCCCCTGCCTTGATATTTTCGCCGGTAATTAAATCCTTTTCATCCGCAACACCTACTGCAAAGCCAGCCAAATCATATTCATCCTCCGGCATCAGTCCGGGATGCTCCGCGGTTTCTCCGCCGATTAAGGCAGCGCCCGCCTGCTTGCAGCCCTCTGCAACACCCTTTACGATTGCTGCAATCTTTTCCGGATAATTCTTGCCACAGGCAATATAGTCCAGGAAAAATAACGGTTCTCCCCCTGCACATGCCACATCATTGATACACATTGCCACACAGTCGATTCCCACGGTATCATGTCTGTCCATCAGAAATGCCAGCTTAATCTTTGTTCCAACACCGTCTGTACCGGATAAAAGCACCGGCTTTTCCATCTTCTTAATGCTCTCCATGGAAAAGGCTCCGGAGAAGCCCCCCAGACCGCCCATTACTTCGGGACGCATCGTTCCCTTTACATACTGCTTCATCAGTTCTACTGACTTGTATCCTGCTTCAATATCCACGCCTGCTTTTTTGTAATCCATTGTACCGTCCATCCCTCTTTTATTTTTTCATGGAAGCCAGATATGCCTGATATCCCTCTTCCTTCAGTTTTTCATCCTTTGCAGCTACCTGATTCTTTAACTTCTCACTGTAAGCCTTTAACTTTTCCAGAAGCCCCTCATCCGATGTAGCCAGAATCTTTGCTGCCAGAAGTCCCGCATTGGCTCCTCCGTTGATTGCCACGGTTGCAACCGGAATACCGGAGGGCATCTGTACGATAGAATACAGGGAATCCTTTCCTCCCAGAGAAGTCGTATGCATCGGGATACCAATAACCGGCATTGGGAAAATAGCCGCACACATACCGGGCAGATGCGCCGCCATGCCTGCTCCCGCAATAATCACCTTAAATCCCCTGCTTTCCGCACTCTTCGCATACTCAAAAAATACATCCGGCTCCCTGTGGGCACTGATAATTGTCATCTCATAGGGAATCCCAAGTTCCTCCAGCACATCTGCTGCCTTAGCCATTACAGGCATATCAGAATCGCTTCCCATCACAATACCGACACGCGGTGAACTTACATTCGACATAATCTTCTCCTTCTTTGCGCTTATTATAATAAGTGTACTAAACTATCCCAATTTTCGCAACCTTATTCTGCCATAATTTGCAGAGGCTCATTCAGGACTTCCGTTCCCGGCAGGACAAATCTTCCGTTTAAGATAATGGGAATCCTTGTTCCGTCCTTCTTTACAGCGGTCAGTTCGCCCAGTTCATCATAGGGAATGGTAATATCCGTATGACAGTTAAAATAAGCTTCTCCGGGATTTGTAGTCCGAAGCAGGGATCTTGAATTATCCTTTGCCACAATCTCCTTGCCGTCCGGGTTGTGTATCGGCAGTTCCTCCGAATGGGAATAACAGGTATCTCCCACTGCAAAATGGGGGCCTGTCTTTTCCGCTATTAAAATAGGAAGCTTTGCCTCCACCCCAAGCCTTCTTGCCGCCGCATAGGCTGTGGTATTCGTCCCGATTGCAAACTCTCCCATGGGCAGGGTTTCCTGACGAAACAGAACATTTTCCTTTATGAAATTCCTGTTTTCCTCCTCTGTTTCAAAGTTGGTGCAGGTATAATCCGCAATCATGCCCTCTTTAAAGGTAATGGCAAGATTTTTGTATTCCAGTCCTTCCAGATATACCCTTGTCACATGAAGCAGTCCGTTTGTTCCTTCCAGCACAGGGGTTGTAAATACTTCTCCCACCGGAATATTTATATCTGCCACACAGTTTTCAAAAATAGTTTCCTTTTCCGGATTTTTCAGCTTCCATAGATTTACCCGCAAATCCGTCCTGTTTTCTCCGCAGCCCTTCACCTCACAATAATCTGCCATATCCAGTACATCTATCATTTTCTGCTGCACATCCCGGTACAGCATATAATCCAGCGTATTCAAGCGGATGGTTTCCGCAAACAGTTCTTCAAATACAGGCCCTGCCTCCGGAATCGGGAAGGCAATAATGGTAAAGCTTCTTTCCTCATAATTGATATATTCCCGGCTGACTGCCTGTAACTGGCTGCGCAGTTCCAGATACAGCCTGTTCTGCTCCTCTGTCATGGAAACAGCTTCCGGCTTGTTCACCGGCTGAAACTGGGCTTCTCCAAAGGTTTCCAGAACCGCAGGTCCGGCATACCCCAACGCCTGCTCCTTATAGTTCTCAAAGGCTGCCCTTCTCGCCTCCAGTTTCCGGTTCACCAGTTTCTTATCCAGGAAAAGTGCCAAATCATCCTTATGGTCATAGGTAAACTGCCGGTTCGGGCTGCTGCTTTCGCAGCGTTCTCCCGCAAAGCAGGAAACAGAAGGCTTCAGACCCAGCTTTTCAAAATTTTCCACAGCCCTTCTCATCATTCTTTCAAAGCCGATATGATAAACAAGGTCTACCGTTGTCTTTTTGTTCAAATTAATTCCTGCCAGTTCAAAGCCCATCCGATACCCTTCCGTATAGGTATCCGCCATCACATGAATGGTTTCCTCCGGCAGCGCCGCCAGATATTCGGCTGTTTTAACCTCGTTCTCACTTACATACAGACCATAGCTGTATAAATAGGAAGGATTGCTTAAATCAGCCTGCTCTATCAGTTCTACTGCAAGCCCTTCTCCCGGGCAAAGCTGCTCCCTTATGAGGCTTTCCGCAAAAATATCTGCATAGTCGCTGACAAACCAGTACATGGTTTCCCGGATTTCCTCTTTTTTCGGCAGCTTCTGATTTTCCTGCCACTCATAGGAAAATGCCGCATACACCTCTGTAAACAGTTCCAGCCGGATGACATATTCTTCTGTTTTTCCCTCATAAACAGCGCCGATTCCCGCCCGCATCTGTACATACAGCCAGGAAAGCTCCTGGCCGTATTCTCCCAGCTTTTCTACTGCAAATGCAGGATTTCCGTAGCTTTTTTCGTAATTTTCCGGCAGAATATCCTCATACAGGCTCTTGTTTCGCTTCTGCAGTTCTTTCAGAGAAGCCTGCTTCGCCTTCCCACTCTTTAAAAACTGCCTTGTTTCCTCCAGCAGCAGTAAAAATTCTGCGGTTCTTTTAAAATAATCCCCAAACTCCGGTTGCAGCAAATCCTCGCCGCCGATTTCCCGGATTCTTTCCACAGCAAGCTGACATCGTTCCGCCAGCACTTCTTCATATTCCTTCTGTTCCACCTTCACTCTCCATTCCGGCACATTCCTGCGCCATCCTAAAATTTATATCTCTGCTTTTCGCTTTCTACTGCCTGGCTGCCTTCTCTCTATTCCATTGCTTTCCTGTTCTTTTGCCTTCTACTGCCTGACGTTTCCTCTCTATTTCGTTGCTTTCCTGTTCTTTCGCTTTCCGCTATCTGGCTGCCTCTTCTTTATTTCATTACTTTCCTGCTCTTTTATTTTTCACTGCACTTCTTACAAATTCGCTCCCACATATAAAATCAGGCTGACTGCCGCCAGAGCCAGAAAATTCAAAAGGATTCCCAAAACCGGGAAAATCCGATAACTGTTCTTGTCCCGGACAGTCACAATACCCAGTACCAGTCCTGTCAGGGAAAATAAGGTCGCAAGGATTCCCGTGACGCCGTAGCCCTGCAGTGCCTCCCCACCGCTTTGATACGCCCGGAATACAACAATTCCGAGAGCTGCCAGACTGATAATTCCCAAAAGAGTTGCCATAATCGCCTTTTCGGAATGTCTTTTATTGGTGAAAATATAGCCTTTTCTTTTTTTCATATCATCTCCACTTTGATACTCATTTCTGCGCACTTTTTTTGCGCATATCGAGTTTGCGTAAAACTCTAAAAGGGCATCTTCCCTTGAAATGCCCTGCACTTCTTGAGGAAAATGCCCAAATCTGCTTTAATCCTTAAAACAAAATTTTTGATTTTTCTGAAAGCAGTCTGCCGCCTGTCACAATCAGTAAAATACCTGTCACGATTCCGACAACCAGCGTAATCACACCGACAGTAATATTGGCAGCACCTGCCCCTTTCATTACCCGATATACTTTCTGTTCCATCAATTTACTCCCTTCCGGCTTTTTTTCTCCTGTCATCAGGATATCATTTTCTTCACTCATTTTTTCATTAAGCACCATATGTTTCATAATATTTATCAATCGCCGCCTTCAATGTATCATCAATATAAATTTTCCCCTGATAAGGTCTGTTATACAGATGCTCAATCACATCCTGCATGGTTACTATTGCATGGGCATCAAAGCCATATTTTTCCTTAATTTCCTGCAATGCGCTTACCTTGCCGCCCAGTCCCTTTTCCATACGGTTTAAGGATACCATCAGCCCCTTGATTTCCACGTCCCCCTGTGCCTTGATAATCGGGAATGTTTCCTCAATAGATTTTCCGGAGGTTGTTACATCCTCAATAATAACCACCCTGTCACCATCCTTGATATTGCTTCCCAAAAGGATTCCCACATCCCCGTGGTCCTTGATTTCCTTACGGTTGGAACAATACCGAATATCCTTGCCATACAATCTGCTGTAGGCAATCGTTGTTGCCACACTCAAAGGGATTCCCTTGTATGCCGGTCCGAAGAGTACATCGAAATCATCCCCGAAATTATCGTGAATCGCCTTCGCATAATACTCGCCCAGTCTGCTCAGCTGTGTACCTGTTACATAAGCGCCCGCATTCATAAAGAAAGGAGATTTTCTGCCGCTCTTTAATGTAAATTCGCCAAATTTCAACACCTGGCTATCCACCATAAATTCAATAAATTCCTGCTTATACTGTTCCATTTTATCTTAAAACCTCCTGTTTATAAGGCTTTCACGCCTTTATTATTGTCTCAAATTGCTTTACTACACACTTTTTACACACTTTACACCGCTTCCATCTTCCTCATCTCGTCAAACAAGGTATCATCTGTTACGTGACAATACAAATCCATTGTCAGCTGTAAGGAGCCATGTCCGAGAAGCTTCTGCACGCTCTTAGGCTGCATTCCGTTCTCGATTGCCCTTGTTGCAAAGGTGTGACGGAAACAATGAGGAGAGAACCTCTCAAATTCCGGGTGTTCCTTCTGAATTCGTCTCGTTGTTACATCCATACATTCCTGTACGATGAACTGCTGTGTAGGTCGATTGTTTCTGGTTACGAAAACCAGATTCTTGTATTCGTCCTGTGCTGTTTGTGCGTTCTTAAGCAGAATCTCCTGCCCGCGAACTCTTTGTTTTTTCAGAGCTTCCATAGCTCTTGTTGTTAAGGGAATGGTTCGCTTGCTGTTATGCGTCTTGGTATCATGCCATTCAAAGACATATTTGCCATCCTTGCGGAAATAGCATAAGGAACGTCTGACGTGTACAACCTTCTTTTCAAAGTCTACATCAGACCACTGAAGCCCCATCAACTCACCAATACGCATTCCTGTGTCGATTGCCACTACATATAAATTGTAGTAGAATGTGTCCTTCGCATAGCTAAAAAAAAGCTCCGTTTCACCTACCGTTAATACTCTACGTTCTTTCTTAACCTCTTTAGAAATCACAGTATTGATCTGCTTAGCAGAATTTTTGATAAGTAAATCAGAGTCTATTGCTTTCTCCAGCATATCGACCAGTATCTTTTTCGAATTCTTACGCTCATTGTCTGTTTCCAGTTCGTTAATCGCCTGCTGCATAATCAGTAAATTCAAGGATGTGAGTTTTCTCCATCCCAGAGCCTTCTGTATTCTGCGATAATGACCTGCGTATGTCTCCTTGGTGGAGTCTCTGCAATTCTTCTTGCAGGTATCCATCCAGATTTCATACCATTCGTCAAGCGTTACGTCCTTCGCAACAACATTGAGTGCCTTTTCATCCTCATACTGTTCGTTTCTAAGCTTCTGTCTTACCTCATTCAGCGTCTTTGCGTAAACCGTCTGCTTCTTGCCAAAACGATTCACGAATCTTCCCTGATAAAGACCATCCTTTCTCTGTGATAAGCCTTTACCTAATTCTTTACCATTAAGGGATTTACCCATTTATGCCTCCTTCCTAAGTGTAGAATAGGAAGGATTCCAAATATCGTCCCTATTCTACCATAAAACCTTACAATTATCAATCCGTTTCAAAAATTGAATTCTCATTTTGAAACTCCTCCGTGTTCTTATTTATGAAAGAATCTGATTCAGTAACCAGTGGTCTAATCTGCCCTTATGAGCATATAGTCTGTTACCGATTCTTACCGTGAAACCATTGGCCGGATTGGAAAGCAATTCTCTTGCTTTCGTCTGTCCAATACCAAGGTACTCACACATTTCCTTTACATTTAATAACGCTCTTGTATCAAGTTCTGTTTTCATGGTAGTCCTGCCTCCTCTCGTAATATTCTCATTAACCACCTTCTTTCCTACCCGCAATAAGCGGTTCCTAAAGTAAGATTGTTCCAGTACTCTTAGTTTGGTTTTCTACGTATCCACTGTCTGGATTCTTTAGCACCGATTTCTCACTACTGAAACCTGCCTGTGGGCCTCTCCTGCGCGAGATCATCTCCCACCCTTGACGGAAGTGTCTGTTCTTTGCTCCGCTTAAATTGCTTTAAGTATCATCGCAAAGTCCGTTGACTGTGAATACAACTCATGAAGTTTTCAATGTACAGTTAAAACATTTCGATATTCTTGTAGAACATAAGTTTGTTTTGTGTTATGATTGTTGTAGCCGATTTGCTTCATTTCTGATGCCGCCCGGCTACGTTTTGTAAGTTAATTGTAGTAAAATATAGAGAATAAAATAATTGACGGTCACTTGACCGCGACTTGACATAGAAACTTTTCAAAGAATGAAAATATAGAAAGACAGATAAGATAGATAGCGGGATTGATAAATCCTCTCTGAAAGGAGCACACAGATGAGAAACAGACTGACCTTCGCCAATGTGATTGGTGTATTATTGGAAAATAAAAAGAAAACCTACCCGCAGCACCAGCTTGTACGCAGTCTGTTCTCTGCATATCTGGATGATACTCTGACAGCTTCGGAATTAATCGCAGATGACACGACGATGTACAGCCGCTGGTGCAATGGCGCCCGCCCGATTCCTATAGATATCCTAAAGACTTATGAAGATGAGGATGAATGGGATACGATGGAGGATGATTTCAGAGATAAGATTATTCCGAACCTGTTGAACGAAGCACAGGCTCGAATCCAGATGGAGGAATTGATTACAGACAGTATAAAAACCATCGGGCAGGAAATGGCTGATGCACTGATTCAGGAGCCGGATAATGCAGCCTTTTTCTGCTCTGTGGTAAGATATGCGATTTTGAATGACCATAGCACAGGTGCGCTCTA